>Ga0067045_1003561_pt1 | contig 18598 bp, 14 predicted proteins | sample TerdegcTABiofilm_FD_59184 | JGI IMG/M metagenome (GOLD analysis project Ga0067045, IMG submission 59184) | Combined Assembly of (Gp0054472, Gp0054536) Wastewater bioreactor microbial communities from Singapore -Terephthalate degrading... | reverse complement strand
AGAATTTCAGTATGGAACTCGAACACAAACAATAAACCGGAAGTGGAAAGAGGGGCGTTACTCTCATCAGGAATTCCAACACAAACAAAAAATGGTGACAGGAAGGGGTTTATTGTCCGTATCCCCCTTGCTCCTGACGGTCGGTCGTTCGAACATAAGCGATGATAATCCGGGGGTTTCCGGTATCATTCCTCATCCTTGATAATGGAGAGCCTTCGTCCATCGACAGCGTTCCAGAAGATTCGTTTGAAGTTGAAGCTGGAGAGTTCCTGCAAAACTTCCAGATAAGAAGGGTCATAGATAAGGCAAACCTGTCCGGCATCGATATCGATGTTACCCGATCCGATGGTCTCTCCTGTGCTGGAATTGGTGGTAGAGTAAGGAATTAGATCGGAAAGTTCACCGTCGGGGTCGCCTCCGTAGGTCATTACCTCTCCCTGGATGATAAGTCTCCCCTTTCCCAGGTTGGCATTGACGTTTTTGCCTGCGAAGAGGAGTCCCTTGAAGATCTGATCCGTGGATTGAACCGCATTATCGCTGGTGCTGGTCTCTTCAGGATCCGAATCGGCTATGTTGCTTATGGTGTTTTGATCGCTGCTGTCAAAGGTATATTTTATTCCGTCCTTGGTATTTTCCTTATCTGATGCGTTGCTGTTGATAAAGCTGACGACGAGAGCCTGCTTGTCCTTGTCCCCCTCGATGTCGCATTTAGCCGACAGAATGTCTTTCAGTTTTGTGGCAGTGCCGTCAACGGATATCTTTGTCTCCAGTAGTTCCTTCACCTGTTTATTTTTGTCATCCAGTGTTATAGTTTTTTGGGCGCTGGTAAGGGCATTTATATAATCATCAAGTACCTGAGCGATATAGACGTTGGGATTGTAAGTAATTTCCGGTTCGGTGCTCATGGCTCCCAGGTTGATGTCTCCTTTGGCATAGAGGCTGACCCCGTTGTCGGCGGAGGGTTTTAGTTGGCTGTTGCCTTCGAAATTGATGTCTCCGTAGGTATAGACCGCTCCGTCGCCGGTAAATTCTCCTCCGATATTGACGCTGCCCACATATTTGTAATACTCGGCTTTTTGCTCCTCATCGCTGTAATCGTACAGATTGGAAATGGAGTCGTTGATGAGGCAGGTTTGAGTATCCTCGGTGGTAGAATTTTCAAGACGTATTTGTAGCCGTTTGTCTTCCCGGTCGGTAATGAAACTGACGCTGACCAGTTCATCCACCAGCACGCTATCATCGGTGGGGGTGTCATTGCCATATAGATAGGAAGTGATAGTGGAACCGCTATAGACCGGCGTGGCGGTATCGGTGTCATAGAAAGCCACCGGTGCAATCTCCACGGGGTTCTTGATGGTCAGTTTATTTTGAGCCGAGCTATACTCGGTGGCACTGAACACGTTGCTGAAATCCCTGCCTGAGAAGGTGCTTTCCGAGTTCCAGGTAACAGGGGTTAAATCTTTCAGTTCCTCCGGGTCGGTATAATAGCCCCGATAATATTGAACCACGTTTTTTCCGTTTTTGTCGGTGGTGAAGAAATAGGTTCCAGCATTGAGTTTTTCGCAACTGCTGCTTTCGCTGGCGCTCTGCACCGGCAGATTTTCCCATTCCAGTTGAGGAATCTCGTAGGAACTAAGTTCCTCGTCCTGGGAAATGTCCAGCCAGTCGGTATCTCCGGAGAAATTATCGATAGTCACGGTTCCGGCGCTGCGCCCTTTGGCTCCGCTGTACATCATGATATAGTAGCTGTCATAGGCGGAACCGGTATAATTGGTATTAAAATTCCCCTTGGCCCTGACATAGGGGTTATAGCCGTAGGTGCTCCAGGTGTACCATACGCCGTAGGGAGAAGTTATATTAATGTCAAAGTCTCCTGCGGAGAGGGCCACGTTGTTATAGTCATCATCCAGGGAACTCATGCCCATCATTTCCGCCATGTAGGTTTCGGTACCGCATTTTCCGATGGAAATCAGGTGGAAGGAATAGGGAGGAACGGTTCTGAACTTGTTGTTGTCGGTATCCGTGGAGTAAACTTCCTCGTCGTTGGTCAGGTTATTGATGGAATAATAGAGGGGTTTTATCTCATGGCCGTCGTCTTCGGTATAGGAACCGTCGGCGAAGAAAATGTAAAAAGTGGAGGAGGCCCCGTCGTCATTGATGATTCCCCGGACATTGCCCACTCCGGTGGTGATCTCGCTTTCCTGAACCGACAGTACCGTCTTGCCGTTGTCCTGGGTAAGGGTTACGCTGTCGGACATATCACTGGTGGAAGGGGGATAGCCGCACCAGTCCTTGTCCTGGCTGAATCGGTCCAGGGCGTAGTTGATACCGCTGTTGGCAGCCATCAGGGCTCTTTCTTTCTGATTAAATCTCAGAACCGTCAGTTGCTGCCGGTTGACGCTGACTATCATCAGGGTGGCGAACATGACCAGAAAGACCATTAAAAACAGAACCGTAACCAGGACGATTCCCCTGGATGATTTGTCTGTTCTTTTGTTCACGGGTATCACCTTCCGTTCAAAATTGAAAATGCTGATATCCCTATAAAAGAGTCGTCCTTTGTTTCAAGAGAATGGAATTACTGCCGGAGTATCGCCCTAGGAGAAACCCGGCCAGGTTATGTCCGTCGATTAGGATGTTTTCGGTTGCCATTTTTTTATACAACAACCCGATTATATTATACCAGAAGATCCCTTTCTTTTCAAACCCCCGGAGATTTATTAAGAATAATTAATATTTCACCAAAAAACAAAAAACACCTGCTGAGAGGTGTTTTTTGTTTTGTCATGATCAAATCCCGTTTTTAGTAATTGCCCCAGTAAAGTTTGGTAACACTGGCCTGATAATCCTCCAGGTTTTCCAGCATGGACAGATAGTCGCTGTTGTAGTTCAGCATGGCACTTTCGGCGGTGATGTTGATATTTCCCGTGCCGTCGTCATCGCTGCCGTAGGCCACCAGACCGCCTTCCAGGATAAACTTGTTGTTGCCGGTATCCACATTGAAGTCTTCCTTGGCATATATGAGTCCCCGGAACTGAGAATCCTTGAAGGAGGTGGTTTCACCGGTCTCTTCATCGGTAATTTCTGCGGGCAGAACCCAGCCGTTATTTTCCAACTGGGTATAAACGGTTTTAAGGGTATCCTCGTCTATGCTGACGGAATCCTTGTTGGAAAAAACGGGATGATGTTTTACATAGCCGTAATCGTCCAATAATTGCCATATAGCAACAATTCTGCTGCCGAATTCGGTGCCGTCGTTTTCGGACATGCCGCTCAACACGTTGCCGACGCTGCCTGCCACGCAGTCTGATTTGGTGATGACTCCGTTACTGATGCGGTTCGAATAATTTTCCAGCAGTTCCGTCAGGGCCTCTTTGGCATCGCCGTATTTGTTTCTTATATTTTCATCGGAACTTTCGCCGGCGGAGGCCAGGTCTATGCCCGCATCCTCGCTCAGGTTGCTTCTGATGCCGGATATCTCGTTGATATTCACATCGCCGTTGGCATAGACGCTGATACCCGATGTGGCGTTGGCCGTTAACTGGCTTTCGGGTTCCAGATTCACATCGCCGTTGGCGATCACCGTCCCCACTCCCGACAATTCTCCGTCCACATATATGGCTCCGTTGGGGTTGTAGAGATAGACGTCTCCCAGGTCGTTGGTGCTGGCGTCCCAGTCGTAGAGGGAAAGAGTAATAGGATGCTTGTCATCGGACAAAATGGCTATGCCGGTCAGGTTGGGGTCGGTGCTGACCTGGAGGGAGTCGCTGAGGGTCATGGTGTCCCCTCCGCTCCAGTCAATGGACGAAGAGTTGATAAGAGCCGAGAGACCGGAGCTGGGTTCGGTAGTAGCCTGCACTTCTCCGGATTTTACCTTGCTGACATCATCGGTGGCATAATAGGTTACTCTGGGGGGGGATGAAGTGGTGGAACCGGGGGATACCACGTATATTCCGGGATAAATATCTTTAAATGTGATGGTATTGGTATCGGGAGCCACATTGTCCCATGCGAGGTTGGGCAGATAACTACTCTGATCGCCTGCATCTCCCACAAAGGAGGAACTGTGGTTGTCCGGATCGGGATTGAAGGATATGGAACCGTTGGCTCTGCCTCCTCCGCCGCTGGTCTGGATGTCCAGCCAATCGGTATTATCCTTGTCGGTGGTTACGCTTATATCTCCGTTGGCCCGGATTATGGGGGGCTTGTTCTCGTTGTCCGCCGAGAGGATCAACTGCCCGCTGTCGTCTAAGGTTATGTCTATATCTCCTCTTCCCACCATGACCGAGTTATAGTTCCCTGCGGGGTCGATTTCCACGCAGGTTTCTATGATGCGGGTCTCTTCTCCGCATTTTCCACGGCAGACCAGCAGAATCCGGTTGGCGGGGACCGTTTTGGGGACTGTTCCCGCTTCGTCGGTATATATGCAGGTCCCGTCGGAATATTCATAATCGGGTGTGGCAAAGGAATCGTAATTGTTTATACACAGGAGCATTTTCGAGGGGATGGTATCGGAATCATAAAAGGACATCTTGCTGACTGCCGTGGAGGGGCTGACAAAATACATATCGAAGGTGCTAGTGGTGTAGCCGTGATACAGTTTCCCTTCCACCACTCCCTTGTTACCGGAGACCGCCCATTCATAGACTTCCATTTCTCCGTCCTGTATATCGGTGTAATCGTCTCCCTCGGCGCACCCTTCCCAGGTGGGGGTGGCGCACAATCGCATGAAGGCGTAATTGACTCCCGCCTCGGCTGCCATGAGGGCCTGTTCTTTCTGGTAGTATCGGGATGCCACCAGCTGTTGTCGCATGGTGGATATCATCATGGCGGCGGCTATCATTACCAGGAATGCGGTGATCATCAGGGTGGTGATCAGGACTATTCCTCTTTTTTTGAAAAAGTTACTCATGTTTTCCTCCCACCTCAAACTTGATGAAAAAAATTAAAGCGCTATTGCACAACCAAACAAATCCCTTTCTAATATTATACCACATTTGAGGCAAAAATAAATACTTTTTTAATAGGGAAAACAAAAAAACCACAAATGCCGGCCTGCCTCGCCAATATGACTCTTGCCTAAATTTTCTCCTTCAGCGGGCAAACCGGTATAAAAGTGTGGTTTGCCGGGGGATTCCATTTTCAGTAATTGCCCCAGTAAAGTTTGGTAAGGGTGGTTTCTGCGTTTTCTGCGTTTTCCAGTAAGGAGAGATAATCGGTGTCGTAGGTCAGCACCATGCTGCCCGAGTTGATATTGATATTTCCGCTACCGTTGGTGCCGTCGCCGTAGGCTACCAGGGCGCCGTCCAGAAGGAAATCGTTATCGCCCGAATCCACGTTAAAATCTCCGCCGGCGTATATCAATCCCCGGAATTTGGCATCCCGGTAGGATATATTATCCTCATCCTCGCCTTCTTCGTCCCCGTCATCGGACACTGCCACGACCCATCCGCCGCAGTCCAATTCCCAGAACAGTTCTCCCACGATATGGTGGCTTATGGTGAGGGTTCCGTCGGCGGATATATAAGAACTGTTCATTTCTTTCATCAGGTTATATACCGAGGTCATATATCCTCCGTAGGAACTGCTGCTGAGGCTGGCATAGGGGATTTGATAAATGGTTTGTCCGTCCTCATCCTTCGAGCTGGTCGCATAACTGGAATATGATGAGAGAGCCTGTGCCATTTCATCGGTTACACCGTCAGTGTAAGTGCCGTTGGAGTAATAGTATAAAGTGCCCCTTTGCACGTCATTGTCTTCTTCCTTGAGTATTTCGTAAGCGGCTTCGTATTCGTGTTGCACGCTGATCACATCGTCGCTGTTCCACACGTCGCTGCTGACTCCGGAGATCTCGTTGATATTGATGTCTCCCGAGGCATAAAGACTCATCCCTGAGGTGGCGTTGGTGGTCAGCTGACTTTCGGGTTCAAAGCTTATGTCTCCGTTGGCCACTACCGTTCCCACACCGCAGAGTTCTCCGTCAACATAGATGCTTCCGCCGGAGTTATAGAGGTTTACATCGGAAAGTTCGTTGGTGGATGAATCACAATTGTACAGGGATACGGTAATATGGTTTTCGTCGTTGGACAGGATATTTATTCCGCTGGCTTCCGATGTGGAATTCACGCTGATGGACTGGTTCAGAGTGAGGGTATCATCGTTGGACTAGGTGGCATCGGCTCCAAAAGTGCTGAGGGGTACCGATGTCCCGTTTCCTGCGGAGCCTTTCTTGACCGAGGTGTAGTCATCGGTATCGTAGTAGGTTATGGTAGGGGTGTTTTCGTCGCTGCCCGGTTCTAGGACATAGGTTCCTGCGGGTACGATTTTGTAGGAGGAGGTGTCTCCGATAACGTTACTCTGTACGGTTTCCAGGCTCAGGGTGGGGATATAGTCGCTCTGATCTCCCGCATCTCCCTGAAAAGCACTGGTGTTGGTGGGGGTGGGGGTGAGGTTCACGCTTCCGCTGGCTCTGCCGCCTCCGTCTCCGGTGATAACCAGCCAGTCGGTGTTATCCTCGCCGGTGGATACGGTGATGTCAGAGTCGGAGCGTATTACCGAGGGTTTATCACTGCTTCCTCCGTCGCTGGTGGCGGAACTGAGGGTCATCTGTCCGTCGTCAGCCAGAGTAATATCTATATCTCCTCTTCCTACCATGACCGAGTTATAGTTGCCTGCGGGGTTTATCTCCACGCAGGTTTCTATGATGCGGGTTTCCTCTCCGCACTTTCCCCGGCAGACCAGGAGGATCCGGTTGTCGGGAATGGTCTTGGGGTCGGTTTGAGCCTCGTCGTTATAAACGTAGCTGCCGTCGGAATAGGTATAATAAGAGTTGGAGGAGTAGTTATCGTATTTATTGCTGCAAAGGAGCATTTTCGAGGGGATGGTGTCGGCGTCGTAAAACTCCATCTTGCTGACCGCTGTGGAGGGGGTGACAAAATACATGTCAAAGGTGCTGGTGGTGTAGCCGTGATACAGTTTCCCTTCCACCACACCCTTGTTACCGGAGACCGCCCACTCATGGACTTCCATTTCTCCGGTCTGGATGTCGCTGTAATCTTCCCCCTCGTTGCTCCCTTCCCAGGTGGGGGTGGCGCACAGTCTCATGAGGGCATAGTTGACCCCTGCCTCGGCGGCCATGAGGGCTTGTTCCTTCTGGTAGTATCGGGATGCCACCAGTTGCTGCCGCATGGTGGATATCATCATGGCGGCGGCGATCATTACCAGGAACGCGGTGATCATCAGAGTGGTGATCAGGACTATTCCTCTTTTTCCGAAAAAGAAGTTTCGCATGGATTCCTCCCGTTTGAATAACAAAATCGAGATGGTTCCTTACAATACAAGTCCCGGCACCCTTGTTTATTCCCATTATACCACAATCCGCCAAAAAAGAAATAGTTCCCTGTGTAACTTTTTTTATATGAATTTATTTCTATTTGACCGACTGGCTTCTCATTTGCCGGATAAACCGCTGAGTATAGACCTTCTGCTGATCGGGGGTAAGGATCTTCCTGATCTCGAAATATTCATCCAGAATCAGTTTATATCTTTTTTTCTTCAATTCCGTCAGACGGTCGATTATGGCATCTATATTGGCCCGATCCGGTTCGGCTTTTTTCAGTTCATCGGCCAGGTTAAACCCCTCCCTCTGCATTTCGAACAGGATGTCCTCCAGACGGGAACCGTATCCGGAGCGAATCTGCTTTATTTTATTTTTTTGCTCGTCGGTTATCTGCATCTCGTCATATTTTTTCAAATCGCTCCCCTTGCCTTTATCCTTATGCCCCCCTCCCTTCACCGGACTGCCGGCGGGGGCAGGCGAGGAAGTCGGTGAAGACGTCTGAGCCGGGGCGGCGGAGGATATAAGGGCGAATACGGCAATAACCATCGCCATCCGCAGTAAAAGGAAAGAAAACCCCGATATGGGAGTTTTTCCTGAAATTATCATCGGTTTTTCGGGCATACGAATACCTCCCTCAACAGAAGTCAGATGTCGGAAGTCAGAGGTCAGACTGTGCGGAAAGCGGTAGAGAAGGGCTTTAGTCCTTCTTAAAACCACCCTATCCGGTATTCACTCTCAATATAAACCATAACCGGTGCTGTGATGAAGTTTGGTTTTAAGGGTTTTTGCACACTCTGAGATCAGACCGTTTTTGTGTTCTTACCGGATCTTCCTTTCTCCCTGTTCCCATTTTTCCGCTATAAATACCCACTGGGCGGTTCCTTCTCCGATAACCAAGACCTGGCAGTCGGTCTTCACCTCGGAAAAGGCGGCGTCGGCGGTTTTGCGGATGCGGGTTTTATCGTTGATATTTATGGTAAAGGTTCCCGATGTATCCTTGACCTTGAAGGGTTCCAGGGAAGTTACGGTGCCTCTCAGGACTTTCATATTCCTGGTCTGTTGCGAGTCCTGGGTCATGGTTTCGGGGCGGGATTCGGTGCTGGCCCCTTCCGGCAGGCGGCGGATCATGAAAGCGGTGATCTCCCTGGTGGAAGTATCTTCCTTGCCCATGACCGCCACGTTGTCTCCGGTTTTTATTTCGTTTCTCTCCATGGGAACCGGTTTTGCGAATTTTGTGCTTTCGCCGACCTTGAAGGTTTTGGTTTTTCCCTGCTGGGTGGCGACGGTAAAGGAATCCTTACTGACGGCGGTAACTTTCCCCATGGCTCCTTGGGAGGGGGAAGTCTGGGCATAAACCCAGGAACCCAACAGACATAACACCGTCAGCAGGATGATGCCGTTTCTGAAATTATTTTTCATATAAAACCTCCCGTTGATTTATATATTTTCGAATATATCCTCCGGGTTTACTCTCTCCAGGGTATCGGAACCGTCATTCCACCTCATGGGGATGATCTGATTCCTGTCTCCCTCGGGGTTGTCTCCTGGGGAACCGGAAAATTCTTCTTCCGCTCCTCCGAGGGTTGCAAGGGGATCTTCCAGGGCGTCTCCGGGATCGGGTATATTAAAGGCGATGTTTTCTCCCGATGGAGTTAGATGTTCCGATTCGGAAACTTCCGGGGAGGAGGGGACATACACATAGACCACCTGTTTCTCACCGGGGGAGAGCCAGCGGCTTACCAGTATAAACACCAGAATTACCAGGGAAAAAGCCCAGGCGGGAATCCGGAAGTTGAGCAGATCGGTCAGGATTTCGATGGGATTCTTCTTATCCGCCTGCCGCCAGAATCGGGCGTTGAAATCGGAAGAAGGTTCAATCTCCTGAAAAAGAGCAAGAGAGTCCCAGTCCTGTTGATACTTTTTCATTTCATCCCCGCAAAGGGGACAATCCCCTATGTGGGAAAGAATCTCCTTATCCCCTTCTCCGTCTATCAAAAGGGGAATTCGCTTTCGAACCTCTTCACAATCCATTTTAATCACTCCTTCCGATTTCATTTCCCTATAACTACATCTTCACACACCCTGACCTTCGACTTCCAACTTCCAACTTCCAACTTCTAATCTCTAACCTCTAACTTCTTTCTGAGCCTTTCCCTGGCCCTGTGGAGCCGGGATTTCACCGCCGGCAGGGAGATGTCCAGCACTTCGGCGATTTCCTCGTAGGACAGGTCGTGGAACCGGGACAGGATCACCACCGCTCTCTGATCCTCCGGCAGAGACAGAACGGCATCGCGTACCTGTTGTTGCAGTTCTTTTCTGTCTAGGTCTTCCTCGGCGGAGGGTTGGGGTATATCGAAACCCTCGCCGGATTTTTCCTCGAAGGATTGCCAGAAAAATTTTTTTTCCCGTTGTCGGTGGCGGAGACAGAGGTTCATGGTGATCTTGTAAAGCCAGGTAAAGAACCGGGATTTGAATTGAAAATTATCCAATCCCTTATAGACCCTCAAAAAAACCTCCTGGGACAGATCCTCCGATGCCCGGGGATTCCCGGTAAACCGGTAGATCAGATTCAGGACAGTTTTCCGGTATTTGTTCATCAGCTGATTGAAGGCGGATTTATCTCCCGCCTTCCAGCGACTGATGACTATCAGATCCTCGTCGTCGGTGAATTTGTCCTGGTTCATACCGTGAGACTCCTGTGGGGGAAAAAAGTTTCGGTATGGAGTGGTTTGAAAAATCGGCACGGGGTTCTAATGACAAATAAAAAATTTACAAGCGAAATAAGTCTCTTTTTAGAGTGTAAAACCTGCCGGAAGTAAATGAGGTTTTTAACCGCCTGAAGTTACACTCCCGATGTTGTAGGATTTTGACTTACTTTTAAGTCGGAGCAATTATGGATTCTATATTCGAAGATAAATATCCCCTTCTCAATTCCGTAGGACAGAAACTTTTTCTCAGGGTGTTGGATTCTTCTTCCAATACCATATTTTGCATGGATGAAGAGGGGCATGTTGTTTTCGCCAATAAGCAGGCCGAAGAGTTTCTGAGCGCCCCTCTTCAGGAAATTATCGGAAAAAAATGGAGGGATGCGAAAAATTCCTCCCGACTGGATTTTCTGGAGAGACACTGGGATAAAATTCTCGCCGGCAAGGAATTGTGGATTCGCAGCGAGATTCCTTTCCCCGATGCCCCCCCCTGGGAAATAACCGCCCGGATCTTTTCACAGCAGGAACCGGGACAGACTTTTATGGCAGTGGTGGTTATCGAGAATATTTCCCGTTCCCTGGAATTGAGGAGAAATCTCCGTAAAAAGACCAATCTGCTGAATATTCTCTATGACCTCCAGAAACTGCTGTCGGGCCTCATGGAACCGCGCCGGATCATGGAAGAAACCCTCCGGCTTTTGAAAGATCGGCTTTTGATGGACTTTTCGGGCTTTTATGGAGAAACGGGAGATGAACATGTTTATTACCTCAAGGAACAGTATCTGGAGGGTAATCTGCCCGATGAGATTCGCCTGCTGTTTATCAAGGATCCCCATTATGAAAAAAACGTTCTCTTTATCGAACTGGACCAGGGGGAAACATCCTTCCTGCCCCTGAAAGTGCTGAAACTCTCGTTTCTCATCAGCATCCCCCTGGAAACCGACGGTGGCAGGAGTTTTATGCTTCTGGGAAGCCGGGATAAGATAGAACTGGCATCCCTGGATATAAAATTTTTCTCCGCCCTGAGAGCGTCCGTGGCGGGGGCCCTTAACAAGGCGCAACTCTTCAGCCGGGTGGAACAGGCAAAACAGGAATGGGAAAGCACTTTCGACGCCATCAACGATCCCCTGCTGATCATGGATACCAATCTCCGGGTTCTCCGCTGCAATGTGGCGGCCTGTTTCCGGATCCCCGGCTTTACTCCCGGAGTCAACATTCAGTCGTGCCGGATTTTCCACTGCCAGCCCGAAGAATTCTGCCCCTCCCGCAAAACCCTGGAAACGGGACAGATCCAGTCGGGGAGAATCCTGGAACCCGTCAACCGGAAACACTACTATGTAACCTCCTATCCGGTATTTTCACCCGAAGGGAAAATGGAAAAGATCATCGAATACCGCAAGGATATAACATCTCTGGTGGAAGCCGATTCCCAGAACGATCTCCTGGCAAGAGCGTTAAAATCCACCAAGGACTGCGTGATCATTTTTGCACCCGACGAAGGAATTTTATTTGTAAATAATTCTACTCAAGAATTATTCGGTATCCAGGGCGATGAAATAAAAGGGGCTGAGTTCTCCTCGGTCTTTCTCTCCTCCCTGCCCCATTGTATGCAGAGCAACATCCTCCAGGAAGCCCTTGCGGAAGGATGGGAGGGGGAAATAGTCCAGGTAAACAGGGATGGACGAAAGATTCCCTCCTACATCCGCTTCTCCCCCTACCGGGACGAAAAGGAAAAACTGAAATTCGTGGTGGTGGTAATCCGGGAACTGACCAGAGAAAAAGAACTGATGAAAAAACTTATCCATGCGGAAAAACTTACTTCCATGGGGGAGATGATCTCCACCGTTGCCCATGAACTGAACAATCCCCTCACCGGTATTATGGGATATACCGAAATTCTCAAAATGAAACTGGATGAACAGTCGGAAGTTACGGAATATTCGAATCTGCCTTCTATTTATCCCGAACTGCGGGATTATCTCAGGATCGTCCTCACCCAATCCCAGAGAGCCAAAAAGATAGTCCGGGATCTGCTGGTCTTCTCCCGGATGCAGAGATCAGAGCGGGAAATTACCGATATAAACCGACTCATCGCCGATACCGCCGAGATGATGGCGCTGCAGATGCAGGAAAACGGCATAGGACTGGAACTGGATCTGGACCCCGCTCTTCCCTCCACCATCGTGGATCCCTCCCAGATTCAGAGGGTCTTTATCAATATTATCACCAATGCCCAGCAGGCTATCAATTCCCAGAAAAGTTTCGGCAATATCCGGGTTAAAACCTATATGAGCAGCGGTTATATCCTGGTGGAAATCTCCGACGACGGTCCCGGTATCCCCAAAAATATCATCAACAATATTTTCAACCCCTTCTTTACCACCAAGGATGACGGCACGGGACTGGGACTGAGCCTCTCCTACGGGATCGTGAAAAACAACTACGGCGATATCATGGCAAAAAATAACGACGGTGTCGGTGCTACTTTTCTTATAAAACTCCCCGTCCTCAAGTTTGACTATCCCCTGGCATCGGAAGAACGGAAAAAGGAAGAAATGTTGCCCGCTTCCGATCTGTCCCGTTACAAGGTGCTGGTGGTGGACGACGAGGAGAGCATCCTGAAACTTTCCGTCCGGATTCTGCAGAGCATGGGGTTCAAACATATTTTTACCTCCGAGGACGGCACCGAGGCGATTCCGATCCTGGACAGGGAAAACCCCGATCTGATCATTACCGACATCATCATGCCCGTCATGGGAGGCAGAGAACTCTATCAGGTTGTCCGGTACGAATCCCACCGCAAAAACACCCGGTTCGTATTCCTGTCGGGGGGATATCTGGATGAGGAAATAGCGGGTTTTCTCGAAAAAGAGACCCTTTCCTGCATCATGAAACCCTTCACCGTACAGGAGTTTATGGAAACCGTCCGTTCCGCCCTGCCGGAGTAACAAAAAAAATTTCCCCTATCCCTTGACATTGGAGCGGTTTTGGTTTATTATAATCACCGGAGCAAGGAACGGTGGCGATAAACCGCCGTAGGAAACCTGACCAACATGGGGTTTTAGCTCAGCTGGGAGAGCGCTTGCATGGCATGCAAGAGGTCGGGGGTTCGATTCCCCCAAGCTCCATTTTTAATTTCGGGGCGAAATTCAGTAGAAAATCTCAAGAGTTTAGTTTATTTTATTTTGTCAGGGAGGTTTTGGAGTTATTATGGACAGCATCCGCAGCATCAATTCAAAAGTATTCCAACTGGCAACGGGAGATTACAAGAAAACCACTCCCCCCCCCGCCGGAGAAACGGAAACCGTAACGGCAGGCAAAACCCAGGATACCGCTCCGTCAGCCCAGGCTCTGGAAGCGGGTAGAGTGAAAAACTTGATGGCAGCCCAGGATGTGGCGAGAAAAATTTTCAAGCCCAATGGCGAAACCACCTACTGCAATGCCGGACTCAATAAGACCCTCAAAGAAATGGGCGTCCCCGTCGCCGAAGCAGGGGTGGCTCAGGAAAACGGCAATGCCCTGCCCGCCAACAATATCGCAAAAAATCTTGCCAACTCCGCCAGCGATCCCAAGGGCTACTGGTCAAAGGTAGATCCGGAAAAGGCACAGGAACTGGCAAATAAGGGATTCCCCGTCGTCGCCACCCAGTCCAACAACAAGGGACACGGACACGTGGCAACAGTGAGACCGGGATACGAATACGATCAGAATGCCGGGCCCATGATCAACAACGTCGGTAAGCAAAACAAGGTCATGCGGGAAAATATGTCCTTCTCGTCGAAAGTTCCCGTCAACTACTACGCCCCCAGAACCGAAGTAAAGTAACCCTAACGGAATTTAATATATTAAACCATGAAGGACAGGTTCGCCTGTTCTTCTGTTTGTGTTAATAAAAGCCAAAAATAGCGGAAAGGGCAAACGAAAGTTTTTATACCCAATTGAGTTCAAAACGGCTGTAGATCAGACCTTCAGGTCTGCATTACAGACCGGTATTAGTCCTTCTCTCTCTGGATAAAGAAGGACTGACAGACGGAATCAGGGAATGAATGAAATTGTTTATTACGGATATGAATAAAGGAGAAACAGTTATGGAAAATACGGATCTGAAAGTCCGGTTCGCCCCGTCGCCTACGGGGTATTTGCATATAGGGGGAGCCAGAACCGCCCTCTTCAATTTTCTTTATACCAGAAAACACGGCGGTAAATTCCTTCTGCGGATAGAAGATACCGATATAAAGAGAGAAAAGGAGGATTCCATCAACCGGATAGTCCATGATATGAAATGGCTGGGCATGGACTGGGATGAAGGGCCTATTCAGCAGACCACCCGTCTGGAGATATATCGTAAATATGCCAAAGAACTTGAAGATAAAGGGCTTGCCTATCCCTGTTATTGTACAGCGGAGGAACTGGAAACCAAGCGGCTCTACATGAAGGACGTCCTCAAGATAACCCCCCGCTACGACGGAACCTGTCGAAATCTCACCCCGGAACGGAGAGCGGAAAAGGAAGCCCAAGGACGAAAACCGTGCCTGCGGTTCCATATTCCCGAAGAGACCTCCGTTACGGTCCCGGATCTCATTCGAGGCGATGTCTTCTATGATAAGGGGTTCAGCGGAGATTTCGTCATCATGAAGTCCGACGGCATTCCTTCCTATAATTTCGCGGTGGTTGTCGATGATCACGATATGGGGGTTACTCTGGTAATGAGAGCGGAAGAACACCTGGTGAATACCCCCCGGCAGATGCTGTTGTATAAAGCCCTGGGATTTCCTCTGCCTCAATTCGCCCATATCAGCATGATTTTAGCTCCTGATCGCTCCAAACTGTCCAAACGGCACGGAACCGTCGCAGTGGGAGACTTTATCGATCAGGGATATTTACCGGAAGCCCTTATCAATTATATTGCTCTTTTAGGCTGGTCCCCCGGTGATGACAGAGAACTCTTTTCGATGGACGAACTGATCAGGGAATTCTCTCTCGAAAGAGTCTCAAAAAACCCGGCGGTCTATGATATAGGCAAATTAAACTGGATGAACTCCCAGTATATCCAGAAAAGCGACGCCGACACCCTTTATGAAAAAGTCATGCCGTTTCTCATGAACAGCCCTTCCATAAAAGATCACCCCCTCTTATCGGAGAAGGACAAAGTGATAAAAATGATAGAGGCGGTGAAAAACCGGGTTACTCTTCTGGCGGACTTCCCTAAAGAAATGGAAATATTCTTTAATGATAATATCAGTTTTACCGCTGAATCCCTGGAAGTGCTGAAATGGAGCGAAACTCCCGCCGTCATCAATGCTTTTCTGGAAGTGCTGGAGGAAACGGGAGGACTCAATAAGGAGAATTTCCAGCAGGCAGTAAAAACCATCGGCAAAAAAAGCAAGGCGAAAGGCAAAAAACTTTATATGCCGTTAAGAGTCGCCGTTACGGGGCAGGAACACGGAGTGGAAATGGAATATATCCTCACCCTGTTAACCCCTCGGCAAATGAAGGAACGGCTTAATCGGAGTCTTGAACTGCTGAAATAAATAAGCCGATAACCCTGAAACCAATTGGCGTTCGAATCTGATACAACTACGCCAGGAAGCCTGGGCTACTGTCAGTAGAACCGGTTTCCTGGCGGTTACACTTTTGATGGCGACTTGGTATGAAACGGGATCTAATCTGCAGCAATCCGGTATAAAATCAATAAAGTTAATAAAATTAAAAAAATGAAAGATATGTTTTTTTATCCTGTCTTTCATTTATTATTACTCTGGCGGGATGTTCCTCCGGTATGAAAGACAGTATCAGCGGTAACAACAACGACGATGTGAAGACCGGAACATATACCGTTACTATCCAACTGCCGGCAGGCAACTGCACCGGCTCTGATACTACCGCCAAAGGCAAGACCGCTCCCTACGGCTATTACTACTTCGCTCTCGCCATTGAGGGAGAAAATATCGACGACGCCGTAACTCCCGACCTAACTTAATTCTGAGTATCAGAAGATTCTCATGAATGCTGAAAATATTTTGAATTTTAGTAACTACCAAGCATAAACGCTTAAAATATTTTTCCTTATTTCTTATCTACCTTATATTTCTTCACTGTTTTTTGTTTTTTTTCATACTGTCTCTTCTTTACTTTTATAAACGGTAATGGTATATTCAATTTATTTAACTATTCTTTCATTTCATAATCAATACCCGAATAAAGAGACCTTAAATCATCCCTGCCTTGAACTTTTATTTCTCTCCAATTTCGCAATTTTTCCTTTATTTCCTTCCATTCTATTCCCTTTTCTAACATTAAATCTTCAATTCCTAATTGCAATATCCTTTCCACCATATACGCCAGAAAACATATAAACATTAGTCCCTTTATCCGACTCTCCTTCCGGTGAAACACAGGGCGAATCCCCATTACATCCTTTACACTCCTAAACGCCCTCTCCACAACCTGTAGTAATTTATAAGATTTTTGAATTTCAAAACTATTCATTTCCTCTGATTTAAGGCTCGTCTCTATCACATAAACTCCGTCTAATCGGCTTGCAGACTCGATTTTTTCCTCATTCCTCTCAAATTTCAATACTCCTTCTTCTAAAGGAATAATCTCGAAGGAGATTCTCGTTGACAATAAAGTTCTTCTCCTATAAATCTTTGATTTTTTTGAAGAAAATCCAGGGCGGAATAACAGGTTTCGTGATGAAATGTTTTTTGGGTATCAATGTCAGGGTAGTTTATAAGTAAAGTATGCTCAACCCAGTGATGGAGGCTATATTTGGCACAGGGGTCATCCAGACGATTCGAAATCATGGCGAGAATGGTGGGGTAATGCGCTCTGCCGTCAGGAGGTAAAATATAAGAAAAATTCAGGGAGCGAAGTATTTTATCAGTCAAATAAGGGATGTCGAAATCGAGAGCGGAGATGAGTCCCAATCAACGATTTGTTTACCTTGAAGAGCCAGTTTCATGGCTTTTATCTTTTTTTCTCCCAAAGAAGAGATATCCAGTAGTGTTCGTTGCCTGGGTCTTCCCTGTTCATCCCGGTAGGATTGGGTAATTTGGGCGGAATAATACTGTCTGCCCCTTTGTGTTGAGTGTCTTTCTGCAATAAATATAGTAACTACAGTATATTACATTCAAAGAAAAAAGTTAAGAGAATCTTAATAACTACAAAAATGAATAATTCCTGATTTTATGCCATTTTTAACCCCAAAAACCGGAAGTTCGGTTTAGAATAACGACAGGACTGAATGCGTACATGATTGTTCTTTCCGCGGCAGGGCAGACTCGTCTGACATTGGAATTGCGGAGTGGTAATCAACAAAACCGTCACTCCTGACCGGTTCAGCCTGATTTTTAATTATACAACCAGTTCTTTTTTACTTATATTACCTGTTGTAGTGCAGGCCAGGAGGAGTGCCTCGAATATTTCCCCCGGTTTATCCCTGCGATTGAATTTGTAGCAGTATTCATCCAGGAATTTCTGCAGATTCCTATCCCCGATACCGTGAAAAGTCCCATGGAGGTTGGTTCGCAGGTTGTTCACCAGCACATTGACCCAGTTAGTGTCTTTTTGCCTGTTTGCCATGGCCGTCGGTTTACACCGCTTACCTTTTCCTTTTGGGAACGGCTGCGGCTGATTATCCCCGCCCTGGATTGGCTTTAATTGACTAACTCCGCCATTATTGTTTATGAACTTATATGTCATTATTACTTGATTTTGATTGGCTATTATTTGATTTTGGTTCTGGTTTGGAGAGGTATTCGCATTCGCATTCGTGTTTGCATTTATATTCGTGTTTGTATTTTGCGTCGGTGTTGTTTGTGATGGGGTTGGAGGCAGCAGTCCCTGGGGAAGAACTTTCATATCGGTATATTCTATTCCCATATAAAGGGAAATCAGGCTTTTTTCGTCCATGTTTTGTTTATTGATTGTGTTTTTTACCGGGTTAGCGAGATTTACTTTTTGCTGCTTTTTCATTTTAGTTCATCTCCGTTTTGTGGGAATCAAGGGGATAAAAACCGTGGAATTGTTGAGGTACCTCCGTGTGGAACTTCCGGAAATATTCGATATGGACATTGACCATCCTGCATTTATAGTTTAAATAATTATTCTATTCTGTAAGGTTGTGCCCTTATCCATAAGACCCAAAGACCTAAAATTAAAAATATGGAAACAGTCATAAAACCGGCAATCTTAGCGGACACGGTTGCAAAACTGACATAAACTACAACCGGTTGTGATTGATGGGGGGACTGACTACGAGATGAAGTGGAGGCCAACGACTTTTGCGACAACTCTGAAACCAGTTCATGGCGGGCTTTACTTCATGAAGGCCAGAAAAAAATACCTAAAATTAAAACATTGAAACAGGCATAAAACCGGCAATCTTAGATGACACGATTGCAAAACTGACATAAACTACAACCGGTTGTGATTGATGGGGGCTGACTACGAGATGAAGTGGAGGCCAACGACTTTTGCGACAACTCTGAAACCAGTTCATGGCGGGCTTTACTTCATGAAGGCCAGAAAAAAATACCTAAAATTAAAACAT
>Ga0067045_1029752_pt1 | contig 18599 bp, 9 predicted proteins | sample TerdegcTABiofilm_FD_59184 | JGI IMG/M metagenome (GOLD analysis project Ga0067045, IMG submission 59184) | Combined Assembly of (Gp0054472, Gp0054536) Wastewater bioreactor microbial communities from Singapore -Terephthalate degrading... | reverse complement strand
GTCAGGCGGTCGTCGGGCAGGGTGGTTAGCTGGATATCCGGTTCGCCAAAGACCATGAACAGGTTGCCTGCGCCGCTCTTCTTGAGCAGCAGATTGCCCATCTGCAGGTCGGGGTTGATGCGCGCCGGCAGCACTGTCAGTTTGCCATAGCGGTGGATCTCTTCGGACACATGCGGGTCGAAGGCAAAACCCAGCACCACCAGCAGGTCAAAGCCCACGCCTTGCACAGCTTCTTTGGCAGCGTCCTTGATCAGGTCCGGGCTGACCGTGCCGTGCTCCGGCCCGATGCACACCGCCACGCGTTTGAGAGTGCCTTCCTTTTCCTGATATTCCCCCACGGCATGCAGCCAGGTGCCGGCATACGGCTCCAGACGGGTGAACTTGAGGCGTTCGCCCTTTTTGGTGTTCTCCACACCTGCGGCGCGCAGGTTATCAATGATCAGGGTTTCAAACCCGCCGGAGGCCGCCGATTGGTTTTGTCCATCCTGCTCGGTTCGGGGGCGGTCTTCGGTGGTGGAAAGCACGCGGTGCGGCGAGAGGCTTTCAACGGTGAAGGGGCCGGTGACGCGCACACGTTTGTTGTCTTCGTAGGGCTGGTCGTAGAGCAGTTCGGTATCCGCATGGCGGGCAATGGAGGCATCAATCTCCTGCTGGCGCTGACGGCGCAGCGCCCACCATTCCTCGAGCTTCTTCCAGGCTTCAGACCCCTGGATGATCCCCAGGTTCTTCAGCATTTTCTCAGTTTCGGCGCGTTCTTTTTCACTCTGATATTGGGAAGGCAGGCGCGGAATTTCCCATTCCTGCCAGGCTTTACCGGCCAGGGTGTTGATCTGCTCGCGCAGGGCTTCGAGCTGCGGCTGCCATTTTTCGTGGATGACGTCAATTTCTTCGTTGTTGGCGATGGATTTGAGGGTGATGTGCGGCACGCGCTTATAGACAAAGCCTTTTTTGATGTCGCCGGTGGAGGTATCCGCAGACAACGCAGATTTCCGCAGATCGTTTTCGGCTGCGCCCATCGGCGCAATCTGCGGATTGAGTTCGCGTTCTTTCTTCTGCCCTTCGTATGAGTCTGCCAGCAGGTAATAGGGGTAGCGCCCGGCCATCAGGCGGGTGCGCGCCAGGGCAATGGCCACGCGCGAGGTGTCAATCGTAATCCAGCGCCGCCCCCACTGCTCGGCCACGTAGGCGGTGGTACCGCTGCCGCAGGTGGGGTCCAGCACCAGGTCGCCCGGGTCGGTGGTCATCAGAAGGCAACGAGCTACAATATCTGGTGTGGTTTGAACTACATAGATTTTCTTGTAAGACATCGCTGTTTCAAGCCAAAAATTGGTGATCTTTTTATAAGGGAAATCATCGAAGAGTAATCTGTAGCTTAAACTATTGCCTTCCACTTGCATTCGATTCGAATTTACAAGCCTATCGAGTTTTTCTTTATCCACTACCCATGCACCACGACTGGGAGGGTTAAATTTTTTCCCTTCGAAAGAATATGGAAAGTCCGTTTGTTCGCTATAAGAAGGCGCAATAGTCGAAAACAAACGATAATACACAGTTCCTTTGGGATGCTCTTTACTTTGAAAATCTGATAAATCTATAGAAGAAAATGATCCGTCAGGCCATAATGCATAAGGTCCATGTGATGATATTTGGGAAACATCGTTTTCTTCGAATAATTGACGATATTTCAATCTATCCTTGTCTTTAGCATAGAAAAGAATGTGGTCGTGCATTGTCTCTAAATGTTTAGCGCCAAGAGGTAAGCTCTTTTTTCTAAAGATAATATTGGCTATAAAGTTTTCACTTCCAAATACCTCATCCAGAATGGAAGTAACTAAGTGAACGTTTTCAGAGTTCATCTGGACAAACAGGCTTCCACTCTCCGTGAGTAAAGAATGAGCAACGGTCAATCTATCCCGAAGGTAACTAAGGTAAGAGTGAATCCCCAGCTCCCAGGTATCCCGAAAGGCTTTGATCTGCTCGGGCTGACGGGTCAGGTCCTCCTCTTTGCCGTCCTTCACGTCGCGTTTACGGGTGCTCACCTGCCAGTTGGAGCCAAACTTGATGCCGTAGGGCGGGTCCATGTAGATCATCTGCACTTTGCCCTTCAGCGCTTCTTTTTCCGCCAGCGATGTCATCACCAGCAGGCTGTCACCCAAAATCATGCGGTTGGTCCAGTTCTGCTCGTGGTGGTAAAAATCCACCAGGTCTTCAAAGGTGATGTTGTTGAAGTCGGAGAAGAGGGAGAGCTGGCCCTCACCCCCGGCCCCTCTCCCATAGGGAGAGGGGGGATTGGATCGGACGTTTTCGACGATGGCTTGCGGGCTGATTTTTTCCTGAATGTAGATGGGCACGGCGGGCACTTCCAGCGGATGCTGATCCTGCTCATCCTTGCCCTTCCACACCAGCTGCGGGTCCAGTGAGGGGTCGCGCGGGTAAAGAACCGTCTTAGGCGTCTTTTCTTCATCGGCCACAAAATCGCGCAGCTCCTCGGTGGGGATGTTGGCGCGTTTATCGTTATGGCGGGTGGCGGTGATGGGGGTGGAAGTATTCTTATTCAATTGGCGTGGTGTCATCTTTACTTTCCTCCTGGTGCTGTGCGATTATTAATGGCAGGCAACAAATTCTCAGCAACAGCCACCAGATATAGACTGCTGTGTATGAATAAAAATCTTGATAGTCCAATAACCCATGGGCCATCAAATTACGAAAGTTAGATCCAAAACGACTGGTTAAATTACACTTTAAATCAAAAAGCAAATCCTCTCCAAAAATTTTCTTTACTTCTGGCATTTCTAACAATACGTTCAGGTCGAATTCTTCCTGAATACCCTCAGAACTTAAACTGGATGTGAGCACGCCCTGTCTATTCAGCAAATATCGAAGAGAATTTTCAACCTGCGGAACCAAAAGAGAGAGTGATTTCAGATAATCTCCTTGAAGCCCTGCCAGATATCCACGTGCAAAAATAATTTCACGGCCAGGCGGTATAAATGGATTATGAGAGGTTAATTCCAGAAGATCCCGAATTTCAGGGGTTTGTTCCTGTAATATCTGCAATCGAGTGGCGTTTATTGCCACCGCCAGCGCATTCTGCTCATAATGTGCCCAGCGTTGCATCTCCGCCTGCCTTGCGGCTTCAATCTCATCAGGTGTACCTGAGAACATAGAATTTCTACGTCCCACGATCCTCCCTTTGTCATTGATAATATTCATTGAAATCCAAAACTGCAGTGGCGCTTCCGTTGCCATTTTATCTACCATCTCACGCAAACTTTTGATATTCGGAGAGGAACCAATCACACAAAGAGAGAAAATGGCATCGCGTAATGATTTTCCCTGGACTGAAAGGATGGCTTGTTCGACCATCGAAGTCAAATCTATTTCCTGCGATATTCTTCCTAATTCATCGCGGGAATTTACTTGCAGTTCCAGCATCTTTCTGTGTAACTCCTCCCGACGGACATCCGTTCCTGGAATTCTCCGTAGAGCTTCAATGGCACGTTGCAAGTGACGGGCTGCGATACTATGTTGCATACCGGTGGAGTGTTTGAGAGAGTGATCTGACTCAGACACATAACATTCAGCTTCTTTTAAAAGACAGCCTTGTTCTGCCTCTGAATGATTGCTCAGTCGATGCCACCTTGCAGCAGCATTCCAGTACGCTCTTGCAAAATACCACTCTCCGCGGTGCTGGTAATATTCAGCAAAACTTTCTGCAATTAATGCATTTTTATCAGGGGTGCCTTGACGATATTCGTAAAGTAATTCCAAAAGTCTTCCAATAAAAGGTTGAAAGGCAGGATAATGCTGGTCAATCAAAGCTTCAATCTTAACGATAACTTCACTAAACTTTTTCGAATTTCTTCCTAATGAGGCGGCAAGATGAATTGCACGAGTACATCGTTCAATTCCATAGTAGTAATCATCAGTAACTAATAATTCTTCACCCACCTGCATATAGGCGTCTATTGAAGCTTCAGCAAATGGAAAATTACCTCTATGTTGGTAGGTCCAAATGACATCCCCGATTCGCGCGCGTAGTTCGGGTTCGTCAATCTCAGTAAAGATGTCTTTTAAAATATTGATGTGGGACTCTGAGAAATCGCTGATATCAATGCTGCGTGAACCATCAGCGCCTTGCCAGATTGGAGCAAATGGCGTGGATTTATCTTCTGGCCTTAGCCACAGACCACTTACAGCATGAAGTAATAAATAAACTTGATAATGGGAGTTATCGCCCGTTTCCTTTGCCCGTCTGGTAGCTTCAAAAAAAGCACGACCAAAACTGTCACAGGTTTTCTTATCGCAGGAAGCAATTATGTCACGCCATCGTGAACTGGCAATATCATCTCGTGTGAAGTTTACTTCCTCCAGCATAGGTTAAGCTTTCACCCTGAACAACGGCATTATTGCATCATTATTAGGATCTTGCAGAAATTCCGTAATGATTGTTTTAACATTCCACGGGTCGGTCACTTCCAGAAAAGCCCAGTGCCCAAACCCGCCGTGGTTATTGATCGCCGGCACCCACAGGTTACGCGCGGTGGCGGTTTTGGCGGCTTTCTCCTTCTTATCCCGCCCGCTGACTTCGATGATCAGGTTCAGGGGTTCGCCTTCCGTCTGGATGCGGGCAATTAAATCCGGTTCGTAATCATGCTGTTCGCCATTGAGGGTGTAGGGAATGAAAAATCCCAGATTTTGATTTTTCACATAACACAGCACTTCGGGCATCTCCTCCAGCGACTGAGCCACCTTCTGCTCCCAGGCGCCGGTATCGGCCACCACGTGCGAGACATGGCATTTGGCCGGGTCGGTCGTCCAGGTGGGCAGCACGGTGTCAAAATCCACGTAGCGGGTCGAACCGATGGGATCATACGGGCGCAGAATGGGGCGCAGCAGCTTTTGCTCTGTGTGAGTGGCGGCAATGGAACGGTAAATGTGTTCCGCGGCTTCGTGGGCCAGTTCGGTCAGCAGCAGCATTTGCGGAAAGGTGTTATCTTTACAGGTCACGCAGCGTTCGCGCCACTGCCGGGCAATTTTCAGTAACTGTGGAAACAGCCAGGGGCGCGAATTGCCCTCATCATCACGGAAGAATTTTTCCAGCACCAGGCTGGCCAGGCGAAAATCAATTTCCTGTTCACGCCGTTCTTTCAACCCGTAGATGGTATGCAATTTGCTTTCCCCCAAAATCGAAGCCATTTCGGTTTTGGTCGGCAGGCTTTGGGTGGAAAGTACCATCTGAGCTTCTTTGCCAAACGCGGCAGAAAGCTGTTCGGATTGAATATCATAACGGTATCCGGTCACGCGCGGGAAGGTGATCTCGCACATCTGGCGGCTTTCCAGCGCGCGCACATGCGTGACCCGCGCCGGCGGTTTGGGCTCGGGGTTGGAACCTGAGCAGGGAATGAAGGAAAACGGCACGCCGTAAACTTCGGCGTATTCCGGCTCGTAAGAATCATATTCAACCGTGTGCCCGTTCAGCTCCAGCCGCTGCCGGCTGACTGCGTGGCTCATACGCCGCAGCCCACGCCCCACCACCTGCTCGCAGAGTAATTGTGTACCAAAAGCGCGCACGCCCAGAATATGCGTAACCGTGGATGCATCCCAGCCTTCGGTGAGCATCGAAACCGAAACCACACACTTGATCTGCTCGCCCAGGCGGCCGGGTTTGCCGACTGTGTTCATCACCTCGCGCAGCAGGTCTTCATCGGTGAGCGAATCCACGTCCCGCCCGGGAAAGCGGGCTTTATATTCTTCTTTAAACCGTTCAATCTCGGTGGCAGCGATCTTTTTAAACTCATCGCTCAACACTTCACCGGATTCAAGCTGCTCGCTGTCCACCAGAATGGTGTTGGGGCGGGGCAGCCATGCGCTGCCGTTGATATTGGTGAGCAGAGGCAGTTTGCCGGGCACCTGCACAATCGTTCCATCCGGCAGGGTCTTTTGCCATCCGGCGATGTAGTTATACACCATGCGCGAAACATTGGTATTGTTGCACACCACAATGAAGACCGGCGGTGTCAATCCTTTGGAGAGTGCATCGGCATCCTGCTCCCACAGAGCATAAGAACGAGCATAGTTGGCATACAGGCTTTGCAGCGCGCCTTCCAGTTCAACGGGTAGTTTAGGTTCCTCGTCTACCGCTTCAGTACCCCGTCCTTTTTTGGGCAGGTGCTCACGGATACGCGGCCAGATATCCCGGTAAGTTGGCAGTTCGCCCGTCATGGAATCATCCGAGACCGGCACGCGCGGCACCTTCACGATACCCGATTCAATGGCATCGATCAGCGAAAAGTCGGAGACCACCCAGGGGAAGAGTGTTCCTTCCGGGTATCCTGATCCGCGCAGGAAAAACGGAGTGGCAGAGAGATCGTATACCACCTTGATGCCGATCTTATTCTTAACCGCTTCCAGTCCGGAAATCCAGATACGCGCCTGTTCCTCGCGCTTTTCAGCTTCTTTGCGCTCATCCCCTGAAAGTTTCTCGCCGCCGTCCTCGGGTTTGTGGCGGTAGCAGTGGTGGGCTTCATCGTTAATCACCACAATGTTGCGTTTGTTACCCAGCTCACGGCAAACACGGCGCACCATCTGGTCAGGGGTTTCAGTGAATGGGCTTTCTTCGCCTGCGGTCAGGATTTCTTTGGTTAATTTCCCTGCAGCAATGCGCTCATGCAGCATGAAAGCATGGAAGTTGGTGATCACCATTTTGGCTTTTCCAAGTTCCGGAAGCAGATCCATCGGGACCAGGTCATGCTGGCGGTAATAGTTGTTCGGGTCAGAGGGCAGCAGCACGCGCAGCCGGTCACGAATGGTAATGCCTGGCGTGCAGATCAGAAAGGCGTCCGAAAAGCGGTTGTCTTGCGGGCTGGCCAGTTTGTTCAGTGTCTGCCAGGTGATCAGCATGGCAATTACCAGGGTCTTGCCGCTGCCCGTGGCCATCTTAAAGGCCATGCGATAAAGCAAAGGATTGGCTGCCTGGTTTGCCTCTCTCAGGCTGTTTTCAATCCAGGCATCACCATACCTGCCGGCGACTTCGGTTATGTAAATTGCGGTTTCGAGTGCTTCGATCTGACAAAAGAACAGGCGGTGTTCGCGTTGAGGGTTGGTCCAATACTCCAGCAGACAACGCGTAACGTTGGTCACCCCCTGATAATTCCCCTGACGCCAGATGGATACCCGTTCACGGACGCGATTGATGAATTTATTTTCCTCAAGACGGTCTGCAGTCCATTCTGTATCAAAAGAAAGTTGTTTGGGATTCTTCTTGCGTGGTTGAGGAATGGGAACGAAATAAGAACTGATCCGGCGAGATTCGATGATCTCATCGGTGATGCCGTCTTCTGAAAATTTAAAATGTCGCTGGGGTTCCTGAAATGGCGAATTAATGACCGGATTTTCGATGACGACCTGTTTCATTGTGTAAGACCCTGTGAAATTTTGCCCCCTGGCATTGGCGTAAAACCCTCCGGGGATAGAAAATTTGATACTATAATTATAGTACAGTAGACGAAAAACCATTTTCAAAACGAACGGTAAGCAGACTCTAGACGATTGGATTTTATCCGTCAGCGGAAATTACCGTTTTGAAATCATTCATATTTCATTGTAAAGAACTCAGATAATTACCCATGACTGATCGTAACTCCATTTCTAGAGGTATCCGTGCCATTGATCTGTTCTGCGGGATCGGGGGAAACAGTCTGGCAGCCAGACAGGCTGGTATTGAGGTCGTTGCTGGCTTTGATAAATGGGAATTAGCAACGAAAGTCTATAAAGAAAATTTTCCTGATGCGATTGTATTCAATCAATGTCTTGAAAAAATAAGCATCTCCCCTGTTAAAAAGAAAATTGGTGAAATTGACCTGATTCTGGCGTCGCCAGAATGCACCAGTCACTCCATTGCCAGAGGGAATCGCGCTCCAAACCAGGATAGTATGAGCCTGGCTTTCCAGGTGACCCGTTTTTCAAAACACCTCCAACCAAGATGGATACTCATCGAAAATGTCACCCAGATGGCTGAATGGGATCAATATGGGGAGTTTAAAAAAGGTCTGCTTCAGCAGGGTTATCACATCTCAGAACAAGAACTCATCGCCAGTGATTTCGGAGTACCCCAATCAAGAAAACGATTGTTTTTGCTCTGTGATAAAGAAGCTACACCGCCAGATATCGTGCCACCACCAGGTGTCAGGAAGCGAAGCGCCAAAGAAATTGTGAATTTAAATGGCACTTATACATTTACTCCTCTCTTCAAAGAAGGGCGGGCAAAGAAAACGATTGAACGTGCAAAGAGTGGAATGGAGGTTTTTAAAGAAGACCCCTTCCTGCTGGTTTATTACGGGTCAGGGGGTACGGGAAACGGTGGCTTCCAATCTTTGGATGTGCCTTTGAGGACCATAACCACTTTAGATCGATTTGCATTATTAAAACAGAGCGAAGAAGGTCCTGTCATGAGGATGCTTCAGGTTCCTGAGTTACAGGCTGCGATGGGGTTTCCTGTTGACTTTAAAATAAACCATGGCACCCGTCGTGACAGGATTCATATGTTGGGAAATGCCGTTTGCCCACCGCTCATCCAAACCATCCTGGAACAAATGCTGCGGCTGAGCTAAAAAGACAATTCGGAAACATGATGCCTACACAGAGTTTTGCAGAAAGGATTGAACCACACCCCCTCGATCAAGAATTCGCCCTGGATCAATTCCGTAACAAATTGCTGGCATGGGGGAAATTAAATTTTCAGTCTTTCCCATGGCGAGTAACACATGATCCGTATGCCATTCTAATGGCCGAAATTATGTTGCATCGCACACAGGTTAAACAGGTTGTTCGGGTCTATATTGAATTTCTAAAAAAATACCCGGATATCACTCGTATTCATGATGCATCTGACGACAGTGTTAAGGAATTATTGGCGTCGTTGGGACTTCATTGGAGAATATCTTTGATCAAAGAAATGGCTGATCAGATCTGTAATAAATTTGGGTCAATTATTCCTCAAGAGAGAGAACTCCTTTTATCTTTGCCTGGAATAAATGATTATATTGCCAGTGCTGTGCGTTGCTTTGCATGGAACTATCCTGATCCTATAATAGATACCAACACAGTACGCATTATCGGTAGAGTTTTTGGAGTAAAGACAAAAGATTCATCCAGAAGAAACCGGGGAATTTGTTTATTAAGCGAAAAATTGATTGATCAACAAGACCCGGCAAAATTTAACTATGCGTTACTAGACCTGGCTCATCTGAAATGCCATAAAAGGGTTGAACCAGAATGCGCAACCTGTCCTGTCAGGTCCTATTGTGTGTACGGCGGATCCATGAATATTGACATTGAAGAGTGAGGGCGTATGTCTGAAAGAGACCAAATACTGATTTCGCTGGTTAAAGAGGTTTTAGGCCCACGGAACGGCCCAACCGAAGTCTTACCGGAAGAACGGGATCCAAGAAGCGAATTTATCACGGGGGTATTAGAGCCAGCCAGTGCTCCGCGAGTTATTGAGCCTGAAGATGACATTGATGAAGTGATAGAAGAAACAAGCGCTGAAGAAGATCAAGACAATCAAGGGTTTGTTGCTACACCAGGCGTATTTTCTCCTGCTCTAGATCCAAAATCATTGCCCCGTTCAATTGGTTTGTCGTTTACGGTTGCCAACGAAAATGGTACACCTGCTATTGAAATCTGTGCTACCTGGGCAAGATACACGCACGAAAACGATGGCTGGCATAGAAATCCGGCTGGTTTTCTGACGGGACCCGTTTCAATCGATAATCAAAAAAGAAACTGGCCTGCTGGTGTTGGGGTGAATCTACAGCTTCGATCTAAAGAGTTGTCTGCGGGTGTCTGGCGTGTCTCCGTTTTTCTGGTAAATGTGACCAGTGTACAATCAGGGACTCGGCCTGATACTGGGGATTATCTATTTCAACCCCAAATTCGTGTAAATTGTTCAGGGAATTCATTTTTATTACCTGTTCGTCAAATAGAATCCAGTTCTGACATGGAACCTGAGCCAGGATCAATTGAATACGAAGATAGATCTCTGGAAATGTTATATCTGCACAGAACCGCACTGGCACGTGGACATATGTGTGGAGCTGTTTGGAAACAAATCGATCCAGAACGACATATACCCGATTTACAAAATCCTGGAGAAACTCCTTTTGCGTGGACAGATCAGAGCTCTGTGCCAGATGAAGTCAGATCCAGGTTTTCTCCACCAGATGTTCGAACAGAACTGGTTCCCTGTTATCCCATTCAATCTCCAGAGATGGTATGGGACTATTCGTATGGAACCCAGCCCATTTTAAACCCTGAGGAATTATCAGAATTATGGGATCCAGGTGATATACATAATGGATTACAACCATTGGTAGATGGTTATCGATCCTGGATCAATGGTCAGGAAAGCCTGATTCCTTCCTTGCCAGTGCAATATCATGGTGTTGCCTCAGGAAATATTGAAAAGTGTCGCCAAATTGCTAATCGAATAGAAGAAGCCATTTCACTTCTGGAAACTGACGAGGACATCAGATTAGCATTCTGTTTTGCAAATAAGGCAATTGCTTTGCAGTCATCATGGAAAGGAGCCGTTTTGAACTGGCGTCCTTTCCAATTGGCTTTTATTTTATTGAATATACCGGCTTTATCCAGCAGACTTCACCCGGATCGCAGCATTTGTGACCTGCTTTGGTTTCCCACTGGCGGTGGTAAAACCGAAGCATACCTTGGCTTATCAGCATTTGTATTGGCTCTACGACGTTTACAGGCAAAACAGAATGACTTTGGACAAGACCGTACAGGAGCAGGAGTTGCTGTTATTTCTCGTTATACGTTAAGGTTGCTGACCATTCAGCAATTCCGTCGAGCTTTGGGTGTCATCACTGCCTGTGAGATGTTGCGCGTTCAAAACCTGGATCATCCCGGCACAGCAGTCGGCTGGCGTCCAATTGGATGCAATCGAAATGATGAGTTTTTATGGGGTGGGATAAGGTTTTCAACCGGTTTGTGGGTTGGTGGTGGAGTGACCCCTAATAATTTGTTAAGTATAGGTCCTATCCCATTAAATCCTGGTGGCGGCGGTGGGATGGTCCTTTACGCTGGCGCTTTAGATATACTCCAGGGGATCAGCAAAAATTATTCTGGGCCAAATCAAAATATTGTAAGAAAAGTCCGTTCGGTTACCAGACTGGAAGCAGATGGAGAACCTGCCCAGGTAATGACATGCCCATGCTGTAAATCAATATTAGCCGTTCCTCGGGAGGGATTGGGGCCTGGAAATCATGTGCTTTATTTTGTCTATGAAGGTGGAAATGCCATCGTACCAGATATAAACCTTTTACGTATAAACCGTTCGTCAATAGTTTTGAATTCGGTTCAGATATTCACACATTCCAATCAGAACTTCCATACGCTAGCGATAGATCTAACAATTACTGATCATGATCATTTAACAGATTACCAGATTGATGAATGGTGGAACACCACAATATCACCCCGACTTGGTGCTTCAATCCATTTGATTTCTGCAAGGCCATCTCGCCCGGGGTATTTCATTTTGACTTATGACAACTCACAGAACACTTCTAAGGAATGTGATTTCAATGTTTACTGTCCTAATCCCGAATGTGACCTTAACCAGCATGCATGGGCCGAGCAAGTTCCTCTTTCGCGAAGTATCACAAATACAACCAATTCTTTACTTGGGCAGCCTGCTCTTGGCTTTCCTTCTACCACACAAACCAATCGTCTTCCTTTGATTTTTCAGGAACGGTTGGATTGGCAAATTGTTCCATCGGCTTTCCAAATCGATAGTTCTAACAGTGGTCAGCGAATTTCAACCCGGATTCCAATCCCAGCTTATACAATTGATGATCAGGTTTATCATAAATGTCCTTCGCTTGTTATTGCAACTGTGGATAAATTTGCGAGGCTTGCTTATGAACCAAAGGCTGCAAGTCTTTTTGGAAATGTCTCACATTATCACAGCAGATGGGGTTATTACCGGGTGGGATGCCCCCCTTCTACTGAAAGCCTCCCAACCAGATTTACTGAACATCCTCCAGTTAACAGCAGGGTTGACGTACCGCAATTTGACCCGCCCGATTTGATTTTACAAGATGAGCTTCATCTGATTGAAGGTCCCTTGGGCAGTATGGTGGGAGTGTATGAAACGGTTGTTGATGAACTGTGTCGTCGAACCATCAGTGGTCAGATTTCCATTCCAAAATATATAGCCAGTACAGCCACTGTCAGACAGGCTGATACTCAAGTTCAATCACTTTTTGATCGTCGTCTGGTCCAGTTTCCACCCTCTGTTATTAACGCAGATGAGAGATTTTTTGCAACCGATACAGAAATTCATCCTTTAGATAATAGAAGAAGTGGCCGATTATATGTGGCAATTTGTGCGCCTGGAAAAGGTGCTCAGACTCCTATTGTTCGTATTTGGTCTGCATTGATGCAAAGTGCCCAAGACATTTACCGAAATAATCCAAATGCAGCTATTGACCCATTTTGGACTCTGGTGGGGTATTTTAATGCGATGCGAGAACTGGCAGGTGCATTATCTCTATATCGTCAAGATATTCCACAAAGGTTAGATTCTATCGCAGGTGCAAATCAGCGTAATCTTGATGAAAGTAAGCGACTGGAATTATCCAGTCGAGCCAATTCTCAAAATTTACCCGCATTGTTGAGCAAATTAGATATAGAGTTCCCTAACGCGCAGGATTCCGTGTTTGCCACTTCAATGTTCGGAACTGGTGTTGATATCAACAGATTAAGTTTGATGGTTGTTCATGGGCAACCCAAGACTACAGCTTCATACATCCAGGCAACTGGACGTGTGGGACGTCTTAGTAGTGGTATGGTGGTTTCTTTTTTTAGAGCCAGTCGACCACGGGACCTGGATCATTACGAGTTTTTCACAGGCTACCATAGAGCCCTTTATCGTTATGTTGAGCCTATCACAGTAGCACCGTTTTCCCCTCGGGCACGTGAGCGTACTCTGGGCCCATTGAGCGTTGTTTTATTAAGGCAGGCAGCGGAAATCCGAGGGAATCTGGTTGATGATAGATGGAGAATACAACAACGACTAAGTGGCGGATATCATTCGGAAGCGAGAATTATGCGTGACAGGCGGCATAATTCAGAAGTAGAGGTGATTCCGGATGTTTTTGAAGAACGTGCCAATCGCCAGCCACCGGGCAGAAGACCTGAGCAAGGGATAACCAACCAGGAAGCCAGTTCAGAACTTGATCGCTGGCAATCAATTGCGCATTCACATCACAACCCAGATGAATTTGTGTATAGCGAACCGACTTTATTGCGCAGACCGTCCAGGCATGTTGTATTGGGTGATTCTGGACATCACAATAACTTCAGAGAAGCTTTTGAGAATGCTCCGCAATCCTTACGTGAAGTGGAAGAAACCACAGGTTTTAAGGATTAATCTATGACCCAATCCGTCCGAAGATCACAATTCATAACCACTTATGGTCCAGGAGCAATCCTTGAAGGGCCAAACGGACCTCGAATTATTCCTGTGATCGAACAATCCGACCTTTTTAATCAACAAAGACAGGTGCAGGATTTTGAGATTAGAGAGGAACGCTTATCCAGGGCTTTGCTAAATGGTTCAGGTATCTTTAGAATCCCATCAAATGCTGAATTGGGTGAGATAGATTCTCTTTCGTTATACAACACGAAACGATTCCCAACCTGGTCTTTATGCCCCCGACATCAAATCTTATACAGAAAAACTCAGGGGGACAATGTTGCATGTCCCAGGTGTGGAGCATTATCATCTCCAGCTGAAGCATGGAATCAGTCAAATCGCCAGGCCATTCGTTTTGTTACAGCTTGTCCCGATGGGCATCTAGATGATGTCGATTGGGTGAAAGTTGCACACAATAGAAACCATGACTGCCATCCTTCATATTTGATTTGGCGGGGTGGTGGTGGTGCATTAAGAAATATTTCTATCGAATGTCCCTTATGTAGAGATTCGGGTAACTTTGGCTTCGCATATACCAGAGATTGGGAATGTACGGGGCGGTATCCCGAAAGAGAGACAACAGGTGCCGGACAACCTATTCGATCCGGTTGTACAAAAGTCGCAAAAATCATTCAAAGAGGGGCCGCAAATCTAAGAATATCTGAAATAAAAACTGCTTTAACTATTCCACCATGGGACTCGCCTATACATCGTCTCTTAGGAATGAACTCAATCAAGATTCGAATATTGGGTATTCAATTTCAATCCAAATCACAATTAATGCAGTCTCTTTTACCTCTCGTTCAGGGAAACTTGCTAAATCAAGCCATTTATGACGAAATTAATACCTACACAGAACATGAAATCCTGGAAGCGATTAACGTTATCCAGTCCGCAAACCCTATTCAATCTTCCAGACAATTAAGGCTAGATGAATTTGAAGCTCTTCAACGAGCTGCATCGACAGGGCATCCACCGGTTCCCTCTTCCACTCCTGGCGGTCCCCCTCAATTTGAAATTGTCTATCAACAAGTCAGAACAATTTGTGGGCCAGGAAATCATCATCTTCGAATTACTCCGGTCAACCGCTTACGTGTCGTAATGGTCCAGACAGGTTATAGGCGAGTACCTGGAGGAGATCCTACACGATCATCGGTTGTCGATTGTAGATATCATGATGGAAATCGTTACTGGTATCCGGGTGTGGAACTTTTCGGCGAAGGGATTTTTATTGATCTTGATCCCTCCATCAATCCTACCAGTCATTTTCCACTTACTGGACATCCGGCGAACGTTTGGATGGATGCATGGTCAAATCCAGGATCTTTTTCTCAAAACTTACTCACTCCAGAGGACAGAGATCAATTACATCCTGTATTTGTGTGGTGGCATACTATTTCACACCGACTGATCAATGCCCTTTCTGTCGATTCTGGCTATTCTTCCGCTGCGGTCCGAGAAAGGGTTTATGTTCGAATAGATGAAAACTCAGGCCAGGCATTGGGAGGAGTTCTACTTTACACAACCCAACCCGGAGGTGATGGAACACTCGGTGGAATGGTCGCTCTCGCACCTGCTTTTGATCGGGTTCTCAATTCAGCCTTGAGAACAATCGATGCCTGTTCAAATGATCCTCTATGCGGCGAGGAGCAGTTTGGTGCAGGTAAATATAATGGTGCAGCCTGCTATGCGTGTTCACTTGTTTCTGAGACATCATGTGAGCATAGAAATATGCGACTGGATCGGAATCTGGTATTGGAAAATCTCCCATGAGTTCTATTCAGAACAAGGTAAATGTTGTTGTAACTGGAACTGAGTGGATGGGTAGCGGGGTCGGTTCCATTGAAACTGTTATAGCTGATCTATTTAAGACAGTAATAAGTGAACTACATATTTCAGCATATGCTATAAGTAACTCCTCTGATCTATTTTTTGAATGGTTAGAAAAAGCCTTACAAAGAGGTGTAAAGGTAAAAATTTTGATTAATCGACTTGACGAACAGCCATTCGAAGTTAGAGGTAGATTAAAGAATTTATTAATTAAGTATCCCCACTTTTTCCTATACGAATTCAAATCCACAGAAAATGTTGATTTACATGCAAAGGTAATTGCTATTGATCATAAGAAAGCATTGGTTGGCTCCTCGAATCTTTCCAAAAGGGGGTTGATAACCAATTTTGAGATGGGCCTTTTGGTCGAAGGTCCTGTTGCAAATACAATAACAAATACCTTGGAAAAATTGGTCTTAAAATCTCCAAGAATTATGGCCCATGATTTGTGAGATTAGTTGTTGGCGGCAATCAAAAAATTAACCAGATGAACATGGAAATTTTGTTGGTAATATCCTCAATATGATGGGTAATTAAAATTTGGGAAATTCTAAACCCAAGTAAATTGAATGCCCCGTTCCCCCTTAAGACTCTAGGGGATTGAAGTGGATGGAATAAAGTGCACACTGTTCCCATTGGCCAAGAAAACTTTTCTCGCCCTCAAAATATTCCAATTTAAGCTCAAATTTTCGGGATAAAGGGGTAATTCTCGGTCGAAGGGTATTTCCATACCTCTTTATGGTAAAAGGTGCTTCATCGCTCTTCCTGTTCAATCAACGTCTGCGGCAGAGTCTGCGTCAACGTCTGCGGCGTGTCAACAAGGCGTCTGCGGCACGTCAGCAAGGACGCAGACGCTAATTTTTGATCAAAAATATACTTCTGTCTTTTCCAGACTTTGATACCGCAGCCAAACAATCGGATAAAGAATAAACTGACCTCTGCCCACCTTGGATCATGCCTGATATCTTTGTAGAATAAAAATGTAACCATCTTGGGTCGCTGATCTCCTTGGACATCCATCAAATCGTAGGAGCGGCCGCATAACAAAGTGATTTGTTATGCCGGTCGCTTTTCGATTTCTCTGGCGACCTTCTTATTGAGGTAAAGAGTAACTATTAAACCATTTGGAGCCTTTGATGACCGATCCCATTCCGCCCAGTGATATTGACGCCGAACAGGCCTTGCTCGGTTCGATCATGATTGCGCCTTATTTATTTGATGATCTGGTCGCTGTCGTAAAAGCGGAATATTTTTATCGTGACTCACACCGCTGGATCTGGGAAGCAATGAATCACCTGTTGGAATCTGAGCAGCAGATTGATCAAGTCACTTTATGTAATGCTTTGAATACCAGCGGAAAACTAAAGGAAATTGGCGGGCCGGCGTACATCACAGGGCTGATCAATGCAACTCCGACTTCCATGCACGCCGAGTCTTACGCGAAGATCGTGCGTGAAAAAGCATTTAAGCGTAAAGCGTTGGAGGTCGCCACCCACCTTGCGCAAAATGCCATTCAAGATAAACCGCTTTCTGATGCTCTGCAGCAAATGGAAGAATTCTTTGTCAGCTCATCCGCCTTGTCGGGAGTCACGGAGCGCATGGTGATGACCGCTGAGAAATTGTGTTTGTCGGAGATGGGTGAATTGACCTGGATTCTCAAAGACTGGATTATGGCTGGGGGAATCAACTTGATCGCCGGAATGCCGGCAGCCGGAAAGAGTTTTCTCGCTCTGGACCTGGCGATTGGCATGGCTTCTTCGGGTCTGGTATGGGATAACCAGCCAGTAACCCAGGGCAAAGTGCTGTATCACTTCCTGGATGGCAGCTACCGGGGTATGCGTTCGCGTGTTCTCAAACTGTGCCATGCGCGAGGAATTCAACCGCCAGCGAACCTGATTTTCGACTTTTCTCCTCTTAACCTGAAAGTCACTTCCGAAGTGCTGGCATTACGCCAGCGTATTCATCGATTGGATGCCTCAGTCGTTATTTTTGATGTCATGGCCAAGTTTATGCCTGGTGCGGATGAAAATTCTGTTGCGGAAATTTCCCCGATGATGAACACCCTGCGTGAAATCGCCAACCAGACTGGTACGACTTTCATTCTCATTCATCACCTCAATAAGGGTGGAAACCCCGATCTTTCCTATCGTGTCCGGGGTTCCTCCGATATTTTGGGGTCTGTCGATACCGCCATTGTGGTTGCGCACGAAAACCAGCATTCAGCACACTCGATGCGAACGATCATTCCACAAAAGGTGCGTGAATCCCTGCCACCTGCGCAATTGCAGTTTCAAATTGAATCAACCGAAGAGAGCATCGCGCTTCGCTTTTCTGAAACGAATGCTTCTGAACTGGTGCGCGTGCCTGGTCAGGCAGAATTGATCTTTGCGGATATCCTGGAATATCTGCAGAGTTTACCGGCGCAGGAATTCAAGAAGAACGAGCTCATCTCAGCCCTCCAAATCAATAGCAGCGCCAGGACGATCGACCGGGCATTTTCAAAACTCAATCATGATCCGCGAATCAGAGTTACAAAACGAGGATCATTTAACACCTATCAGTGGGAAGAGGATACGCCAGCCACGCCATTCCCTTAAGAGGTTGGCATGGCTGGCGTATGTTTGTGTCATACAAAGTTTACAAATAACAAAGGAGAAAAATGTCAGAAAACCAAAACACATCAAATTGCCGGATTTCCAGGAATGTCCTGATCAAAGCCCCCGGTTTGCTGCCCATGCTCTACACGCCGCGGGAGATTGCTGAAGACCTGGACATTCCTGAAACCACCTTGCGAGATTGGCTCAATCACGGCGCGCCACACAGCCGGGACGAATCCAACCATATCTGGATCGACGGCAGGGAATTTGCCGCCTGGGTTGACCGTCAACGGAACGCCAGAAAGAAACCAGCCCATCCGCTTCAAGCTGGGGAGGGCTTTTGCATGCGTTGCAATACGATCGTCACCATCCAAGATGCGGAAATTCGCCCTGTCAAAGGCCGCCTGAGCCATTTGAAAGGCAAATGCCCCAACTGCGGCAGTATTGTCAACCGCGGGATCTGGAATGCTGGATCGCCAGAACTACCTCAAGGTTAAGTTATTCCTGAACTACTCAAGTGAGGTGATTATTTGAAAAAACGACCGATTATCATTACCACGACCAACGCCATCACAATCCCCAAAAAGGTTCGTAACCTGTTGGATTTACAACCTGGTGACTGCCTGGATTATGAAGTCATGGCAAATGGTTCAATCATTTTGGTGCGCAAGGAA
>Ga0067045_1029750_pt1 | contig 18611 bp, 12 predicted proteins | sample TerdegcTABiofilm_FD_59184 | JGI IMG/M metagenome (GOLD analysis project Ga0067045, IMG submission 59184) | Combined Assembly of (Gp0054472, Gp0054536) Wastewater bioreactor microbial communities from Singapore -Terephthalate degrading... | reverse complement strand
CGAATGCCTTCGACCAGCTTGACCAGCTTGAAAGTGCCGATATGGGGGTGAGCCGCGTAGAGAATTTCGGGCGGAGCACCATAGGTCACGAACTCGGTCAGTACCTTGCGGCCCAGATGGCGCGGGTCCTTGATCTGGCTGTAGAGCTTGCCGTCTGAGAAGGTGCCGGCGCCGCCTTCGCCGTACTGCACATTGGACTCGGGCGTCAGCTCGCGCTTGCGCCACAGGCGCCAGGTGTCCTTGGTGCGCTCGCGCACGGTCTTGCCGCGCTCCAGCACGATGGGCCTGAAGCCCATCTGGGCCAGCACCAGTCCGGCAAACATGCCGCAGGGACCAAAGCCCACGACCACGGGGCGCTCGTCCAGGTCGGCCGGGGCCTGGCCCACGGCTTTCCAGCTCATGTCTGGCGTTGGGTTGACATGGGGGTGGTCGGCAAACTGCGTCAGCAGCGCGGCCTCCTGGCCCTCGTCGGCCAGCGTGATGTCGACGATGTAGACGGCCAGCAGTTCCGCCTTGCGCGCATCGAAGCTGCGCTTGTGCACATGCAGCCTGGCAATGGCGGAGCATGGAATGCCCAGGCGCTCGGCTGCGAGCTGGGTGAGCTGGTCCGTGGGCTGATATTCGGTGTGGTTCTCGGGGTGGTATTCCACCGCCGAGAGAGGGAGTTTGAGTTCTGCGATCCGGATCATGGCTTGTACCTATCAAGCAAGGGTCTGGATGGTAAGCCAAAGCCTTTGGGCCGGCTTGGCGCGGGCGGGGTGACCTTGGCGCCTGATTGGTGACACTATCAAAAACTGTAGCGCATGGCGCTTTATGGAAAAGGCATGGAGAGCAATTTTGTATAGCATCGGTAAAGATGAGGCAGCCGCTGGCTGCGTTGGCGGCTGCGGCGCTAGCATGGTGCGATTCACAGACGAGTCCATATCGCCCATGACCCAGCCGCACTCCTCATCCGAAACGCTTGTACCGGCCGCGTGCGCAATCTCGCGCAGAAGCTGGCTGCGGCAATCCGCAGCCCTGCTGGGGGCACTGCCCTTCATGCCATTGCCCGGTCGTGCCGCGCCCGCCGCAATCGGTTGGGCAGCCGCGCCGGCCACGGACGGCGCGGCGAAGGCCGCTGCTCCCTGGCTCAGCGGCGGTACCAAGGCCATCACCGCTGCCGTGCGCGGCATCAATCCATTTGCTGCGGTCGGGCTGGCGGGCGGTTGCCGCCTGACCTGCGAGGCCACCATCGGCCCCTGCCATACGCTGTCGCCCGAGCGCATGGATGTCAGCGATGGCTGGGACGGCCTGCCGCTGCATATGCAGATTCGCGTGGTCAACGAGCGCTGTGAGCCGGTGCCGGGCACGATTGTGGAGATCTGGCATACCAATCACACGGGCGGTTACTCGGGCCAGATTCACCGCATGTGCAACAACGATGCCGCCGATGTGAACAAGCAGTTCTTTCGCGGCTATCAGCGCACCGACGGCCATGGCGTGGCGCGTTTCGACAGCTGCTACCCCGGCTGGTATCGCGGCCGTGCCGTGCATGTGCACTTTCGCATCCTGCAAGGCAGCTACGACCCGGCGGACAGCGCTGCATCGTGGCTGACCAGCCAGCTGTTGTTCAGCGATGCGCTCAACAGCGAGATCTTTGCGCAGGCACCGCTTTACACGGACAAGGGCCAGCCCGATACCCGCCTGGATGTGGACAACGTGGTCGGGCAGGAGCCGGACAAGACGCCTTATGTTTTCGATGTGCAGAACCTGGGCGGGGTGATGCTGGCATCGAAGACCGTGGTGGTGCGCAGCGACAGTGCCGACAAGCTCTGCCAGGTCAAGGGCTCCATGCCGCCAGGCGGCCCGGGTGGGCCAGGAGGTCCGGGGCGTCCCGGCGGCATGCGGCCGCCGCGCCCTGGCATGATGCCGCCACCTCCGCCCGGCACCTGAGTCAGGCTTCAGATCACCAGTCTGGAGTAACCGATTCCGGCTGCCTTTTCCACGCGGATCTGCGCCGGAATACGCTCCTTGAGCGCTTCCACATGGCTGATGACGCCAATCATCTTGCCGCTGGCGTTGAGTGCATCTAGCGCGGCCAGGGCGATCTCCAGCGTGTCGCCGTCCAGCGTGCCGAAGCCTTCGTCCAGGAATAGCGAGTCAATCGAGGTCTTGCTGCTGACCAGATCCGACAGTGCCAGCGCCAGTGCCAGGCTGACGAGAAAGGCCTCGCCGCCCGAAAGCGTGCGCGTGTCGCGTGCCACGTCGCCCTGCCAGCCGTCCACGATGTCCAGTTCCAGCTCGCCCGTGGGCTTGCGCCGCAGCAGATAGCGGCCGTGCAGGCGCTCCAGGTGCCGGTTGGCCAGCAGCAGCAGATGGTCCAGCGTCAGCCCCTGGGCAAACTTGCGGAACTTGTCGCCCTCCTTGGAGCCGATCAGGCTGTTGAGGCGCTGCCATAGATCGTTGTCTTGCTCCAGTGCCGCAATTTGCAGCAGCAAGGCCTGCTGGCCCGTGCGGCGCTTTTCATCGTCAGCCAGGCGCGCACGCTGGGCACCCAGGCGCTCGGTCAGGTTGCCGCGCTCGGCCTCCAGGGCCTGCAACTGGGCGGTGATGGTCTCGGGTGTTTCCGCAGTCAAGGCCTGGGCCTGCAACCGGGCATGGTGTTGCGTGGCTTCAGCCAGCAAGGTCTGGTTGCGCTGCAAGGCTTGCTGCAATTGATCGCTGCGCTCTGTCAGGCGCTGCCATTCATCGGCGGGCAGCAGGGCCTGGGCAAAGGCGGCGGCATCGGCAAAAGGGCTGGCCTTCAGCGCGGTATCCCATGCGGCCTGCGCTTGGGCGCTGCTTTGCTGCAACTGGGTCAGATGGCCGCTGGCCTGCTGGCTCTGGCCTTGCAGGCTGGCCAGCTGTTGCGCCGTGCGCTCCAGCAGTGCGGCGCATTCGACCAGATTGGCGGGCATGGCAGGCGCGGGCATTTGCGCGTCCACGGCCAGCAAATCCGCAGGCGAATCCGTCGGCAATTGCGCAGCGCCTTGCTGCCAGTGCCGGGCGTCTTGAGCGGCTTGCTCCACCTGACGCTGCTGCAATCCCAGCTGCTGAGCCAGCGCCTGCAACTGGGTGCTGCGCAGCTGCCATTGCTGCCAGTCCTGCTGGCGCGCCTGCAGCCAGGCCTGGCTGTGCACCGCATCGGGCACCGCCCAGCCGGCTTGCGACATGGCCGCTTGCAGCTCGGTATTCAGGGCAGATGCGCTGGCTTGCAGGGCCTGAACGGCATCGCTCAAACGCTGCTGCTGGGCAGCGTTGCCCTGCTGGGCCTGCTGCACGCGCTCTTGCTGGTGCTCGGCGCCCTGCAAGCTTTGCGCGGCCGCATGAGCCGCATCCCTGGCTTGCTGTGCGCGGCGCTCGCCTGCCTCCGTATCGCTCAGCGCCTGCTGCAGGCTGGCGGCTTGCTGGCTGCCTTGTTGCTGTATCTGCGCCAATGCTTCGGCATGCATCCAGGCATCATCGGCCAGCATGGGCGCGCAGGCCTGGCGCAATATGCTCCACTGCGCCTGCCATTGCTGGATATGGGCGGTCGTCGCTGCCAGCTGCTTTTGCAGACTGCTGTGCTGGCTTTCGCTGGCCGCGTGATCGGCCTTGCGCTGGCTGCCTTGCTCCTTGAGCGATTCCAGCTCGGCTCTGGCAGTTTGCAGTGCGGCCTCGGTGGCCGATATATCGAGCGCCGCATAGGCGGTGATGGCAGGATGTTCGTGCGAGCCGCACAGCGGGCAGGCCTCTCCGGGTTGCAGCGTGCGGCGGTGCGCCTCCAGGTTTTGAATGCGCCGCTCTTGCGCCAGCAGCTGCTCCTTGTCGCTGACTTTTTCGTTCTGTGCCTTGTACCGGCTGCGCAGGCTGACAAGATCCGCAGCTTGCTGCTGCATGCGTTGGTTGCATTCCTGCAGATCGGCGTCCAGCTGCTGCTCTTGCTGGTGCATGGCATTGCGCTGGCTGGCCTGCTGTTGCAATTGCAAGATGAGCTGCATCTGCTGCTGCGCAGCCTGCCAGCGGGCACGCAACTGAGCCAGGCTGCCGCCATGGGGAGCCAGCAGAGTTTGCTGAGCCGCGTTGGCTTGTTCGGCAGCGCTCTGGGCCTGTTGCAGTGCGGTCTGCGCCTGCTGCACCACGGTGGCTTGCGCACTGCTTTGCTGTTGCAGGGCTTGAGCCTGATTCTGGGTGTCTTGCAGCTCGGCCTGCGCGCTCTGCAATTGCTGTTGGTGTTGTTGGCGTTGTTCAAGCTGTTCGCGCCAGCCGCTCAGCTGTTCGCCGAGTTGGGCATGGGTGGCATGTTGCTGCTGCCATTCGATCAAATCGGTCTGTTGCGCCTGCAGGTCATGCGCAAGCAGCTCTGCTTTTTGGTGTGATTGCGCGGCCAAGGCACTGGCCTGATGGTGCAGGTGCCACTGCGTGCCGCGCGTTTGCGTCAGTCTGTCTTGCAGATCGCTCAGCTGGCTTTGTGCAGCCTCGCTGGCACTTTGCATCTGTTGCCAGCGTTGGTGCAGTGCGGCAATGGCCTGGGCCGGGCCGTGGGCTTGCAGGCGCTGCAGATCGGGTGCGGCAGCATGCAGCGCTTGCCGGGCTTGCTGGACCTGCAGTTGGGCCTGCTCGGCCTGCACCCGCGCTTGTGCGGTTTGTTCCTGCCAGCGCTGCAGGCTGTGCAGGTGCTGGTGGCTTTGTTGCAGATCAGAGAGCGCGCTTTGCAGCTGTGCGGCCTCGGCCTGTAACTGGGTGCGCTCTTCCTCGGGCAGCAACTGCATGCCGTCGGCCTGTGCCTGGGTGGTGCTCAGCAACTGGCGCGCATCGCGGGCGCGCTCGAACACGGTTTGCGAGATCTGGCTGTAGATGTCGGTGCCGGTCAGCTCTTCCAGCAGCTCGGCGCGCTCGTTGGCGCTGGCCTGCAAAAAGGCTGCAAAGCCGCCCTGGGCCAGCAGCATGGATTTGGTGAAGCGCGCAAAGTCCAGCCCGGTGATCTGGGCCATCTGTCTGAGCTTGTCCGCACTTTGGCTGCTGAGGATATGACCGTCGGCCACGCGCGCCAGTTCCACCTTGGGCGCCTGCAGCGCGCCGCTGGCCTTGTCGCGTGCGCGGCGCTGGCTCCAGAAGGCACGGTAGACTGCACCTTTGACTTCGAACTCCACCTCGGCCAGGCAGTCGGCCTGATGGCGTGTCATCAAGTCATTGCTGCCGGCGCTGATGGTAGCCAGACGCGGTGTCTGGTGGTACAGCGCCAGGCAGATGGCGTCCAGCAAGGTGGACTTGCCTGCGCCCGTGGGGCCAGTGATGGCAAACAGGCTGTTGCCGGCAAAGGGTTCGGCAGTGAAATCGACCTGCCACTCGCCCTTGAGCGAATTGAGATTCTTGAGACGCAGCTTGAGGATTCTCATGCGGCGCTCCCGGGGAGGTTCTCAGGGTGGCTCAGGGATTCGACCACGCTGCGATAGCGCTCGGTCAGCGCCTGCTGCAGCGGCGGCTCCAGTGTCTCCAGTGCCAGGCGGCGGGCAAACACGTCCTGCGGGGTCAGCTCGTCCAGCGACTCCATGGCTGCGCTTTGCAACTGCGGTGCGCTATTGCCGCGCTGGCGCTTGATGCGCAGCACCTGCACGGGCAACTCCTCGACCAGGGCCTGCACACGGGCGGGCAGGTCGGCCAGATAGTCATCCTCTTCAATCGTGATATCCAGCCAGGTGGCGCGCTTGGGGTCTGCGTCAGCGGCTATTTGTTTCAGTGCGTTTGGCAGATCGGCCAGGGTACAGCGCAGCGCGGCCATTGCTTGGGACACCGGAACGGGCAGAGACGTTACGCCCTGCAAGCCGCTTTCGTTCAGCTCGACCAGCAATACCTGCTTGGTCTGGCGCGCTTCGTCAAAGCCCAGCGCAATCGGCGAGCCGCTGTAGCGGATATGTTCCATGCCGCCCACTTTTTGCGGCTGGTGGATATGGCCCAGCGCAATGTAGTCGGCGGGCGGGAAAGCATTGGTGGGAAAGGCTTCGAGCGAGCCCACATAGATCTCGCGCACCGACTCGTTGCTGCTGGCGCCCACGGTGGTCAGATGGCCGGTGGCGATGATGGGCAGCTTGCGGCCCAGCGTGGCTTGCAGCTTTTGCTGCAGGTCCAGGGCCGCTTCATACACCTGTCGATAGGTGGACTGAATGGCGGTCTGCAAGGCCAGCTGCTTGTCCTGCGCGCTTTGACCGGCCTGGCTTTGCTGCACGTCGCGGGCGCGGATAAAGGGCAGGGCGCAGACAATGCAGCCGGGCTGGCTTGCACCGTGTGGGTCTGAGCGGCGTGCATCTGGACCGCGTAGTGGCAGGGTGACGGCATGCTGCTGCGGAGCGCCGGTGGAGGCAATCACCTGTGTGCCCAGATGGCGCAGCAGATCGCGGCTTTCGTCGAGCACGCTGACCGAGTCATGGTTGCCGCCCAGAATCAGCAGGCCCACACCGGCCTGGTGCAGCCGCGCAATCAGCTGGTTGTAGAGTTCGCGCGCATAGCTGGCCGGTGCGCCGGTGTCGAACACATCGCCGGCAATCAGCACGGCGTCGACCTGATGGGCCTGTACCTGCTGCAGCAACCAGTCAATCAGGGCCTGATGTTCGGCCTGGCGGCTGCGGCCCATGAAGTGCTGGCCCAGGTGCCAGTCGGAGGTGTGGAGAAGACGCATGCGGCGATGGTATGCCAGCCGGGCCGGCTGGCGGGCGCAGGCGCCTTCTTATTCGCTGTCCAGCCGTTCTTGCGACAGCTCTTGTTCGAACAAGGCATGGCCTTTGGCCCAGCCGCCACCCCAGATCAGATCCATGGTCTCGGCCAGAGCTTCCAGGCGCGGTTCGTCGAGGTCCGAGCGCGCATGCTCGGCCTGAAAAAGGCGGTAGAGCGCGGCCTGGGTCATGCCTTCATCCCTGAGTGCCTGGGCCAGCGCCACCAGCGTCGCCGCAGGCGGAGGCGGCTGGTCTGGCCGCAGAGCTGCCTGCAGGCGCCGGGCGGGCATCATCTCAGCGCCTGCCAGCGCGCTTGGCCGTCCAGTAGCTGAATTCTTCCTTGCCCACCTCATAGTCCAGCTCCTGCAGCCTGGCCTGCAGGTTCTCCTGCACATCGGCCACGGCACGGTTGTAGATGCTGGGGCCTATTTCCGCGAGAAAGAAATTCAGCAGGGCACCGGATGGCATATTGCCTATGGGCTCGTCCATGTTTTCGCGGAAATAGCGTTCTATGGAGGCAATGGCCTGCTGCTGTGCGTGTTTGGGGAGTTCTATGCTCATCGATCAAGCGTTCCTGTAAATTTCTGGCGCTTCAAGCGTCTGACGGACAAGGATTATTGTGGCGTATCGTGCTTCATCGGCTCCGGAGCGAGCGGTGCTGCAAGTCGATGTATTTCTGGCTGCCTTTGCTGCCGCAACAGTCTGTGCCTGCGCGGGCCTGGCATGCAGACCTTCATGGATGGACGCGGGCTCGGCGCTCTTGTTCAGGCAGGCCGCGACGTCGCCTCGCGGCTGGCGATGGGCCAAGAGTGCCTGATTCTGGCTGTCGGCCCTGGTGCATGTCAGCATGCAGATATTGCTGCATCGCATGCACTTATCATGTGCATGCGCTCATGTTGATGCACGCAGATGGCATGAATACGATGGTTTCTTCATCATTCCCAAGGAAAAGCCATGGCCCTCGCCATTCGAATCTACAACGCAGGTGCGCCCGAAGTGATGCAGCTCGAAACGCTGGATCTGCCGTCGCCGGGGCCGGGCGAGGTTCTGCTCGAGCAGACTGCCATCGGTGTCAATCCTCTGGATGTCAGCCAGCGCAAGGGCCTGGTCCCGATTGCATTGCCTTCGGGATTGGGTCTGGAGGGTGCGGGGCGCGTGGCCGCAGTGGGTGCGGGAGTCCCGGGCCTGAAGGTGGGGGATCGGGTCGGCTACGCCACCGGTCCGCTGGGTGCCTATGCCAGTGCGCGCCTGTTCCCTGCCGGTCGCCTGGTCAGGCTTCCGGACGCACTCGGGGATGACGCTGCTGCGTCGGTCCTGTTCAAGGGCATCACGGCCCAGTATCTGCTCAAGACCACCGGCCAGGTGAAGCAGGGCAGCCGCGTGCTGATCTATGGCGCTGCGGGGGCGCTGGGGCAGCTGATGTGCGCCTGGGCAAAGCACCTGGGAGCCCAGGTACTGGGCGTCGTCTCCAAGCCGGCCAGCGTGGAGCGCGCCAAGGCGGCAGGCTGCGACCAGGTGTTTGTCTTCGACGCGCAGTCGCTGCCATCCCAGGTGATGCAGGCCACGCAGGGGCAAAAGGTGGACGTGGTCTACGACCCCATCGGAAAAGACACTTTCTCCGCTTCGCTGGACTGCCTGCGGCCCAGAGGGCTGATGGTGTCGTTTGGCGCCACCTCGGGCTTGCCGCCGGCCGTCGAGCCGGGAGTGCTCAATGCCAAGGGTTCGCTGTTTCTGACCCGCCCTTCGCTGGCCGCACATACGGCAACGATAGAGGAGTACCAGAGCCGCGCGCAGGACGTGCTGGATGCCATCGCCGCCGGCATACTCAGGCCCCACGTCTGGAAAAGCTACGCGCTCAAGGATGCCGCTGCGGCGCACGCGGACCTGGAGCAAGGCCGCTCGCAAGGATCGATCATCCTCACTCCCTGAATCGCCACAGACACCATGCACATACTCGACAGTCAGCGCACGGACGAGCTCGCCACGCTGCTCGCACTGGCAGAGCAGGGTTCATTTGCCGCCGCGGGACGGTCTCTCGGGCGTCATCCTTCGGTGCTCTCCAAGCGCATGCAGGCGCTCGAGCGAAGACTGGGTGTGCGGCTGGTGGAGCGCACCACGCGCCAGCTGCATTTCACCAGCGAAGGCCTGCGGCTGGTCGAGAAGGTGAGTCAGGCCAGCCACCTGATTCGGGAGGCGGAGCAGGAAGCGGCGCAGGGAGCTCAGGAAACGCGAGGACGCCTGCGCCTGTCCATACCCGCGTCGATGGGGCGGCGCTGGATCAGTCCCATGCTGGCCGAATTTTCCCTGGCCTATCCGGAGGTCATGCTCGAAGTGGAGTACAGCGACCGCATCGTGGACCTCGTGGGAGAGCGTTTTGATGCCGCCATACGCATCGGCCATCTGTCGGACAGCCGGCTGGTGGCCACGCGACTGTGCGAGCAGTACCGTCTTCTGTGTGCATCCGCCCGCTATCTCGAGCGCCACGAAGCACCCCGCAGACCCGAGGATCTCGCCCGTCACAACTGTCTGGGCTACACCGGTCTGCTGGATTTTCCGCAATGGCGGCTCGTCAGGCCCGCAGGCAGGCGCTCAGCCAGGGTGGTCGAATCGGTGCGCGTCAGCGGTTCCATGCTCAGCAACGACAATGAAGCGCTGCTTCATGCAGCCCTCAAAGGTGTGGGCATCATCGCCGGCAGCGACTGGCACCTCGTGCCCTCCATCCATGCCGGAGAGCTCGTCCGCATATTGCCGCAATGGACATTGGGGGAAGCCGGCGGCATCTACCTGGTGCGCCCATCGGGGCAGTACAACACGGGCGCCATGAAGGCGTTCAAGCCATGGATGACCGAGGCCTTTGCGGCAGCGCCCTGGCGACCCGCAGACCGCTGAGGAACCTTGCCTGTCCCGCTGCTCCAGGGCGATGAGGGCGGGCTGCACAAGGCCTGGGGCGCGGCTGCTGCGCGAGGGCTAGGTGCCGCTCTTGCTTCCCAGCCAGGCCGCGCTATTGAGAAAGAAGCGCACCAGCTCGCTCTGGCGACGGGCGCCGGTCTTGGAGAAGATGGAGCGCAGGTGAGCTCTTGCGGTATTGAGGCGGATGCCCAGCGCTTTGGCGGCCTCCTCCAGCGTCAGGCCATGGGTCAGCTGGATCACCAGCGCGGTCTCCGCCGACGTGAGCTGAAACAGCTGCTGGGCCAGATGCGCGGACGGATCGGCCTTGCCATCGGTGTTGCGCATGAACACCGCGACGCAGGGACGACTCTTGGCCTCTGCTTTTTCATCCGAGGAAATGCTCTGTACGACAAGCCCCCAGTTGAGCTGACCCGAAGGACGCGCAATCGAGATGCCTTCGGTCATGACCGAGGTCGATGTCCGGGAGGACAGCAAGGCATCCTTGATCAGGCGCTGGAGCTTGCGGTTGTCGCTCGCATATTCAGCCTCCAGCATGCCGCCGGAGATCCGGATGCCGTCCTGAGCATCGAGAATGCCTTTGGCCGCAGGATTGCTTTCCAGCAAGTGAGCATTCTGGTCCAGGATGACGACACCGACCATCAGGCGCGCCGTGACGCTGCTGTACAGCGACATGACCTGGCGGTCATGGTGCAGCGCCAGATGCATGTTCAGCGCACGGCGGATATGCGGCATGATCATGCGCCCCAGATCCAGATCCCTCTGGCTGAAGGCGGGTTCCGACTCGGGACGCGTGATCCGCAGGCCGTAGACACTGCCATCGGTGGTCACGATATCGGCAGCCATCACATGGAAAATATTGTGCACACGGCACCAGTCCTTGTAATAGACGCTGCTGCGCCATTCGCTTTCGGACATCAGGTCCGGAATGGTCTTGAATTGCTCCTTGGGCATGCCAAGGAACGGACTGTGCTCGCTGTAGACGTCGTGCGTAAGCAAGCCCTTGAGTCCTCCGGATGCGGTGATCGTCAAACCGATATTGTCGCCCTCGGTCTGGCGGATGATCAGCACGGCAAAATTGCTGCGCATATGCGTGCGAATCACTTCCAGGCAAGACACCCAGGCTTCCGGCAGGGAAGCCGCGTCATAGAGGTGATTGATGAATTCGCTGAAACGCTCCGCGCTGATCAGCTCTTCGGTCGCCGGGCTCTGAATGGCGGATAGCGGGCCATCCTTGATTGCAAAACTCGTGGAAGCTTGTGCGTAATCGATGGGTTTCAGTTTGCCGTAGGTGGGACTCATTGCGTTGACCTCTTGCTGCATCGCATTATCAGCGTCTCATTGCCCGGCTTCGATTTGCAAGACTTCATCCATGGTGTCATCAGTGCTCCCTGGCTCAGGCGGTGGCCAGGACGAGCCGGCCGCAATTGGCAGGGCCGACATTCTCGCTCCTGGCCCGGCCGGCAGCGGCAGCCACAGGTGCGGGCACACGCAGGCACCGCACTGCCTGGCGAGACATCAATCGTCAAAGTCCCAGAGCTCATGCAGGTCCAGGCGCAGGCGGCTGTCGCTCTCCAGCGTGTCCACGCGTGCCATGCGCTCGGCCAGCACGGCGTCGGCAAGCACGCGGCGCGCAGCCAGCAGCTCGGCCAGGCCGGACTCGCCGGCACGATAGGCACGCATTGCGCGGTCGGTCGCGCTGCGCTGGAGCGTCGCCGCACGGACCTGTGCCGCGGCGGCAGCACGCCTGCCATTCAGCTGGCTCCAGAGCACATCGAACTCCGCACCCAGGCGTCTGGCTACCGCCAGGCGACGCGACAGCGCTGCATCGGCATCGGCCAGCGCTGCCGCAGCCTGGGACTGCCGATAGGCGGAGCCCAGTGGCAGACTGATGCTGAGGCCTGCAATGCGCTCGGCACCGCCGCGCTCGCTGCTGGCAAACACACCGATCGTGGGGTCGGGGTGGCGCTCGAGATCCGTGCGGCGGGCCTGGTGCAGCGCCAGAGTCTCCTCGGACAGGGCTAGCAGATGCTCATGGCTGTGCTCTATGTAGCGTGAGCGCAGCTGAGCCTCCGATCCGCTCGGGAGTGCGGGCAGCGCGCTTGCGTCGATTGAAATGCCGGCCAGAGGGCAGAGGTCGGGAAAGCGTGCGCAGAGCTCGGCCCGCGCCGAGGTCTGCGCGGCCTCTGCTGCGGCCAGCGCAGCCTGCATGCGGGCCTGTTCGGCGGCAGCCAGCTCGGCTTCAAGTCTGGCTGCATCGCCCGCGCGCAGGCGGCGCTCGGTGACGCGCGCCAACTCTGCAGCAGCATCGGCATTGTCCTGCGCCGCCTGGCGGGCCTGAGCCGCGCGCAGAGCCGAAAACCACAAGGCCAGCAACTGGCGTGCCGTCTCGTGTCGGGCATCTTGCGCTGCCAGCAGGCCGGTGGCCCGGGTTGCCTCGGCCAGCTCGGCGTCGACAGCGGCCTTGCCCCAGAGTCGCAGCGGTCGCTCCAGGGCAATCTGGCCTTCGGTAAAACGCTGGCCTGAGCCGTCATGCGTCCAGCGGCGCTGGCCGGAGGCGCGCACCACGGTTTCATGTGATCCCGTGCGCAGGCCGTCGGCGCGGGCTCGGGCCGCGCGTGTTACCGCCTCGGCCTCTTGCACTGCCGGTGACTGGTCCACGGCCATGCGCACGGTGGCTTCGGCAGGCAGATAGCTCTGAGCCTGGGCCGCACCCGCAAGCAGCAGAGCGCAGGCACAGGCATGAAACAGGGCGTTCTTCATAGACATACCCGGGAAATGGAAATTGAAATTGCCTAGGGATCTTGGGCACAAAGCGTTTGCCGCATTCATGGGCGCACCTCCTTGGCGCTGCGTGCCAGGCCAAAGCGTTCGAACAGCAAGGGCAGCAGCAACAGGGTCAGTGCCGTGGAGCTGATCAGGCCCCCGGCCACGACCACGGCCAGCGGGCGCTGGATTTCCGAGCCCGGACCGGTAGCCAGCAGCAGCGGGACCATGCCCAAAGCCGTGATGCAGGCCGTCATCAGCACCGGCCTCAGGCGGTCACGCACGCCCTGGCGTACAGCCTGGGCCAGTTCCATCCCCGATGACAGCAGCGCGTTGAAGTGCGAAACCAGAACTACGCCGTTGAGCACGGCAATGCCCAGCAGTGCAATAAAGCCCACGGAGGCGGGGACCGACAGATATTCGCCACTAAGGCGTAAAGCGGCCATGCCGCCCACCAGCGCGAACGGGATGTTGGCGATGACCAGCAAGGCTTGTCGCGTCGAACGGAAGGTGAGAACCAGTAACACGAAGATGGCCGAGAGCGCCACAGGCACGACCAAGGCCAGACGTGCGGCCGCGCGTTGCTGGTTTTCGAACTGGCCGCCCCAGACAATGCGCAGATTCTTGAGGTCGGGGTCGGCATTCACCAAGGCCTGGGCCTCGCGTACAAAGCCTGCGAGATCGCGCCCCTCGACATTCACCTGGACCACGGCAAAGCGTGCTCCGTCCTCATGGTCGATACGTACCGGACCGTCCTGAGGGGAGAGTGTCGCGAGAGAGGTGACTGGCCAGACCGTGCCGTCGGGTGCGGTCACCAGCAGGCTTGTCAGGCCTTCCGGTGACTGCCGCAGCGCTGCTGGACCACGCAGCAGCAGCGGCGTGCGCGCCATGCCTTCGGGCACGATGCCGATACGCTCGCCCTCTACCAGTGCACGTAGCTGGGCCTGCAGGGCATCACCGGAGAAACCGGACTGACCGAGTGCTGCGCGATTGAGCACGACCTGCAGGTATTGCACGCCGCTGTTGCTGGGTGCAATCACTTCGGAGGCGCCGGGGATGCTGCGCATGCGCGCCGCAATCGCCTGGGCGGCGGCGTCTATCCTGGCCAGGTCGGCGCCGAAGATCTTGATGGCCACGTCGCCGCGCGCACCGGTCAGCATCTCGGATACGCGCATCTCGATGGGTTGTGTGAAGCCGTAGATCAGGCCTGGAAAACCCTCCATCACGCGGCGGATGGAATCGGCGATGTCCTCCTTGCTGCCGCGCCATTCGGCGCGAGGCTTGAGCACCAGAAAGGTGTCGGTCTCGTTGAGACCCATGGGGTCCAGCCCCAGATCGTCCGAGCCCGTGCGCGCCACGATGGAGCGGATTTCCGGAACGCCTTCGAGCAGCGCTTGCTGCACGCGCTGATCCATATCCAGCGATGCGGGAAGCGAAATCGACGGAGCTTTCTGCAACTGCACGATGAGATCGCCTTCGTCCATGGTCGGCATGAAGGTCTTCCCCACGGACAGATACAGGGCCGCCGCGCCGGCGAGCGTCGCTACCGCGAGACCGAGTACCGTGCTTCGGTGCGCGAGGCTCCAGGCCTGCATCCGCGCAAAGCCGCCTGCCAGCCTTCGCATCAGCCAGGGCGCATCGTCGGCATGTGAGCGCAATACCAATGAAGCCAGCGCCGGAACGACGGTAAATGCAATGAGTACAGAAGCACCCAGGGCCAGGACGATGGTCAGCGCAACCGGCGCAAACAGCTTGCCTTCCAGGCCTTGCAGCGACAGCAGCGGCAGGAAAACAATGGCGATGATGGAAACGCCCGCCAGCATGGGAGCCGACACGGCCGACACTGCATCCCGAATCAAGGCGAAGCGGTCCTCGGCTGTTGCCGCAGATCCGTCTTCCTGCCGCTGAGCCAGTGCGGTCTCAATGTTCTCCACCACCACCACCGAGGCGTCCACCAACATGCCCAAGGCAATCGCCAGACCACCCAGGCTCATCAGATTGGCTGTCAGGCCCACATAGTGCATGAGCAAGAATGTGCTCAGCATGGACAGCGGAAGCGTAGCCGCCACCACCAGCGCAGCACGCAGGCCACCGAGAAACAGATAGAGGATGACGACCACCAGCACACTGGCTTCGACCAAGGCGCGCATGACGGTGCCAGCGGCGCGCGAGACCAGCTCGCCGCGGTTGTAGAACACCTGGGTGCTCATTCCCTCGGGCAGGCGCGGCGCCAGTTCGTCGAGTCTGGCCTGCACGGCGTCGACCAGGCGGCGAGCATCCACGCCGCGCAGGCCCAGCACCAGTCCCTGTACCGCCTCGCCCTGCCCGTCGCGGCTCACGGCCCCATTGCGCGTGGCCTCGCCCAGGCGCACAGTGGCCACATCACCTACCGTGGCGGCCGCCTGTGCATTGCTGGCCGGCACGACCACCACTGCACGCAAATCGTCGAGCCCGCGGACCCCTCCCTCCACGCGCACCACCCAATGTTCCTCGCCACGATCCAGCCGGCCTGCTCCGTCGTTGCGGTTGTTGGCCTCTAGCGCCTGACGCAGCTGATCCAGCGTCACGCCGCGCGCGCGCAGCCGCGCCGCGTCCGGAATCACCTCGTAGCCGCGCACCACGCCGCCCAGGGCATTCACGTCGGCAACGCCCGCAACAGTGCGCAGTGCCGGTCGTATCACCCAATCGAGCACATAGCGGCGTTCGGCCAGCGAGTGGCTCTCGCTGTCAATGGTGAACATGAACATCTCGCCCAGCGGCGTGGTGATGGGAGCCAGCCCCCCTTCGGCCGTGGCGGGCAGATCACGCTGCAGGCCGGCCAGGCGCTCGGACACCTGCTGGCGTGCCCAGTACACATCCGTGCCTTCCGAGAAGTCCACGGTCACGTCGCTGATGCCGTACTTGGAGACCGAGCGCACGATGGTCTTGTGCGGCAGGCCCAGCAGTTCCTGCTCTACGGGCGTGGAGACGCGCTGCTCTACCTCCTCGGGCGTCATGCCCGGCACCTTGAGGATCACCTTCACCTGGGTGGGCGAGATATCGGGAAAGGCATCAATGGGAAGTTGCACATAGGCCCAGGCGCCAGCGAGCGCCAGGGCCGCTGCAGCGAGCAGCACCAGAGCGCGCTGGCGCAACGAGAAATCGATCAGCTTGGCCAGCACTACTCACCTCCGGACAGCAGGCTTTTGAGTGCAGCGATGCCTGCCACCGCAATCTGCGCCCCGGCCGGCAGCCTGCCGCGCACCACGGCAGTCGCCTCGTCCCGGGTCTCCACCGACAAGGCCGTGAAGCGCACGCTCTGTCCTGTTTCTATGAATACACCGCTCTGGCCTTGCCAGTACACCAGTGCCGCCGCCGGGATGCGCAGACGGTCTGCGGCATTGGCCTGCGCCTTGCCCGTGCCAGACTCCTTGAGCGTCAGCATGGCCGTGACACTCTCGCCCAGACGCAGATCGCCGTTGTTGCTCAGCGCCACGCGCACGCGCATCCCCGCGCTGCCGTCCCCCACGGGCGCAATGCCCTCGACACGGCCTGTGGCGGCGCGCGTGGCAACCTGCACACGGTCGCCCACAGCGGGCAGCGGAACCTCGCGACCGAGCAGCAGATCCAGTTCCAGCGCCTTGGGGTCAGCCACTCGCACCAGCGCTGCCGAAGCCTCGACGCGCGTGCCGGGCTGGACCATGACTTCGGTCACAATGCCCGCGCGCGGCGCCAGCAACTGTGCCTCCTTGCCATCCATCTTCACGCCGCTGGCAGCCAGTTCGGCGCGTCTGGCCTGGGCCATGGCCGCCGCTTCGACAGCGTGCGCCTGGGTTGTCTGCCAGCGGCTGGCGGCGATGATGCCGTCGTCATGGAGCATCCGGTCGCGCGTCAGGGCCTGCTGCGCCAGCCGCGACTGCGACTCGGCTTGCGCCACTGCGCGACGCGCTTCATAGAGCTGTGGACTGGCAAATGTCGCCACGGGCTGGCCGGCTCGCACGGACTGTCCCACCGCGACCAGCACGCGCGGCAGCATGCCGGCATAGGGAGCTGCAACCACGACCTGGGCATCGGGTCTCAGCAGCACACGCGCATGGGCCGAAACATTGAGTTCGCCAGAACTCTTGATGGATTGAAAGCGCACGCCCAAGGTACGCGCCTGCTCGGGGGATAGGGGCACGGCCTCGGCGGCCATGCCTGTGACTGGCAGCGCAAGTGCGCCAGCCAACAGCCATTGGTACAAGTACATTCCTGACTCCGGAAAAGGAAAAGACATGCATCCATGCGCAGGCACGGATGCTGACCAGCCTGTGAAAGGCTTGGGAGCTCAGGAAAATTGAGGCGGAGCTTGGGCCGGAGACGGCCGGATGATGCGACCGCGCCAAGGCCAAAGCCTGTGCACGGGTTTCGGGCGCGGTACGGGTCTGGCGGCAATGCAACGCATGCGCGACGCACGCAGACCCCAAGTCAGCAGAGCCAGGCCAATGATGGCCAGCAGCGGAACCGCCAGCAGATCCAGCGGTTGCAATGCGTTCTGCACATCCACTTCAAAGGGCTCGGCTTGAGCCTGAGGGGCAGGGTGGTCGCTGCGAGAGTCGTGTCCGGTGAACAGATGGAAATGAGAATCAGCAATTCTGGAGGGCGTCGTGTGCACGTGCAGGCCAGATTGATTCGGAGTCCCGAAGTGGCCGTGCAGCAGCGGAATCAGCAGTTGCGCTGCCATGATCAGCAGCAGCAATGCGCTCCGCAGAGAAAGTCTCTGGATGGCACGCGACATGCGGTCGATTGTAGCGCTGCGACTTTCGGTGCAACAGCGCAATCCATTGATCAGGATTAGACATCCCGCCGATAAACGGCCGGCCTTTCAGCGGGCAGGGCCATCCGCAGCAGCGCCTGCAGCGATGGCTGAGGCTCGAGAGCATGGTGTCGTGCCGGCCATTGCATGGCTGCTGCAGCGCAGTCAAAAAAAGGGGAGCCAAGCTCCCCTTCGAATTGCCGGTGCCCTTATGAAAAGAGCCGAATGCGCCGCATATCAAGCGCTGCAAGCCATGCCGGCTGGGCCGGTCTATTGCACGGCCTCGTCCTGGTCGGCCAGAAAGCCGCCGCTCTGGTGTGCCCAGAGCTTGGCGTAGATGCCGCCGTGCTGCAGCAGTTGCTGGTGCGTGCCTTCCTCCACGATATGGCCTTCGTTCATCACGATCAGGCGATCCATGGCCGCGATGGTGGACAGGCGGTGGGCAATGGCGATCACGGTCTTGCCGTCCATCAGCGAGTCCAGGCTTTCCTGGATGGCGGCTTCCACCTCGCTGTCCAGCGCGCTGGTGGCTTCGTCGAGCAGCAAGATGGGCGCGTCCTTGAGCATCACGCGTGCAATCGCCACGCGCTGGCGCTGGCCGCCCGAGAGCTTGATGCCGCGCTCGCCGACCTGGGCGTCGTAGCCGCTGCGGCCCTTGAGGTCGGTCAGCGTGGCGATGAAGTCCGAAGCCTCGGCCTTGTCGGCAGCGGCGTGCATGTCGGCTTCGCTGGCGTCGGGGCGACCGTAGAGGATGTTGTCGCGCATGGATCGGTGCAGCAGCGAGGTGTCCTGCGTCACCATGCCGATGGCGCTGCGCAGGCTGTCCTGCGTCACGCCGCGGATGTCCTGGCCGTCGATGGTGATGCGCCCGCTTTGCGGCTCGTGAAAGCGCAGCAGCAGATTGACCAGCGTGGACTTGCCAGCGCCCGAGCGTCCGATCAGGCCGATGCGCTCGCCGGGGCGGATGTGCAGGTTCAGATGGTCCAGCACCTTTTTGCCGCCCGCCTTGTAGCCAAAGCTCACATCCTCGAAGGCAATCGCTCCTCGCGTGACCTGCAGCGGTTTGGCGTCGGGTGCATCGACGATGGTACGCGGCTTGGTCAGCGTGGTGATGCCGTCCTGGATGGTGCCCACGTTCTCGAACAGGCCCGTCATCTGCCACATCACCCAGTGCGAGTAACCCATCAGCCGCAGCGCCATGGCAATCACGGCCGCCACCACGCCGGCGGAGGCCTGACCTTGCGTCCACAGATAGAGCGCCGTGCCGCCGCTGCCCAGCAGCAGCAGGGCAATCATCAGGTGGTTGGTGATTTCGAACAGGCTGACCAGACGCATCTGCGCATAGCCCGTGGCCTTGAAGGCCTCCATGGCATTGCGCGCATATTCGGCTTCGCGGCGCGTGTGGGCAAACAGCTTGACGGTGGCGATATTGGTATAGGCATCGGTGACGCGGCCCG
>Ga0067045_1003550_pt1 | contig 18618 bp, 16 predicted proteins | sample TerdegcTABiofilm_FD_59184 | JGI IMG/M metagenome (GOLD analysis project Ga0067045, IMG submission 59184) | Combined Assembly of (Gp0054472, Gp0054536) Wastewater bioreactor microbial communities from Singapore -Terephthalate degrading... | reverse complement strand
AAATTCGCTTTCTCCAGAGCGATAATAGCGGCGGGTAATTTTGACCTCGGAATAAACGGAGGGCAGAATATTTTTAGTATTTTCAATGAGGAGTGACACTTCGACCATATTCAATGGTTTGCGGAGAGCCGTACCATTAAAAATCAAATTTTCCATCTTATCGAGGCGCAACAGACTGGTTCGCTGTTCTCCCAACACCCAGCGGATGGAATCGACAATGTTCGATTTTCCACAACCATTAGGGCCGATGATGGCGGTAATACCATCATTAAATTGAAAAGTTACTTTTTGTGCGAAGGATTTAAATCCAAAAACTTCTAATTTAGATAAATACATCCAGCGAAATTCATTCCCATCAATTAAAATGAAACGTAAACCATTGAAGCAGAAAATTCAGGTGCGTGGAAACATCAATCCTCTGCTGTATCTTAATATAAAAACCTCCTACCACTATCAGTATGAACAAAAGCGAATAAAGGAAAACCCATGGATACGACCACACACACATTACTCGAGTACCATTTAACCATCTTAGATAATACCAAAAGTGAAAATATAACAGAATTAGAAATAAAATCCAATGGGAATTCATTACCAATAACAGGTTATAAAAAAACATTCCAAATGGTAACAAAAAAAGAAAGGGAGCAGCGGACCAGGTGCTGGTCGCCAGAGATTGGCGTATCCGTATGTTTGTTTTTCGTAAAAGCGAAAGCACATGAATCGGGATAGTCAGTAAAATAAATGTGATCATGATGCCAAGGGTTAAAAAAATGACCAGCCATAGGGGTTCCCAAATGATCCGCGCCAGGCTCAGTTTGTATCCAGAAAAAGCAAGCGGGAGGGACAATAGATAATCAGCCAATAAATTATTGCGGAAATAATAGAATAACCCACCCAGCATGACGGCCCCATTCACCGATATCATCACCATCAGGAAAAAACTCTGCTCAAAACTGATCATACGACGCTCTAATAACTCCACAAAAAAACCATGAGGTTTACGGATGACTCGAAAAATGTTTTTACGAAAATCAACGAACGATCGATAGAGAAATAAAAAGAAAAACAGATTGATCAATCCCACGACAATGAAAATATAAGTTTTCTCCTGTTTGGGTTCAGTATAATAGTCGCTATCCATTAATACCCACTTTTGTTTCAGAAGAATATCGGCCTCTTTTTTCAGAAGCCGATCTCTGGTGTATAATCCACTGCTGTTGAGCGTGAAATGATCCCGGTCCACCAAACCAGCAGTTAAAGAGGGAGTTTCAAGTATATAATCGCTATAATTACATAAGAATAATCCCAGGAATTGGTCTTTCCAGGAAGCTTGATGGATGGCGCGGATCAGCTGGGTAATCTGATTCACATCCGGTGAACCAGGAGATAAAGAAATAGGATATGAAATGGGTTTAGACAATCCGGACAGAATCACCGCATAATTTTGCTGGGATAGTTGCTCTAAATCCCGAAGCACTCGTGGAAGATCATTACGCTCCAATACTTCCAAACAGAAAAAATCTGCAAAATCATTCGGAAAACTTTTCCAATCAAATGAAGAAGTATAAATTAAAAATTGTCCCTTTCCCGATAACAATTCCCGGATTTTTTGCTGATAACTTAATGATTGCTTCAAAAGCGGGTCATGATAAAAATTACCAATTCCCACTCCAATGATGGAGGGATGCTGTACGGCTAACCCCTGGAAACCTTGAACATAATCCGCAAGGAGCTGTTCGGCCAGACTATCAGAAAGCATTTTTTCCATAAACAAAGGATAGGGTAAATCCTGTAAACAGAGTAAACCTAAGGAATCCGCCAGGTGATACACCAGTGGTGATTGTGGATAGTAACCCAATCGAATAACATCAAAACCCTTCGATTGAATGGTTTGGAGATCATTTGCAATTAATTGGGGGTCAATTATTCCAGTCCCCTGCCTGTCTTGATAGATATAGTTTATTCCCCGGATTGGAATAGCTGATCCGTTCATAAAAAGTTTTTTATCCTGTATGGCAACTTCTCTGATCGCCAACCGGCGATAAATTTGATCCAGCATCGTTTGATCGCGCCATAACGAAATTTGCAGAATCTGCTTCGTAGGATTCTCAATTGACCATGGAATGACTCCATCGGCTTTCAGTTCGATGGGGACCGATTGACTACTGCTTGCTGAATCCATTTGTAGCGGTATTTCAAAACTTTTAAGAATTTCTTTATTTTGCCACAGCTGGATTTGCAAACGAAAATTTCCAGGTTGTTTGGGAAAAGCGTGAACATTTATCTCACCAGTCAGATGCAATTCTTCATTAAACAATTTCCATTGATAAGAAAAGTCTGATAAAAAAACAGATGGCACAGCTTCCAAAAATACTGTTCCATTAACTCCGCTATGGATTCGTGGCAAATTGATGGGTATCCAACCTGGCAGCTGTTCCCGTTGCCCTTCCCACGGAATAATTTTTACTTCCAGCCAATTATCATCCCGATTTAGCAAACTGGTGAGGATGGGATAGGAATGAGGTAAAAAATTTCGGCTACCCCGATAAATCACTTTATTGTTGATGGTAATTTGGGTCAGGCCGTTTAACTGATCAACATGTAAAAAATACTGGGAGTAATCTCCGGCAGGCAGACTAAAATTTCGGCGGAAAATAAAAGGAACTTTCTGATAATAAATAGCCGGTATATGAACGTTCGCTATTTTTTTGGAGGACTGAGAATCCAAAAGCTCATAGCTTCCATTAAGAGAAATAATTTTTCGAGAAGGCGAAAAATTCGATGGATATAAAGTCCATTGCTTTTCCAGAATAGTACTGGAAGTAGTATAGAAAAAAACTTGTTCTTCCGCCTGGAGAGTAAAAATTAATAATAAACTTATCCAGATCGTTAGAGTGGTAATGGGCATCAACCTTCTCATTCAGTCATCCTGTCAAAATTGAGCAAGTTTAATAAAATCTCTCGGGGAAAGCAAAGAGTTGATCATTTGCTGGAATGAATGAACAGAAAATTATTCCTTGAAATTAGCTCTTAGCAGTTTCATCCTTGGTATTTGAAAAATTGCTTTGACAAACACCTTGACAGATAATTATTGGATTATTATATTTTAAGTCTGATTTTTAAAAATAAATCATTTATCAGATATTTTTAAGGAGATTACCTTTGAAGAACTACAGAGGCGAAAGCATTCGCAATATTGGCACCGGATCACATGGCGGCGCAGGAAAAACATCTCTGGTAGAAGCCATGCTTTTTACCATGGGAGCGATTACCCGTCTGGGAACCATCGAGCAGGGCAATACTACTTCCGATTATAATGAGGATGAAATCGAGCGTCAAATCTCGATTAGTACTTCTCTTTTGCACGGCGAATGGAACAAGCACAAAATTAATATAATCGATACTCCCGGATTTTTCGATTTCTTCGGGGATGTGATCAGTGGTTTACGAGCCGTCGAAAACGTACTGCTGCTCATTTCCGCCAATGCTGGAATAGAAGTTGGTACTGAGCAGGTATGGAATCTGGCAAAAAAATATGAAAAAGCTGTTACATTCGTCATCAACAAATTAGATCGGGAAAACATTGATTTTGACCGCTTGATCGAATCTCTCCGCGAGCGATTTGGTCATTCCATTATCCTGGCGCAATTTCCGGTGGAGACTGGTCATAATTTTTTCAAAATTGTTGATTTGCTCAAAATGAAATTATTAACCTACCCGCAGGATAAAAGCGGTAAACCAACTGTTGAAGACATCCCGGCAAACTTGCAAGCACGCGCCAAAGAACTGCAAACCAAACTCATTGAAGCCGTGGCAGAAAGTGATGACAAGCTGCTGGAAAAATTTTTCGAGCGCGGCGAATTATCGCCAGAAGATTTCACAGCCGGATTCAAAAAAGCAATCCTGATGCGGAAACTTTTCCCCGTCTTCTGCACTTCCGCCACCCATAATGTTGGAGTGAGCGCCTTGCTGGATTATGTGGTTGATTATGGACCTTCTCCAATTCAGATTCCACCGATTAAATCTAAAGATGGTAAAGAAAGGAAGCCACTGGAGACTGAACCATTGACTTCTTTTATTTTCAAGACTGTTTCGGAAGCGCATGTGGGCGAACTTTCTTTTGTGCGAGTATATTCGGGAGTACTGAAAAGCGGTGACGAGGTGTATAACGTCACACAAAATGCCAGTGAACGAGTGGGTCAGATTTTTGATCTCTCCGGAAAAACCAAACACAATGTGGATCAGTTAGCCGCTGGTGATATTGGTGCTCTGGTCAAACTAAAGAGCACTCACACCGGAGATACGCTGTGTACGAAAAACGCTCCGTTTGAGCTACCACGCTTAGAACTTCCTGAACCGTTAGTCAGTCTGGCCGTCGAACCGAAAGCCAAAGGGGATGAAGGTAAAATTTCAACCGGTTTCCATTCTTTACACGAAGAAGATCCTACATTCATCATGAAGTTTGATCCGGAATTAAAACAAACCATCATCAGCGGTCAGGGCGAACTTCATCTGGCTATTATCGTCAAGCGATTAAAACAAAAGTTTGGTGTGGAAGTCAATCTAAAAGATCCCAAGATCCCTTACCGTGAGACCATCAAAGGAAAAGCGGATGCCAAATACCGTCATAAAAAACAGAGTGGTGGCGCTGGACAATTTGCCGAAGTCTGGATGCGACTGGAACCCAAAGGAAGGGGAGAAGGTGTGGAATTCACCAATTCTCTGGTGGGTCAAAACGTAGACCGTGTCTATGTTCCCTCCGTGGAAAAAGGAGTGATGGCGGCCTGCGAAGAAGGAGTGCTGGCTGGTTATCGGGTCGTTGATTTAAAAGTTGATTTTTACGATGGAAAAATGCACCCGGTAGACTCCAGCGATATCGCATTCCAGATCGCTGGAAAAGCCGCTTTTAAAGAAGGATTCTTACAGGCCAAGCCCACTTTGCTGGAGCCTATTTATGATATTGAAGTGAAAGTTCCGGATGAATATATGGGTGATGTGATGGGTGACATTTCCAGCAAACGAGGTAAAATCTCTGGCATGGATTCAGAAGGGCATTTTCAGGTGATCAAAGCTAAAGTGCCGCTGGCCGAGCTCCATAAGTATTCCACCACGTTGCGCTCTATGACACAGGGCCGTGGAATTTTTACCCAAAAATTTTCACACTACGAGGAAGTCCCCTACGAAATGGCCCAAAAAATTATTGAAAAATCCAAGAAGGAAAAAGAACAGGAATAACCACATCCCCTTCAACAACAGGTATCGAAGCCCTGCAGATAAATACTGCAAGGGCTTTTTTTTATCGTTATTATTTTTTATCTTTGGAAAATAATTCATCAGTTAATAATGGTGGAATAACCATGAAACATCTCTGGGCACCATGGCGAATGGAATATATACTCCAGGAAAAGGAAGATGAAAAAGAACCCTGCATCTTCTGCAGCCGAATTTCGCAAAAGTCAGACCAGAAAAACTTGATCCTGTGGCGAGATACATCTGCTTTTATCATTATGAATCGCTATCCCTATAATAATGGTCACCTGATGGTAGTACCATACCGACACACGGGTGACCTGGCCGGCTTGCGAGCCGCTGAAAAAAGAAATCTTTTCGAATTGATTCAATGGTCCGTGAAAGCTTTAGAAAAAGTCATGAAGCCTCACGGATTTAATATTGGAATGAATCTGGGGAGAGTGGCCGGAGCCGGAGTTGAAGATCATCTGCATTTTCATATTGTTCCACGCTGGAATGGCGATACGAATTTTATGCCGATCCTGGCTGATACCAAAGTGGTCTCAGAGGCTTTAGAAAAATCTTATAAAAAATTGCGGTCCGCTTTTCTCCAGTTAAGAAATCCATCACGATGAAACAAAAAATTGTATTCAATCTAAAGGGGATTATCACCCCGATCAGCAACCAGTCGCTCTTCCAACTGCTGGTTAAGGAAAACTCTGCCATCGCCATCGAAAGTGACCATATTCTGGCCATTGACCAGCCGGAGAGATTGTTTCGGCAATACCCTTCAGCAGAAAAAATAGATGGCCATCAGTACTGGGCGCTTCCCGGTTATGTGGATCCTCACACTCATCCCGTATTTTATAAAACTCGCGAAGAAGAATTTGAGATGCGCCTGCAAGGAAAAACCTATGAAGAAATTGCGGCAGCCGGCGGAGGGATCCGGAAAAGCGTTCGAGCTTTCCGGCAGGCATCCTTTGACGAATTACTGGAATTAACCCGTCAGCGTATTGAAGAATTTATCCCCTGTGGCACGACAACCATCGAAGCGAAAAGCGGTTATGGTCTCACTCTCCAAGATGAAATAAAAAGCCTGCAAATACTTAAGCAGGTGGCCCGTATGGTTCCCATTACCATTATCCCCACTTTTTTGGGAGCACATGAAATTCCGGATGAGTATCGCCAGAATCGGGAAAAATATATCGAACTGCTCATCAAGGAAATGATCCCAGCCGTCGCTGCTGAAAAGCTGGCAGTGTTCTGTGATATTTTCACCGAGAAAAATGTATTTTCAATTGAAGAGAGCGAGAGGATATTAATGGCAGCCCGCGATCACGGTCTTCAGCTTAAACTGCATGCAGATGAGCTCTCCCCGTTGGGAGGGGCAGAACTAGCCGCTCGAGTAAAAGCAGTGTCGGCCGATCACTTGCTTAACGTTTCTGATCAGGGAATTCATGCCATGAAAGAAGCCGGAGTGATCCCGGTTCTGCTTCCCGGTACGGCCTTCTTCTTGGGAAAAAATCAATACGCTCCAGCTCGCAAAATGATCGAGCTGGGTCTGCCGGTAGCGCTGGCTACTGACTATAACCCGGGCAGTTCATTTACTCAAAATATGAATATCATTCTATCCATCGCCTGCACCCAGATGAAAATGCTGCCAGCTGAAACAATTTGCGCCGCCACTCTACATGCCGCTCGCGCCGTAAAGCACGAAAAAAACCTGGGAAGCCTGGAAGTGGGGAAAAAAGCAGATATTGTTTTGCATGATATCCCAAACTTCCGCTATATTCCCTATCATTATGGAATGAATCACGTGCGAATGGTGATCAGACACGGAGAAATTGTTTACCAGAAAAATTAACAGGGAGAAAATCGAAAAGTGTATCCGGCTGTTCAGATAAAAATGTTTCTGTTTATCCTCATTATCGTTGGGTCCATGTTGTATAGCCAAACCAGCAATGTCCCTTTGAACCATTGGGCATACGATGCGGTCGAACGCTGGGAGATCAGAGGTTTTATACCTGCCGTTTTTAATGGGACTAAACCTTTCACTCGATTGGAAATGTCCGGTTATCTGGCGGAGGTATGGAAATTTTATCGGGGTCAGCCCGAAAAATTCTCCAAAACCGATTTGGAACAATTGCTCTATCTCACTCTGGAATTTAAAGAAGAGCTTGAAAAATCAGAGAATTTCAAAAGTCCTGAACAATTCGATTACTGGAATCCCCGCTTATATACTGTGTTTCATCATGCCCCTTTCAAATGGGTAAAGCGTTACCTTTATCCTAACTATCGTAATTTCGTGGTGGTACATCATGGCGATTTACGGTTGGTGGCCGATCCAATCCTGGGATATAGCGTACAGCAAAAAATGGATGATAATTTCGGTAAATACCAACTCGCTCGATTAAGCAATGGTCTGGTTCTCCGCGGGGAATTGGGAAAATATTTTGGCTTTTATTTTGATCTCACCGACAATCATTTAAAAGATGAGCGCTGGCAGGATCAAAAAATTCCTTTTCAAGTGTGGGAAGAATCTGGTTGGCCCTTTTTGACCACCCGGGTAAACGGCGACTTCGATTTTGATGAAAATGTTGGTCTTTTAAATTTTCATTATCATTATTTCGATCTGGTTTATGGAAGAGAATTCAATCAGTGGGGTGTCGGCCATACCGGCAATCTCATGCTTTCCAGCAATGCCCAGCTGTATGATGAAATCAAACTTGTGATTCAGTACTGGCGTTTTAAGTTCACCCATCTCACCGCCTTCCTGCAATATGTTTCGCCGGAGGGACGTATCAGCATGAAGGATCAGCCTCATATCAATCAATATTGGTCAGGTAACCGTCTGGAAACCAACCTGGGGAAAGGGATTCAATTAGCGCTGAGCGAGGCAGTGATTTATGGCGACCGCTCTTTACAATTGGGATATCTGAATCCTTTCAGTTTTTTTAAGTCCTCCGAACATTTTTATGGTGATCGCGATAATGGTGTTTTAAGTATTGATCTGGAATGGCGGGTCATGAATGGCTTCAAATGGTTCGGTGAATGGTTCATAGATGATATCACCACTACCAAATTGGGAAGCGACTGGTACGGGAATAAATTTGGCTGGCAAACTGGAATTTTCTTGGTCAATCCACTCTCTATAAAAGATATTGATCTGCTGGCTGAATACACTCGCATTAAACCTTATGTCTATTCTCATTCCTATCAGGATTACAATAAATACAAGCATTATGATACCATACTGGGACATTATATCGGCCCAAATTCAGATGAATTGCTTTTACGTTTGCGCAGGCGTTTTTCCAAATTTTTACAGCTGGCTCTTGAATACCAGAACTATCGACATGGTAGCAATCCTGAAGATCGGAATGTGGGTGGGGATCCAGATCAGCCCTGGGAAAGCGGAGATGCCATTGATGCCACCTTTCTGGATGGTATTCAACGCAAACAACAAACCTATGGAATAAGTGTGCAATATGAACTTGTCAGAAATCTGCTGGTTGAATTTCACTATCGTCGGATAAAATATCAGCCGTTCGAGTGGGATAATTTATTTTCAGGACGAATCTCATTCAATCTGGGTTATCGGGATGAGGCTCTCCGCCACATTTTTCCATTTATCAATTAAAAAATGATGGTCAGATAGAAGAAGAAATAAAAAAATGAAGATCTCAGAAATAACACATTTTATATCAGATTAATAGAGGAAATGACTTATATGAAAATCGTCATCATTGTTCTGCTTACCATCGGATTGAGTTTTCTTTATCCTCAGACTAACGAACAGATTATCAGTTGTAAATTTGTTTCTCCTACCGATAAATTTAAAGCAGGAGATAGTTATGCTCTGGCCGTGGAATTACAAATTCATCCTCCCTATCACATCAATGCCCCGCAACCCAGTGAGGATTTTCTGATTCCCACCACCTTAGCTATTGAAGCACCAGAAGGAGTGGTCTTTGGAAAATTCGAATTTCCGAAAGCTCAATTAAAAAAATTTGCATTCTCAGATAAGGCGTTAGCGGTATATGAAGGGACAATCTATATTTTTAGTAGTATCAGCATTTCCTCCGATTATCGTTCGCCTGAATTAGTTCTAAAAGGAATTGTTGGATACCAGGCCTGTGATGATCAGACCTGTCTGGCCCCTGCCGAATTCATGTTCACCCAAAAATTCACCATGGCCGCTCCCAATGAAAATATTTCTTTCATCAATCAAAACCTGTTTGAAAACAAAGACCGGCAATTTGCTACTGAGGAGAAGGGAACGGCAACCAGTCCCAATAATATTACGGCAGCCATTGCTGAGAAAGGGTGGATCCTCACTTTTCTAATGGTATTCCTGGCCGGCCTGGCACTTAATCTGACGCCCTGTGTTTATCCGCTTATTCCAATTACAATCAGTTACTTTGGTGGACAAACCAAAGGTAAAAAAGGAAAACTGATAAGTCATTCCATACTCTATGTTTTTGGTATGGCCATCACCTATTCCATTCTGGGAGTGATCGCGGCCCTTACCGGAAGTCTATTTGGAGCGGCTTTACAAAATCCGTACGTTCTGATCGCCATTGCAGTTATTCTGGTAGGATTAGCATTAAGTATGTTTGACCTTTATGAGATTAGGGTACCAACCTTTCTGGCCAATTTCGCTGGAGGAGCCAAACAGGGGTATTTTGGGACTTTCTTCATGGGATTAACAGTGGGAATCGTGGCCGCCCCCTGCATTGGCCCTTTCGTATTAGCTCTGATTACTTTCGTGGGAGAAAAAGGAGATGTCTTTCTGGGTTTCAGTATGTTTTTTGTGTTAGCGTTAGGATTGGGGTTGCCATTTTTAATTCTGGCCATCTTCTCAGGTAGCCTGAACAAAATACCCCGTTCCGGGGCCTGGATGGTCTGGGTACGCACCATTTTCGGATTTATTTTAATTGCACTGGCCGTATATTTTCTGGAACCTTTATTTCCCAATTCTTTGCTTTATTATCTCTGTCTGGCGCTCATCATGCTTTTGGGTGGAATTTATATGGCCTGGGTGGAACCCACCAAAACCGGCGGAAAAATTTTTCCGATAATTCGCAATCTGGTTGGCCTTGCCTTTTTTCTGCTGACCGTCTTTTTTGCCAGCAGCGGTATTTCATCCTATATCGATGAAAAATTAGCCTCCCAGGCCGGGTCTGGAGCATCTACGCTGAGTGGGCACCAAATCAACTGGCAATCTTACTCCGATGAAATTATGAGTGAAGCCCGTCAGCAAAATAAACCGGTGATCATCGATTTTTATGCGGATTGGTGCTTGCCTTGCAAAGAGCTCGATAAATTTACTTTTTCACAACCGGAGGTAATAGAGCTCTCCAAAGAATTTTATATGCTCAAAGTGGATTTAACCACTGCCAGTGATCCGCTGGGACGCGAACTCCGCCAACGCTTTCAAATTAAAGGAGTCCCTACCATAGTTTTTATTTCACCTCAGGGCACCGAACTCTCTGATTTACGAGTGGTGGGTTTTATGGAAAAAGAAGAATTTCTTCCACGAATGCAGCGCGCCTTGCCTTAAAAGAAACTGTCTTTAGAAAAAGAAATTTTATTTTTTATCATACGGTCTATCTCCTGAAGAAATTATTATCCCAATTTGAGCCGTCAATCCCAAAGGATTTTCTTTAAAACATAAGCTGGTTTAAGAAAGGTGAATTCAAAAAAATTCATCTACTTATCATCCCTATCGGGATTTGCGATGGTAACTGCTTTACTTTATTTATTTTCTGCTTAAGCACAGAATAGTGAAGAAAAAAAGCAGATTGATTTTTTAAAACTCCAGAGAAGTGATACACAATAATCATAGAAGAATTTATTAGGTATCACTGGGATGAAGAATCATATATATGGATATGAAAAACCGCAAAAAATTCTTACCCACCCGACAAAAAGTCCACTATATTTGAATGGTAAAATAAATGAAGATATCATATGCGAATACCTTTGCTGACCTTCTGGCTGTTGATAAAGTTGTGGTGGGGAAGAATTCTCAATCCGATTTTCAGTTTCAATTTTACCCTTAAATTTTTACCTCCTGCCAAACGCATTATTTTCCATAAAGCCTTAGCAGACTATTTCTTTAAAAACTAATCGGTGTGACGTCCTCTGTAATTTGGCGAGTTCTGCGAATTTAGCGATGGACTTTACTGGAATCCGTGCGAGTGGTTGGTACGGTCAATTCTTGCAAGGGTAAATTAAAATTATAGTCCTTCAAAAAAATGATTGAGTAGAACTTTTGCTCGGGTTTATCAGCGGTTTGAACCACGATATCAGCCCGGTAAGGCATCCAGACGTTTTGAATTTTGTTCAACTCCAGGCGGGTAGATAATCCACTGTTAACGACTTGATTGACATAAATCTGCGAATCCCAACCAATACACAGCCATTTCCCTTCCACTTCCCGATACAGAGGGTAATTGACCACTTTTTCGGAAACGGATTCCACTTCCACCCACAACAATCGACCAGACTTCAGGAAGACCTTGCGTACAGAAGCTTTTGCTCCTTCTTCATCACTGGTATAATGCACATCCACCGTATCACCCTTAAAATTCACCTGTGCATTCGAAGGAATATCTACCAGAGGAGAAACAATTAAAAAATTCAACCAATCCAGATAAAAACCGTGAAATTGATTTTTGGTTAATTGAATTTTCTCCAATAATTGAGTTCGCTGCTCGGGATCATTCAATCGCTCGCTGGGTTGGAGCACATAATAAATTTTCCCTTCTCTCAGCCAGATCAACTTTAAGGGATAGAGGTAACTGTTGTCCCCCAGACTATTTATAAAATTCATGTACATATCGGTTGAAACTAAACAGCTGAAATTCTGGATGGTGCTGGCTTCCAGATAATGATATAGACCCTCAGTGGTATTTTGAAATTCCTTCCAGGAATCGGTAGCAGGATACTGCCAGCCGATGAACAGGAAGATAAAAATCAATTGAACAAAAATCACAAAAACTTTCAACTTCTTCACCTTACCTCCTATCCAGGCATATGGCATACTGATAAATGATGGTTCGATTTTTACGTTAGAAAACTTTTTTTGATAATTGATTTTTTATGTCGTTTCACCGATACATTTCAATAAATAGTAAATAATTGTGGATAATTTCTTCCACATAATCTATGGTCTGTTGAAAACCATAAAAATAACCATAGTTGGGTACCCCCAGTTCCCATATTTCCAAATGGAGACGCCAGTCCTTGGGGGTGAGTTTGGGGAGACAAAATTTTACTGCTTCCCAGGTTTGTGCATTCATTTTCAAGTGTCGAGCCACGCTTTGAGCATCACGAATTCGACCAATCCCGCTATTATAAGCGGCTAAACCAAGTTTAATCCGATTATCTCGGTCAGCTTCAGAAAAATAATTCACCTGTTTATACAAATGATAAATGCCGGCGGCAATATTTTCGCGCGGATTATTGGCGATGAATTCAATATCCATTTCTCGGTGAAGATCCATCGCGGTAGAGGGCATAATCTGCATCAAGCCCATTGCCCCTTTCTCACTGCGGGCATTTTCCCGGAACCGAGATTCTTTCAGGATTTGCATGACAATTAGTCGCCAATCAAATCCGTATCGTTTGGAATATTTCCGGATGACGGGATAATAATTTTCGATCTTTTCCTCAAAGTCCCTGGGCAAAGTTTTCTTTCGAAATTCCTCAATTTGCTTTTTCCTATCAATCTGCTTTTTTACAAAATTGATAACTGAATCCGGATCAGTGGTTGATACCTTTTTCGATCCTGATAAATCACAGCCAGTCAGAAAAATGACCAGAATCCCTACTGTAAAAATTTTCAGATAAAAACTACTCACCAGCCAGTTTTTATGGTCCCGATAAAATTTTAATTTCATCTGCGCCCCTCCTCATCCCCGGCAGATGAAACTGTTGAATTGTAGCATCGGTGAAAAAAATGAGTGACCATTATTGCCATGACCAGGATAATGGAATGCACCTTCAGGGCATTGTGATTAATTGAGGCTCATCCCGATGATCAGACCTACAATCAAACCAATCATAATAAAAATCCCGCATACCACCACTCCTACCGCCAGATTCCCTTTCTCCAGTTCATTGGGAATATCAAAATGCGTAAATCGATTGATCAATCGATAGGTAATTATAGCAGAGGCAATACCTAAAATGACTCCTATGATGGCATAAATTCCATTCAGAAAAAGAGGGGATTCAAACACCATGTAAGATTCTCCACATTTATAGTTTTCTTCAATATTATCTTATTTAATAGATTTTAACATAGCGGTCTATCCACTTAAAAAGCAAATACGCGCCGCTGCTGACCAGAATTCCCTCTATAAAAAGACCCGCTCCAATGGCCAGTCCCACCGCGCCACAAAACCAGATCGATCCCGCCAGACGGATGCTCAATAGACTTCCTTTCTGTTTATAAATAACAATCATACCAAGCAGGGCGATTCCTAACATGAGAGACCGGAGCATTTGAGAAGGTGAAGTTAAAATAAACGGACTCAAACTCAGGCTGGCAATCATACACAAACACGCTCCCAGGGCGATCAATAATAAAGAAGAAAGATTTCCACGTGTCTGATCCTGAATGGAAGACCAGCTGACCAGTAAAACGCATAAAAAGGTAACGACGAACTTAATCACGTTGAGGAAAATACCAGCAAAAAATGAATTCATTCATCCGTCTGTGTTTTTAGAAAGTTTACGCATTTAGTATCAAATTGTCAATTTGTTTTTCCAATTATGAGCGAGGAAGATTGAAACTGCTGTTCATGATATTCAAGCAAAGCCTGCTGAACATAGGCTCTGGTTTCATCACCCTCTATTTTACTTCCCGTAAATTGCTGCAGTAAGGTATTCTGATCGGTGGCTGGAAAGGTATAGAATAACTCCTCCAGATACCAACTAAAACCCGGATTTTTATTTACCTGTGACCAGACATAAAATAAAGGCAACAGAATGTTGAGTATAAATAACCGGCAGCGCATTTTACCCATCGTTTTCCGCGGCAAAGCCTGATATCCTAAAAATTTGACTAAAATGGGACCAAATTCCACACTCAAGGGGAGGCAAAGTATATCCTCCAGTTCTGATAATAACAATTCTAATTCCTTTCGCTGACAGAACAGATGCAATAATTGTTCAAAAAGCGATTTTTCCTGAAAATGAAATAAAATTTGCGCATAACCTGCCAGGCGAAAATAGGGATTATTGAGAGGTCGGAGACGAGCAAAATTCCAATGTATTATTCCCATTCGGGAAAGCGGAAAAATTGGTAAGAATTGTTTTCGTATATGATGAACAAAGCGATACCATAGCTCAGATTCCACAGATAAAGGATGAGGTAATGGTCGGTCGAGCAGACCTCCCTGCCAGGCCAAAAGTGTCCAGAAAATTAACGGCGACCGTTGTAAAGGATGTACAGCGGCCAGGATTTTATCAGGAGGCATTTTTTTCACTAATTCCACAAATGGGACACTGTTCTTACTATAGCCTAGGGATTTGGCCAACCCGACGAAAACTGCCGTGTCCCAGTTAAAGTCATTCACCCATTGCCGAATTTCGTCACATTTGCGATAGAAACGGTGCCACGCTAATTGTTGAACCTGGGCTGAAGTTAAGTTAAAATTACCACATTTTTCCTGCTCAGTTATTTTTTCTTCCCCCAGCTTCTCCATATGCTGTAACCACTCGTCAACAGGATATCGTAAATGCCGGGAGATAATAAAGTGGGGAAAGCGTTGTAATAATTCGGGAAAAATTTCCTGGGAAAAATCCCAGAGAACATGCAGGATAACCTGATTGTATCGACGATCGGAATCGTGGCCATGATGATACCAATCCTGCCAATCACGATGGACCTCGATATCCCCTCGCATCAAGACCCCATCCACCTTAATGAGAGCATGTAGAAAGTCAGGCCCATTATCGAGGTTACATTGTCCGGGATCAATGATTTCCAGGGTGCGACCATCAGAAGTCTTCCATCTGGAAATCAGCCATTCAGGATGTTGCAAAGTCCAGGATAGATAATACTCGGGAAAAACTATACTTTTACATTCATGAAAATTTGCTTGCATAAAAGCCTCCCATCATTTATATTTATTACGATTATAATATAACAAATATAATATTATTAGTCAAGGATTATTTCATCAGGAGTAAAAAAATATGGAAAATTACCAACCTGCCAAACGGATTCGGGAAATCATGCGCCGAAAGAACATGACTCAGGAGCAGCTTTCCACCCTGTTGGGAATCAGTCAACCGGCGGTTTCCCTTTACCTGCAGGGTCGAATGCCACCTGCCGATGTCCTCTACCAAATTGCTCAACTGGATAACACCACCGTCGAATGGTTATTAACCGGCCAGGAGAAGGATAAACCAGTGGTAAGAGAAAAATCAGCTCCTTATGGGGAACAGCACCCGCTCCTGAAGATGTGGGATCGCTTACCGCCCTCCATTCAGAAAGATCTGCTCAACTTAATTCGCCATCTGCTGGAACTGGAATAAACACTGGCTGTGACAGGAGGATATAAAACAGAGATTTTAAGAAGTCGAAAGTTTACGGTGAGAAAAGTTTTGAGGCTGAAGGTCAGGATTGTCGGTCGCGCAAAGAATTGACTAATAGGAATAATTGATTGGTGTCATTTAAAGGTTGTACCTTTTCCAGGGAATCGAGGGCATCCTGAATGTAAAAATCGATGAGAGATTGGATTTGCTCGGCGATACCCAATTCAAAAAGTACTGCTCTTAATTCAGGCAAAGAGTGAAAGTCGGTCAGGCGGGAGGGATATTTTCTCATCAAATCGGGTGATTGCCCGATGACTTCCTGATATTTTAAGGTTACATAGGTTTTTTTATTCAGTTTTAAATCGCTCCCCACTTTTTTTCCCAATGAAATTTCTTCACCGGCATAATCTAACCAATCGTCCTGGATTTGAAATCCGATTCCCAGCGAGTTTCCAAAATTTTCCATGGCACGAATTTCATTGGATTCCGCCTCACCCAGGATGGCACCCAGCTGGCAGGATAGTTTAAATAGCCAGGCGGTTTTTTTACTGATCATATTCAAATACTCAGTCAGGCTTACCTGCTCCCTGACTTCAAACTCCTTATCCAGGGCCTGCCCTTCGCATACCTTGATCAGAGCGTCATTGAAAAGATGTAGTATCTGGGCCAGATGGCGTGGGTCACATTGCAGCATTCTCTGATAGGCTAAACCAATGAGGGCATCTCCTACCAGAATGGCCACATCCTCACCCCATTTTTTATGGATAGTAAAACGGCCGCGCCGCAAATCATCTTTATCCATAATATCATCATGAATCAAGGTAAAATCATGAAATAATTCGACTCCTAAAGCAGCAGGTATAGCATGTTCCAACTCTCCACCCACTGCCTGGCAGGAGAGCAAAGTGAGCAGGGGTCGGATTTTCTTCCCGGGTGCTTCCAGGAAATAAAGAATTGGTTCTCTTAATGAAGTTGGTAAATCAGAGTTTACACTTTCCTGTAATTCGCGTTGCAGTGTATCGATAAGGGGATATAAAGTGTGAAAAATGGCCACGAGGCACCTTTTTTATTTAAAGGTTTTGAAAATGTCCAGGATTTCCTGTTTGCTTTTCGCTTCTTTTAGTTTCTGGACTGTCTCATTTTCCCGAAAATTACGGGTGATCTGTGCCAGAATTTTAATATGTGGCCCCGATGTATCACGAGGTGAAACGACTAAAAAAATAAAATGGGCAGGTTTACCGTCCAGGGAGTCAAAATCCAATCCTTCCCGGCTGATACCAAAACTCACCAACAGTTCCCGGCAGGCAACGGTCTTGGCGTGAGGCACGGCTAACCCGTTTTCCAGACCGGTACTGAGATATTGTTCGCGTTCAATTAAATCATGTAGACAGGTGTCACGATCTTCGATTTTTCCGGTTTTCACCAGTAGATCCAATAATTCTTCAATCACCTGGTATTTGTTTTTACCCTGAAGATTCTCAGCGATCAATTGTTCGGTCAACAATTCATCAAGTCCCATTTAACCTCCAAAATCATGGAAAAATCTAATAAGTGCCTGCCTGAATTCCAAACGCAATTTGAGAGAGTAAGGCCTGGAAGATCTTAGAAATATTCCAGGCCTGATAACGATAAGCTCTTAATGGAGTTACTTACAGATAGGATTGAAGCGTATCATTCTCAAACAACCGAGAAACCTGTTTTTCGGCGTCCACTATTTTCACTTTATGATAGTAACAACCTTTCCTGGTACATCCTTCGATGATACCCCCTTTGGGAAGGTAGCACACGAACATGGGTGATGAGCATCGCTGACAGGTTTCCTGGCGATCCACCAAACTTACTCCACAGACCGGGCAAAATAATTCCACCACTGCTCCCCTGGGTGGTTTGACTCCTTCTTCGATGTTATCAAAACTACCGTAAACTGGATCCAGGTAAAGCATCCCTTCTTTATCGCGGTATTTCAATTTTAATTTAATGGCCGGATAACCATGAATCTTATGTTCGGGATCGTTCAACAGATGTTTCTTCTGGCAATACGCATGTTCCACATGAATCTTTTTGGCGGGGACTTCGACCTCAATTTCCAGTTTTTCCTTTTTTGGCATCGTGACTCCTTCATAAAATTAAATCCATTATAAAATATAAGTAATATAAAAATCAAATTTTTACGCTCAATAATATTTTTTAAAAAAATTTTAGTCTTTCTCGGAAATTCCAGAAAGTTTTTGGGCTTTATTCTATTCAATTACATCGTTTAAATTCACTTTAGTAAAATAATTTTGCGACTTTCCACAAAATCATTTATCTTCATCCGAACCACATAAATACCCGAAGCCAGGAGAACATGATGGCTGTCCGTACCATCCCATTTTACACTATACCATCCGCGTTTCATAAATTCATCTTTCAATACTTTTACCCGTTGTCCCAGAACAGTATAAACCTCAATTCGCACCTTTCCATCCGCTGATAACTCGAAGGGAATCGTAGTATTGTTATTAAAAGGATTGGGGTAATTCTGGAGGAGTCTGAAGTTTTGCGGCCAATCATACAAACTATCTGGCTGAGCATCGGGAATCTTTATCAGAAGCGTATCCATCACCTGGTGCGGTTTGGTAGTGATAATACGAAAAACTGTCCCTTGCTCTGGCATGGTAGCATTGACATTCGTCGGCCAGTTTGGATCATTTATCGAACCGCCATTCCAGTTCACCAATACCATACGGCGCATGACGTCCCCGTTCATAATCGCTGGATCAAGGTAGACGTGACCGGGTATATCTGCCTGGATACTTGCCAGAATAGTATTATAACCACTTTCTCCCGGAG
>Ga0067045_1029749_pt1 | contig 18627 bp, 13 predicted proteins | sample TerdegcTABiofilm_FD_59184 | JGI IMG/M metagenome (GOLD analysis project Ga0067045, IMG submission 59184) | Combined Assembly of (Gp0054472, Gp0054536) Wastewater bioreactor microbial communities from Singapore -Terephthalate degrading... | reverse complement strand
CCCCCCCAGATATCGGAGTGCCGGCCGGTGGCGCCGCGCGGGCACCGCTGCCGAGACGAACGCTGCCGGCCTCCGCCTCGGGATCATTTGCCCGGCGCGCGCCGGGTGGCCTATCTTGGGCGCACCTTGCGTGCGGGTCAAGGCCCGCCTCCGACGCCCACCGCCTCGGCGGCGCCCATCGGGCGCTGGAGCGAGGTCGGCCAACCCCAGTAGCGGCGGTGCCCACAGCCATGGAATCCGTGTACGTCCCGACCATCGACGATGTCCGCCGGGCCCGAACCGTGATCTGCCAGCACCTCAGTCCGGCGCCCCTGATCCGGTCGTACGGCCTGGAGCGCGAACTCGGCGTGACCGGTGACCGCCGGGTCTGGTTCAAGGACTACGGCTGGACGCCGGTGGGTTCGTTCAAGGTGCTGGGGGCTTTGAACTGGATGGCCAACAACCTCCAGCGCATCGGCGATCGGCCCGTGGCCGCCCACTCCTCGGGGAACTTCGCTGCTGGCATCGCCTACGCGGGCATGCGCTACCGCAAGCGCGTGATCATCGTCATGCCGGATACCGCGCCGCGGGTGAAATTCGCCCTGACGCGCGCGTTCGGCGCGGAGATTCGCACCTACGACATCGCGACCGACCATGTCACCGGGCAGCGGGATCGGCTGACCCGCCAGATCGCCGCCGAACAGGGCGGCGTGCAGGCGTCACCGTACGACGACGAGTACGTGATCGCCGGCAACGGCGTGGGCGGACTGGAGATCGCCAGCGAACTGCAGCAGCAGGGCCGCACTCTGTCGCACTTTGTCTGTCCGGTCAGCGGTGGTGGGCTGATGGCCGGACACGCCCTGGCTATCGCGGACGCCTTCCCCGCGGCCGCCATCGTCGGCGTGGAGCCCGATGGGGCCGCGGACTTCGCGCGCTCCCTGCAGGCGGGCGCTCGGACGCGCCTCGATCGGCCCACCAGCATCTGCGATGGCCTGCTGTCGTACGAAGTGGGCGAGCGCAACTGGCCGATTCTGCACCGGTTGGTTCGGCGCACGGCGGTGGTCACGGATGCGCAGACCTGCGCGGCGATGCGCTGGCTGTACGAGGCCCACGGGCTGCGCACCGAACCATCGGGAGCAATTGCCGTAGCCGCGCTGCGCGCGGGCCACGTCGACCTGGACGGCACGGGCGACATCGTGGTCGTCGTCAGCGGCCGCAACGTCGACGAGGATCGCTTCCGGCAGTGGATCGGCGCGTGAGCGCAGTGCCCAGGCGCGCCCGGTCGCAGTCCGGCTGCGATTGACAGCGCTGCCAGGCCGCGGTTTCCTTGTGCGCCCGAGGGCCATCGAGTCGGGTGCAGCAGGAGCTCCGGCCAGGCGACCGCCCGGGCCCTCGGCCGCGTCCGAACGGCGGTCCTGGCGCTGCCCAGCGCTGGACGCGAAACCGAACAACGTTCGCTACGAAAGGGATTCGCCATGATCAGGTTGGGGGTCATCGGCTGCGGTGGCATCGCCACCTACCAACTCGAATCGGTCTGGCAGGACAAGCGCTTCGAACTGGTCGCCGGAGCGGACATCCGGCCGGGGCAGCTCGATCTGTTCCGGGAGAAATTCGGGCTGCAGCGGGGCTACTCGGACTACCGCCGGATGTTGGCGGAGGTCGAGCTCGACGCGGTGATGATCTGCACGCCGACCTACCTGCATGCGGAGATGGCCATCGCTGCCGCAGAGGCGGGCCTGCCCGTCTTCTGCCAGAAGCCGATGGCCATGTGCTCTTACGACTGCTACCGGATGATCCAAGCTGCCGAAGCCCACGGCACCAAGATCCAGATCGGCTTCGTGCGCCGTTTCGACCCGGACTGGGGCACGCTCGTGGCCGTGATCGAGAGCGGCGAGCTAGGCCGGCCGCTGGTGTGGCGGCAGACCGCGGGCGGGTCAGGACCGTCGCGACCGTTCTTCATGGATCGCATGGAAGGGGGTGGCCCGATGATGGACGGCATGGTCCACAACTACGACTTCGCCTGCCACTGCTTCGGCGCCCCGATCGAGGTGAAATCCATGCCGGTACGCCTGCGCGCCGACACGACCGCCCTGGACACCGGTACGGTGCTGGTCCGTTTCGAGCACGGTGACAGCATCATGGTGTCGTGGTCGTGGGGCCTGCCCGAGGGCACGCGCGCCCTGTCCGGGACGGATGTGCTCGGACCGAACGGGGTGCTGTATTTCCCGGGCAGCTTCGACCCCAAGCGCGCCGAAGGGAAATACGACAAGGAGCGCCAGGGCGCGTACCTGATGGTCCTCAAAGGCGGCGAGGAGAAGGTGATCCCGTTCACGCGCGGCAACATGTTCCGTGACGAGATGCTCCACTTCGCCGACTGGGTGAGCACCGGTGGCGAGCCCTTGGTGCAGGGAGACGCCGGTCTGCGGGCTACGCGCATCGCCGAGCTGGCCCTGTCCGGCGGCGGGTTGGTCTAGCAAGCCGCCGCGACCCGCTCAGGCGCGGATCATGACCAGCATCATCTTGAAGCGCTCGGGAGCATGCAGGGCGTGGGGCTGATGGGCAGGCATGATCACCAACTGCCCGGCGCTAGCCCGGATGCGTTTCCCGCTGATGGTGATGTCCGCGTGGCCGTCCAGCACGCAGACCAGCGCGTCGTACGGGGCGGTGTGCTCGCTGAGCCCCTCGCCCTGATCGAAGGCGAACAGGGTCACGGTGCCCTGCTCCTTCTTGACCAGCGTGCGGCTGACCACCGCTCCGTCTTGGTACGCTACCAGCCCAGCCAGATCGAGCGCCTGGGCAGCCAGCTCTCGGATGTCCGTCTGCTCGCTCATCGCCTCGCCTCGACGCGGATACGGGGGACGCGGTGCGTACGGCAGCCGCCGCCCGGGAATGCCGCCACCGACACCAGGCGCGCTGCCCCGCGTGCGCCACAGCAGCGCACGACGCGGTGGACAAGATATCTGTCCGCCCGCGCCCTGTCACGGGCGCTCTCGCTGGCCGCGCGCGGCCCCGGCAAGGGGGGACGCGACAGTTCGGGAGCGGGGCGCGCTGTGCCTGGCACGTGGCCGGGCCAGCTCCCGAAGCCTGCCAGTCCGGCCGGGTGTGGCCTTCAGCGCAGCGGTGCTCTACATTGTACGCCCGTTGTCGGCTTGGGGGTGTACCTGACACGCCGACCGTGACCCGCCTGTCAGGTTCCCATCCGGCCCTGGGGGCGTGATTCCCCAGGGCCGCACACTACACGTAGCTGGAACGCCGCCCGACGCCCGCGGAGTGCGTGCTGCCGGCCCGCGGCGCCTACCTGCGAGCCCGGTGGCTAGGCGCGTGTCCAGCCTTATTTGCGGAGGCCTCACACAGCCATGCATGCGTCGTTCACGTGGATCGACTGGATGATGTTGATCATCCCGTCCGTGGCCCTGCTCTATATCGGCTGGAAGGTGCAGCGGTACGTCCAGGCCGTCTCGGATTTCACGGCTGGCGGCCGCGTCGCCGGACGGTACCTGCTCACCGTGGCCGATGGCACCGCCGGACTCGGGCTGGTGTCCATCGTGGCCATCTTCGAGCAGTGGTACAAGTCGGGTTTCGCGATCGGGTTCTGGGGCGCTGTCGGCACGCCGATCTTCATGGTCATGGGCCTGGTGGGGTTCGTCACCTACCGCTTCCGCGAGACCCGGGCCATGACCCTGGCGCAGTTCTTCGAGATGCGCTATTCGCGAGCGGTGCGGATCGTGGCGGGCGCTCTGGTGTACCTGTCGGGATTGATCAACTACGCCATCTTCCCGGCGGTCGGCGGCCGGTTCTTCGTGTACTACTGCGGACTGCCGCTGACGGTGAACGTGTTCGGGCTGCCGCTGTCGACGTACGGACTGGCCATGGCCTGTTTTCTCAGCATCGCCTTGGCCATCGTCATGCTCGGCGGCCAGGTCACCACCATGGTGACGGACTGCGTTCAAGGCATCTATGGATACATCATCTATACGATTCTCTTCGTCGCCGTATTCGTGCTGTTCGACATGAGCCATTTCCAGACGGCCATGCTGTCGCGGCCGCCAGGCGAGTCCTTCGTCAATCCGTTCGACACCGACAGGCTGACCGACTTCAACATCCTGTACGTGATCCTGGGCATCCTCATGGGCTTGTACCTGCGCCAGTCGTGGCAGGGCAATCAAGGATACTACGCTGCGGCCAAGACGCCCCACGAGCAGAAGATGGGCGGAATCCTGGGCACCTGGCGCGGTGGCTTTACCATGCTGGCGTTCTCGCTACTGGCGGTGGCGGCATACACCTTCATGAACCATCCCCAGTTCGCCGCCCAGGCCCAGGAGGTGACCAACGAACTGGCGGCGCGCATCAACTTCGACAGCAAGACCACCACCGAGACGATCCGCACGCAGATGCTGGTCCCCGTGGCCCTGCGGCATATCCTGCCGGTGGGGATCACCGGGCTGTTCTGCGCCGGCATGCTCTTTCTGGCCATCAGCACCGACACCACCTACCTCCATTCGTGGGGCACCATCTTCGTGCAGGACGTCGTGCTGCCGCTGAAGAGAAAGCCTTTCACTCCTAAGAAACAGATCTGGGCGCTGCGCTTCTCCATCCTCTTCGTGGCGGTATTCGCCTGGTTTTTCAGCATGCTGTTCAGCCAGACGACCTACATCCTGATGTTCTTCCAGCTCACGGGCGCCATCGCCTTCAGTTGGTCGGGCGCCCTCATCCTGGGCGGTCTGTACTGGAAGCGAGGGACCAGCGCGGCCGCCATGGCCACGGTCATCGTAGGCGCGGTCTTGGCGATCGCCGGGTTTCTGTGCGAGCGCTACTGGCCCGACCTGATCTACCCGTGGTGGAGCGCCAACCATCCCGCGTCGCTGGCAGCGTTCAAGGCTGGCCTGGAAGGCCTGGGAGACGCGCTGCCGATTGCCGAATGGAAGGTCACTCCCGAGCACTTCCCGATCAGCGGCCAGGAGGTGGCGTTCCTGACCTCCTTCACCGGCTTGGTGGTCTACGTGGTGGTGTCGCTGCTCACTTGCCGCGAGCCGTTCAACATGGACCGCCTGCTGCACCGGGGCCAGTACCGCCGCGAGGATTCGGGCGAGGTGGTGTACACCGGTCATATCCCCGCCTGGCAGCGCAAGCTCATCGGCATCGACGAGCAGTACACCCGTGGCGACAAGGCCATCGCCTGGTCGGTGTTCCTGTGGTCGATGTTCGGGTTCGCGCTCTTCCTGTTCGCCGCTGGCTGGAATCTCCTCGGCCCGCGCTGGAGCAACCTCGGCTGGTTCAGATGGTGGGAGTTCAACTCGGTGTATCTGGCGGCCGTCGTGGGTGCCATCACCACCGTCTGGTTCACCTGGGGCGGGCTGCGCGACCTGCGGAATCTGTTTCGCAGTCTGGCGACCCTGCAGCGCAATGTCCTGGACGATGGCCGGGTGATCGGCCATGTCAGCCTGGACGATGTCCAGCGCGTCGAACAGGTCGAGCACCGGGTCATCGAGGAGGCGCACGATCCGTCGGTGGTGCCTGGGGACGAGTCCGAGAGGCCGGCGGCGAAGTAGCCGCTCAGGCAAGGGGCAACACCACGACCAGCAGACAGGGCGCGCCGCGCGGTTTGCCAGGATGACCCGGCTACGATGCGCGCGGTGCGCCGAACCTCACAGCATCTTCCACGACACCGGCTCCATCCTGCCAGCGTCGGGGACCATCTGCGCCTGATCTCCGAAGTTGGCGAACACGCGCGTGCCGTCGGCGAACTGGGTGCACTGTACCGCTCCGTCCGCGCTCAGGAAGGCATGCGACAGCAGCTCCTGCGGTCCGGTCCGCCGATGGGCCTGGGCCACCGGCCAGGCAGCATCGAGGGCCTCCTGCACGGACGCGTCTTGCAGCCGCACCACGTAGCTCTCAGTGCGGCGCTCTGCGAAGTCCACCCAGCGGTACTGGCGGCCGAACGGAAACACATTGGGCGGGCAGCCGTAGAGCGCGTCCATGGCTGCCTTGAGCTGCGGCGCACCATCCCGCTGGCAACCCCAGCGAGTGCTGCTGGAGAAGCCCCCGGTCGCGTTGTAGTTGTGCAGTTCCCACCAGTCCTGAACGATCACATCATGGTAGACGAGCTGCACCATGGGCACGGTCCAGTAGGGCTGCGCGCCCCAGGCCGGCAGCAGCTTGGTGCTGCCCACGTCGTACACGTCGACTAGATTGTCCCGCACGCCCTCCGAGCTGACCACTCGGTCGCCGTTGGTGGCCGAGCTCAGCAGCTCTCGCAGGAAGACCAGATCGCCGGCGCGGGACAAGGGGCGGCCCCAGTGGGCCGAATGGTGCCGGGCGTAGCACTCGCGCGGCCCGATGGTGGCGTTGACATCGAAGTGACTCCAGGTCATGGCGGCCATCGGGCCGCGGTACTGCTGGCGGACGAACTCGCTCTGGAACGGCGTGCAGCACATGAACCACTGGAACTGGTCGATGCGCCAGTGCGGGATCGCCTGCCCTGCCGCGTCGCGCGTGAAACGCGCCCGCATCTGTTCGGAGCCATCGTCCAGTCCCTCGTAGACCCACGTCCACGGAGCCACGTCGAAACCCAGATCCCGGATCGCCGCGATGGCGGTGTCGGCCAGCTCGATGGGTGGATCGCCGCCCATGCGGAAGTCGCGGCTGTAGGTGTTGAAGCGCACCGGATACACAAAGACCCGCTCGAACCCGCGCTCCCGCAGGCGGCGGCACGCTGCCACATAGTCGATGTCGTCCTGGTTGTAGCCGATGAAGGCCATCAGCGCGCCGAACAGCCGGTTGACCGCCGGCCGCGCCGCTGCCTTCTGGCTCCAGGTGACCCAGGGGCCCCGCTCCTGCACGCGCCGACGGTATCTCTTGCACAGTCCCGTCAAGTGGTCGTCGGTGCAGTACAGCCGCAATGAGCGGCGACCCTCCAGAGCGCCCAGAGAGGCCGTCTGCACCACGTACGCGTACGGGGGCCCGGCCGCCTGGTGGCCGACCACCGCCTCCCAGTCGGTCGTGCTCTCGTTGGCCGCCAGGAGGCCGCCATCCGGCCCCAGATATCCCAGCATCGCCATGCTGAGACACGCATGTCCACCGTACCGCAGTCGCTCGGCGAACGGGCCGTCCTGCCCCCGGTCCAGCACTCCCTGCATGATCGGCAGCGCCAGAGTCAAAGCACCGCCCTCGGGCACGAAAGACCCTGGGAGGCTCGCCCATTCGACGGCCGCGGCCCCCTGCGGGCAGTCCAGCGCCACCTCCACGCCGTCAGCCAGCAGGCGCCACTCGTACCGCAGCCGCACGCCGTCGCCGAGCGCGAATTCCTCGCGCAGGCCATCCGCCTGCGTCTGCCCCGCCCTGCCCGATGTCAGGACCACCGGCGCGCGGTGGCCGCGCAGTCCGCAGCATCGCGTCTCGGGCAGCAGCCGCCACTGGCCGCGGCGCAGGTCGTGCAGCCCCAGCGAACCGAGAGCCGGATCGCACACCAGACACACCCTGTCATTGCGCAGCGTGATCATCGCTGGACCCATCTCCTTTCGCCGCCACCATGCGCTCGAGTGCTGGCCGGTGTCCTGCCGGCAGGCGGCAGGTCCAAGTACCAGCGCCGGCTCTGCGCGCTGCTCCGGCTCGCCTCGCCCGGGCGGCACCAGGCTCGTGGCGCGATGGCCGTCGCTGAGCAGCTGCGCCGGTCTGACGGGCCGCCGCCGAACGCGGTTCTGGCAGGCGGGTACCCGCTTCTCTATCTTCTCCGTGGCTATCCGATGCCCCGGCGAGTCCGCCCGCGGCGGTATTCCCGCGGGCGGTTTCGTCGGCGCCCTCTGTCGCAGCGGGCCCAATCACGCCGCCGGGCCTCGTTCGGCAACCAGCGGCCGAATCCAGCACACTCGTACGGCAACCGACAGACCCCGACGGATGAACTTCGTACGCGGCTTCTCCCTGGTCACGTTCGCCACCTTTCTGACATACGCGATGGGCTTTGCCAACTCGGTCCTGCTGGCGGATCAGTTGAGCCGGGAGCAGTACGGCCTCCTGAGGGTGTGGACGACCACGCTGCTCTTGAGCACCCTGATTCTGGGCGAATGGCTGTACAAGGGCACCACGTACACCGTCGGTCGGCGGCACGCGCGTGGCCCAGCCTTGGTCATCACCTGCATGTACACGCTGCTGCTCGGCGGGGCGCTGTCGCTGTGCCTGCCGCGCGGCATCCATCTGTGGGTCCGCCTGCTGCCGAGCGCGACCTCGGTGCAGTTGTACCTGATGGCCGGGCTGATCTCCCTGACCATCCTCGAGCGCGGCAGTCTGGCCATCTGTCTGGGCGAAGAGCGACTGACGGCCTACGCGCTGATCCCGTTGATCTTCGCCACCGGGTACTTCGGCGGCAATCTGCTGTTGTCCAGGGTGACCCAACTGACCGTCGACCGCGCCTTGAGCGTCTGGCTGGTGGCTGTCAGCCTCTCCGTCCTGATCGTGCTGTGGCTGCTGTCTCGCCGGCCACCGTCGCCTGCGCACGGCGTCCGGAGTGCCTTCGCGGAGATAGTGCGCATCGGTGTCCGCGCCGAGATCACCCTGATCCTGACCTTCCTGCTGTTGAAGAGCGATGTCTTTCTCATCACCTACTTCCTCGGCGAAGAAGCCGTGGGCGTGTACGGCGTGGCCACGAACTTCACGGACATGATGCAGCGCGTGCCCAACGTCGCCTCGGTCATCCTCTTTGCCAAGGTAGTTCGCGGGCAGGAGAACTCCGAGCTGTCCCTGCGCGTGGGCCAGTCGATGGTCGTCTTCCTGATCGGCTCGGCGGTCATCCTGGTCGCCTTCGGCCCGCAACTGCTGCGGCTGTTCTTTCCTCGGTACCCGGACGCGTACGTGCCGCTCGTGTGGCTGCTGCCCGGGATGCTGTTCTCGGGGGTCGGTTCGGTGTTCAACTCCAAGCTCATCGGCGAGGGCTATCCCCCGGTGACCATCTGGGCGCCCGCACTGGCGTTGGCCGTCAACGTGGCGCTGAACCTATGGCTCATCCCCGTGCTGGCGCTCAGGGGCGCCGCGCTGTCGACGTCGGTGGCGTACACGCTGTGGGGTACCGCCATAACCGTCAGCTATCTGCACCGAACGCGAACGAGCTGGCGCGAGGCCTTGCGACCGCTACCCCTCCGCTCTATGCTAGCCAAGCTGGCAACCGGTCGCCGCTAGCCTGTCAAGCGAGTGCTCGATGAGCGTGTCGCCGCTGTCCTCCGAAGAGCTGGCCCCGAACCTGAAGTGGTTCGCCCTTTTTCTGCTGGCCCAGATCGCTCTGCTGGCCGGCAGCCTGGCCCTGTCGCCTTTCGTGCTGTACCTGTCCGTGGCTGGCCTGCTGGCCACGGTGTTCGTCATCGCGGTGCTGCTCTTCCCCTGGATCGCGGTCCCGGTGATCATGCTGACCACCGCCCTGGACGCCACCGGCCGGCTGGTGCAGGCGCCTGGCAGCAAGTTCAACCTGACCGGTTTCCATCTGGCGTTTCTGCTGGCCGTGGTGGCCGTGGGTGCGAACACCTTCGTGCGCCGCCGGACGATCTTCCCTGCCTTCGAGTTGAAAAGACCGCTCGGCGCCTTTCTGGCCACCATCGCCGTCTCGCTGATCTACTCGCCCAACCAGCCGGATGCCACCATCAGCTTCGTGCGCGTGAGCGCCCTGATCGTCTTCGTGTACGTGACCCAGGTGATCCTCGAGACGCGCCGGGCCATCTCGCTGGTGATCTGGTCCACGTTGGTCGTCTCGGTCGCCGGGGCCATCATGGGCGCCTACCAAGTCATCACCGGTCGTTTTCACCTGCCGGTGGACGTCATCCAGGCCCTGGGCGGCAATGTGCCCCGCGCCACAGCCACCTTCAACAATCCCAACATCTTCGCCACGTTCCTGATGAGCGGCATCGTGCCGATGCTGGCCGTGCTGCTCAACTATCCCATGGCTTGGTGGAAGCGCGCGCTGTTCGTGGTGGGCATCGTGATCAGCCTGGGCGGCATCCTGGCGTCGTTCAGCCGCTCGGCCTGGATCGCCACCATGGGGGCGATCTTCGTCCTGCTGTGGTTGAGCAAGAAGCTGCGGTACCTGTTCATCTTCCTGATACTCGGCTCTGTGGGCGTGGTGGCGCTGCGTGAGTTCGTTCCCTTCGCCGCGTATATCGCCGACCGCTTCATGTCGATCTTCGCGTTCGTCGAGAACTATGGCCAGGTGGGAACCGCCTCGGGAACGGCCCGCGTGATGCTGGTGATCGCCTGCCTGAGGATGTTCGTGGATCACCCGGTGCTCGGCGTCGGCTGGCGGGGGTTCCCCGAGCTGTTCCCGAAGTACGCGCCGTCGGGCTTCCCGTACTGGAGCCTGGTCAACGAGTCGCACACCGTGGCGGCCACCGTCCTGGCCGAGCTGGGCCTGGTCGGCTTCGTCGCCTTCGTCTGGTTCGTCGTCCAGGTCTTCTGGCGGGGCTACACGGCCCTGCCGCGCATGCAGGATCCCTTCCTGCGCGCCGTCTTGACCGGCGTGATCGCGACCTTCGTGGGTTTCCAGATCAGCCAGTCGTTCAACGGCGACATCGCGAACAACACCTTCTGGTTCTACACCGGCATGCTGTTCGCGGTGATCCATCTGGACGAGAAGCTGCGCGCATCGGCGCCGGCCGACCTGCCAGCGTCGGCTCCAGCAGCGACTGTTTGAACCCAGGCCTGCAGCCAGCCCATCGGCCCGCCGTCCTGACTGTCGGCAGACTGCAGCCAGCACGATCCGGCTGGGCTGCCATGGGCCTGGGACGCAGGCGGCGGTCCTCTCGTACCATCCCGGCTTGGCAGCGACGCTTGGCCAACCTGCCTAGGTGTCTGCCTGCGCATGAGTACATTCCGGACAGGCGGCCACGGCGAAGGGCCGCAGTCCTGCCAACCAGGGACGGGGCACCATGCGCAATTCGAAATGGAAGTTCCTGTGCATCCTGCGCATCGAGCTGCAGGATCTGCAGCGCGACATCGAGGATCTCATCGAACAGACCGCCCGCGAGCGCGCTCGGGGACACCTGACCGACTACGTGTGCATGGAGAACCTGGCTCTGTTCCGCAACGAGCTGCTCGGGGTGAATGCGTTCGGTCGGATCCTCGACCAGGTAGACGAGTCCGCCTTCGCCACCCTGGACGAGCTAGTCGATCATCTCAAGTCCAGCTTTCGCCAGCAGGTCAGCAAGGCCGGTCTGGCGGAGGCGATCAACGTGTACTTGGACCGCAAGCTGGACAAGGTGCGTCGGTACGTGGAGCACGTGTGAACCTGCCGCCTGCCGGGTGACGGCGCCGGCCTGCGCTTTCGCGGACGTCAGAACCCGCATCGTGCTCGGCACCGCCGGCCTGGCCAGCGGCGGCTCGGGCTGCGGGGATCGGCGCCTGGACCGGCCGCGGCAAGACTCGCCTGGCGCCGGCCAACCCGACTCCTGGACACCGCAGTTGCGGGGCCGCGGCAAGTCCTGGACAAGCGGCGCTCCCCGCTGGGTTCAGCACCCCGCTGCGGCCGGCACGACGCGGATGCTCAACCCGACGACGCGGAAGGCGCGGTCGTTCGCCGCGCTGAGCCGGATGCGGTTGCCCACGGACCCGGCCAGCGTGCCTGGCTGGATCGCATAGCTCAGGACGCGCTGCGGGGCGTCGGCCGCCTCCTCCTGCACGAACGCTGCAGGCACGCCGTTGACCGTGGCCGCCGGCGGCGTCACCGGCGCGCTGCCCGCCGTGTCCAGCACCACGTCGAGCGTGGCCGTACCGTCGCCCGCTGGACCGGTTGGCAGGGAGAACTCCAGCTCGGCGCCGGTGGCCGGCAGCGCCGGCCGGAACAACTCAGCGCCCTCCGGGCCGGTGATATCGCAGAAGGTGAGCGCGTGCCGCCTGGGCAGCCGCTCGAGCTGGTTCATCCGGGCGAGGCTGCGCAACGTCGATGCATGCTCGCTCGACCTCCAGTCCCCTCCCGTCCCCGTGGGCGCCGGGAAATAGTTGAACAGGTACACCCCGTCTGCGCCACTGGCCAGCACCTGGGCAGCCGCTCCCCGCGCCTCCTCCGCCGTGACCACGCGCTTGGGCGCCGCGGGGTACGCGCCGATCAGGATCTCCAGGCCGCCCAACAAGGTGACCGGCAAGCCCGCGAGCAATCGCCGCCACGCCGGCAGCGGCATGTCGAACTCGATGGTCGCCCACCGCGGCGACACGACGAGCACGTCGATGAGGCCGGCGCGGGCCCAACCAGCCGCGTCCAGCCCCATGGCCAGCCCTGCCTCGGGGCGCGACGGCACGCGCACCCCCACCGCGATGCGGTGGCCACGCCGATCCTCCCACGAGCGCACTTCCTGCCGGATGGTCGCCAGCCAGTCCGTCAGCAGAGCACGCCCGCGCACCTCCCCACCTCGGCTGAACAGATACGGCTCGCGCAGGAAGTCCAGCTCGAGGCCGTCCAGGTCGTATCGTTGGAGGGTTTCCCGGATCAGCCGCAGGTAGTGATCGCGCACCTGTGCGTGGGCGTAGTCGAACGCCCGCGCGAAGTATCCGCTGTACCCGCGCCGGTAGTACTCCGGGTGCTCCCGCCAGAACTGGCTGTGGATCGGGTGAGCGAACTCGTCATTGTTGTGCACGTCGTTCATGCGCAGCGAAATCCACGGCGAGACGCCGCGACTGCGGCACCGCTGCAGCATGCGCGCCGGGTAATCGACCCCCTCCTCGTGCACCTGCCGCATGTTGCCGATCAGGCGTCGCCACGCACGCGCTGCCGCCGGGTCGGTGGCATGCAGGGCCGCCAGCAGCGGCTGGTCATCGGGGCCATCCGGGTCGTACCCCTCCCAGTAGGTCTGCCAGACCTGGCTCGCATAGTTGGCCAGCTGCCCGTTGGTGTTGCACAGCAGGACGTCTATGCCCGCGTCGGCCAAATGGTCGACAAAGCGGTCCACCGCCGCTCCCGCCTGACCGGCCACCAGCTCGGCGTTGAAGAAGAAGTCGGTGTCGTCCTGGTTGTAGTAGAGTTTCGCCATCTGGGCTCTCCGCTCGAAATGGGTCCGTGGCGCGGACTGCGTCTCGGTCTCAAGCTGCCAGCGCCTGCATCGCCAGCGCTTCCGTGTCCGCGACCATCTGCACCCACGCCTCCAGGGATTGGCTCAGATTCGGGCCGTACGCGAACGGCGCTGCCTCGATGCACAGACACTCGGCGTACCCCAGAGCCGCCACAGCACGGAACAGCGTCCGCCAGTCGACCAATCCATGGCCCGGGGCCAGATGGGAGTCGCGGTCGCCGGCATTGTCCGCCAGATGAAAGGCCACCAACCGCGACGCCATGGCCTCGAAGAAGGCGTGGGCCCCATCCGGGCCCCCGGCCACCAGGGCGTGCCCCGTGTCCAGACAGAATCCCAGCGCCGGGTGGGCGAACTGTTCGGCCAAGCGGCGCAGATGCTCCGGCCGCGACCCGAAGCGCGCTCCGGGACTGCCCGCCGCCGTCGTCTCGCCAGGAAGCATGTTCTCCAGCGCCACGGTCAGCCCCAGAGAAGCCGCCCGCGGCAGCAGCGCCGCCAAGCTGCGACCCGCCTGTCGCAGGTACTGGTCCACGCCCTCCAGGCCGGCATCGTACCGATTGGTGGTTGGGTGCTGGATGACCACTCGGCAACCCAGCATGGCGGCTCTATCCATGTGCCTGAGCATGTTGTCCACAGCCCCTCGCCGCACGGTCTCGTAGAAGCTGGCGATGTCGTCCTCCCCAGCGAAGGGCAGGTGGTAGCTGTCCAAGGACACGCCAGCGCTGCGGAACTCGCCCGCCAGCCGTTGCTGTTCGCAGTCCGCGCAGGAGGCGAACAACGGCGGCGCGACCTCCAGGCCGGCCAGGCCGGCTCGCTGGCAGATCGCCAGCACCTCGCCGGCAGTGCGGTGGACAAAGCTGTACCCGCTGGTGGACCACTTCCACGTCCTGGCCATGGCAGCTCCTCGGGAATCGAGTAGTCGGGCCGCACCGGATCGCCGCGGTCCTCGCCGCCGGCCGCTGGCCACGAGCCGCCCAGCAGCCGGCCGACGGCCACTGCGCACGCACCCGCGACGCGGCGGCGCCGGTGCATCCATGCGGACCGTGCAACAAGCTCGGTCGCTCCGCGCCTGCCGGCAACTGGACACGCCCGGCCGCGCCCCGCGTGGCGGCGCGGCGGTTGCTGGACGCCCCAGTGCCCCGTACTATCGGGCTGTCGGGCCCACGAGCTCGCTCGATCTCCCGGCGATGGACCAGAGGTCGGTCCGCTTTCGGCCAGCGAGAGCCCAACGTGAAAGTGCTGATAACCTCGCGGCTGTATCCCAGCTCCGCATGCCCCAGCCGGGGCACGTTCGTCCACAACCAGGCCCGCTTCTTGGCGGCCCACTGCGAGCTGGACATCGTCTCTCCCACCCCCTGGTTCCCGCGCCTGCCTGGTCTGGGCAAATGGAGCGCGTACGGGCGCGTGGGCCAGTGCGAGCTCCGCGATGGCCTGACTATCCGCTACCCGCGGTATCTGTCGTTGCCCGGCCGGCGTCTGTTCGGCCAGGCCTGGCGCTTCTATCTGGCGGCCGTGCAGCGAACGTTGCCGAGACCACCCGACCTGATCCACGCCCATCTGGCCTACCCCGATGGCCTGGCTGCGGCGCATCTGGCCCACCGGCTGCAGGTGCCGCTGGTCATCTCCGTCCATGGCCACGATGTCAACGAGATCCCGGCGGCGAACCCGCGCTGGCGCACCCTGGTCGCCGCTGCCCTGCAGCGTGCAGACCGGGTGCTGTACAGCAGCACCGATGTGCAGCGCCGGCTGCTGGAGCTGGGCTGCAATCCGGACCGGTTGGACTACGTCCCGCAAGGCGTGGACTGCCAGCTCTTCCGGCCAGCGCCCGCGCGGCCCACCCACCGAAGCGGCTGGCGGCTGCTGTATGTCGGGCGCTTCGACGAACGCAAGGGCATCGGCGTGCTGCTGGAGAGCATGGCACTGCTGCGCCAGCGCCGCACGGATATCGCCCTGACGCTGATCGGCGGCAGTCCGGTGAGCGGCACCGGGGCGACGTTTCGCGAACAGGCCGCCCGCCGAGGCCTCGAGGGTTGCGTGGAGTTTCTCGGCGAGCTGCCGTGGGACCAGGTGCCGTCCCGCATGGCGGCCGCGGACGTGCTGGTCCTGCCCAGCTACTACGAGAGTTTTGGCATCGTGCTTATCGAGGCGATGGCCTGCGGCCGTCCCGTGGTGGCCACGCGCTGCGGCGGCCCCGAGGACCTCGTCACCGCGCAGACGGGCGTCTTGGTCAGACCGAAGGACGCCGAGGACCTGGCCCGGGGATTGGCGGAAGTCCTCGCGACGTACCAGCGCTTCGATCCAGCGGCGATCCGGCAGTACGTCGAGCAGCGATTCGACTACCGGCAGATCGCCGCGCACGTCGCGTCGGTGTACCACCGCCTGCTGGCCCGCGGCGCCAACGAGAACCGGCGTGTCGACGGGCCGGCTTGCCAGCCTTGAGTCGGGCGGCGCGGAGCGTGCCGGCGGGCGGCTGAGCTTGTTTCAGACAGGCCCCCCCGCGACTTGAGGGATGGTTTCGTCGGAGAGAGGCGTCATGAACGAGGACCCTCCATTGGCCGGGCCGCGTCCGCAGATTCCGGCTGGCGAAGACGGCTCCGTCGAGGTCGGACCTGACTTGGACGAACTGCGGGCGTACACGCAGACCAAGCTGGCGTTGGCAGGCCAGTTGCGCATCGTGCGCGAGGCGCTGAAGGCGCTGGGGCGGGAACACGGGGAGCGGCAGTGCGGAGAGTTGATGGTGAAGCTGGCAGAAGACCGCTTCACCCTGGCGGTACTCGGTCAGTTCAAGCGCGGCAAGAGTTCGCTCATGAATGCCATCATCGGGCGCGAGCTTCTGCCCACCGGCGTGCTTCCCTTGACGTCCGCGATCACGGTGCTCAAGTACGGACCTGCGGAGAGGCTGGTAATCCATCGCGACGGCTCGATCTTCCCCCAGGAACTGCCCGTCTCCGCCCTTGCGGACTACGTCACGGAAACGGGCAACCCCGCGAACCGCAAGAAGGTCAAGACCGCCTGTGTGGAGCTGCCACTGCCGTTCCTGCGGCGCGGGATCGAATTCGTGGACACCCCGGGCGTCGGCTCGGCGATCGCAGCCAATACGGCGACCACCTATGGTTTCCTGCCGGAATGCGACGCCGTGCTCTTCGTAACCAGCGTGGACACGCCGATGACCAGTCTGGAATTGGCGTTTCTGCAGGAGATTCGGCAATACGTCAAAAAGATCTTCTTCGTGGTCAACAAGACCGATCTGCTGGCGGATAAGGAACGGGGCGAAGTCCTGGGATTCGTGGCCCAGACGATCCGGGCGCAGACCGGACGCGACGATGTGCGGGTCTTCCCGGTCTCCGCGCGGCTGGGACTTGGCGCCAGAAGGTCCGGCGACGCTGTGCTCTACGAACAGAGCGGGCTCAAAGCTCTTGAGGAAGCGCTCGCGTCCTTCCTGGCGCAGGAGAAGGCCACGGCGTTCCTGGCCGCCATCGCGCACAAGACGCTGCGAGTGCTCGACGAAGAGATGCAGCAGAACGCTGCCGCAGAGGCATCGTTGCAGACCTGCGCCAGAGCCGTGCGGAAAGAGGAATCCGCAGGCCTTCGGCGCGACCCACATGCCGCGGCCGCGGCGGCGAGGGAAGCACGCCGGGAGTTGGCGGCGCTGCGGGCGAGCATTCTCGATGGCCGTATGGGAGAGGCGGGAACCACTGCAGGCCCTCCGCTGAGTCCGGCGCAGACCGCGCCTGCGGTGGCGGCGGTTGGGCCCCCGCCGGCACCCGCCTCCGCGCCCGCAGGCCAGGCAGAGGCGGATATGGCGGCGCTGTTGCGGACGAGGGGCTGTGCGGTGTGCCAGTACATCGCGGAGCAGGCCGCGGACTTTCTTGCCAAGTGGCAGTACCGACTCGCAACCGAGGCGCGCGCGCAGGCGGAGTTTGCGGCGGAACTGGGGTTCTGCCCGCTGCACACCTGGCAGTTGCTCGCGGTGTCGTCGCCGCACGGCGCCTCCGTCGGGTACGCCCGCTTGGCCGAACAGGTCGCTCACCGCCTCCGAGAGCAGACAGCATCGCCCGGCGCCAGCGAAGCGGTGCGGCTCTTGGTGCGCGATTCCAGGAACTGCCGCGTCTGTGGCCTGCTGCGCCAAGCCGAAAGCGAACTTGTGGGGCGCCTGGCCGCGTCGATCGCCGAGCCCCCGGGCAGGAACCAGTATCGCCGGTCTTGGGGTCTGTGCCTCCGACACCTCGGGATGCTCATGGCTGCCGCTTCGACAGAGGGGGACCAGGAGTTCCTTCTCTCCCATGCCGCGCAACGGTTCGAGGAGGACGCCGAGGACATGCAGACCTACGCCATGAAGCACGAAGCCTTGCGCCGGGCCTTGCAGAATCGCAACGAAGACGATGCCTACAGGCGGGCCGTCGTCCGGATCGTCGGCGGCCAGAACGTCTGCATGCCGTGGGCCGAGGATGGAGAGATCTGATATCCGGCGCGATCCGCGTCCCGCGACGCGGGGATCGGCCCTATCCAGAAACGACCTATCTCCGCTTGCATGCGTGGACCAGCATGCGCTAAACTTCCCGCACCAATCACCCCGTCCGGTTGGCCGGGGTCCTGCAGGTACTCTCCGTGCCGGCGCGCGTGCAGCTTGCCCGACTCCGCAGCTTTTCAGCGGTCGAGCTCTGTGGGAACGCGCCGGGCGCACGGCTGGGGATCTGCCAGGATGATGCGGTGGACGTCCATCAACGGAGCGCACATGAACCCGCTGGACTATGGCCACTCGTTCCTGCTGGGGAAGTGGCCAGACAACGAGGTCCGCTTCTGGGTGGAGTCGCGGACGCGGATCATCGACACCCGCACGGGCAGCATCGAGGACTACCTGCAGGCGGGCGCCTGCAAGAGCGAGCGCACCTTCGCGGAACGCGACCTATTCATGGACGATAACTACGACTTCCTCCCCGTCTTCGGTCCGGAGTGGGGCGTGATCTTCCGGCGCCGGGCGATGGCCCACGACGGGTACCGCTCGTGCCTGGCCGCCCGGGAGATGTGGGGCGGGCAAGTCTACCATCTGGTGGAGGCGCCCACCGCCCAGGAGTTGGCTACCAACGCCGCCATCCGTGCCGCCACGTACGCCTTTGCGCCGATCGTCGCCCAGACGCAGATCGAGTGCGCCCAGACCGGCCTGCGGGCCATCATCGAGTACCCAGTGAAGACGCTCAACACGCACCGCAGCCGCGACCTGTACCAGGTGGACACTGGTCCGATCGTGCTGCCCGACCTGACGGCGCGGCACCAGCGCCACGTGGAGGCCATGCGGCTGGCCTTCGTCGCCTTCAACGCCCCGCACTTCGCGGATTTCGTGGTGGAAGCGCGCACGCGCGTGGGGGACGCCGAGATCTATCACTACTCCGACCTGCTGACCCTGCCGGCCACCAATCGCCTGTTCGCCCTGCCAGCGCATTAGGCCCAGGGGGCGCCCGGCGGACCCGTGCCTCGGCCCGCCCACGGACCGGAAAGGCCGATCGCCTCCGGGGCCGCGGTCGCGGCGGCTGCCTTCGGTCAACCGGCCTCCAGCTCGTAGCTGTATAGGTGCGAGCCGCTGCCGAAGTACAGGCGGCCGCCCAGGAAATCGCCCCCC
>Ga0067045_1004005_pt1 | contig 18627 bp, 14 predicted proteins | sample TerdegcTABiofilm_FD_59184 | JGI IMG/M metagenome (GOLD analysis project Ga0067045, IMG submission 59184) | Combined Assembly of (Gp0054472, Gp0054536) Wastewater bioreactor microbial communities from Singapore -Terephthalate degrading... | reverse complement strand
GGCGGCGGAGGAGGACGGGGAGGAGGCGGCGCCTCCTCCCCGTCCTCCTCCGTCTTGCCCTCACCCGCCATCCGCACTACATCCCCACCATGGACATCAATCCTTCACGCACCCACCGATGGCGCACAGGGGCCGGCGGTGCGGGGCCGGTGGTCTACTGGATGAGCCGGGACCAGCGGGTGGCGGACAACTGGGCGCTGGTGCAGGCCTACGTGTTGTCTGTGGGATGGAAGGTGCCGCTTCGGGTGGTCTTTTGTCTGGCGGACGCTTTTCTGGGCGCGGGGATGCGGCAGTATGCGTTTCTGGTGGCGGGGTTGCGGGAGGTCGAGGCCGGCTGCGCGGGGCTTGGGATACGCTTCGAGTTGCTTCGGGGCGATCCCGGGGTGGAGGTGGCGGCGTACTGCCGGAAGGTGGGGGCGCGGGCGGTGGTTGCGGATTTCGATCCGCTCCGGGTGAAGATGGGGTGGAAAAGGCGTGTGATGGAGGGGGTGGACGCGGATTTTTACGAGACCGACGCCCACAATGTGGTCCCCTGCCGGGTGGCATCGGACAAGCGGGAGTTCGGGGCCCGGACCATCCGCCCCAAGATATGGCGGCTTGCAACGGAATATCTGGAGCCGTTCCCGGAGCTTGGCAGGCATCCTTTCGGGGAGCGGGGCGTGCGGCCGGAGGCGGACTTCGGGAAGGCGCTTCAGGGGATCGGGGCCGATGCCGGGGTGGCGGCGGTAACGGACGTGGTGCCGGGCGAGGCGGCCGGGCGGGCGGCGTTGCGGGATTTCATCGAGAAGCGGCTTCCGGGCTATGCGGGGGGCAGGAACGATCCCAACACGGGCATGGTCTCGGGCCTGTCGCCGTATTTTCATTTCGGGCATCTTGCGCCGCAGCGGGCGATTCTGGAGGTCACGGCGGCGGTCAGGGAGGCCGGTCGAGAGAATGTGGACGCCTTTGTGGAGGAATGCCTGGTCAGGCGGGAGCTGTCGGACAATTACTGCCTGTGGTGTCCGGATTATGACCGTCTGGAGGGGCTGCCGGACTGGAGCAGGCGGACGCTTGCGGCCCATGCCGGGGACAGGCGGGAATACGTCTATGGGGTTGAGGACTTCGCGGCCAGCCGGACCCATTCGGCCCTGTGGAACGCGGCCCAGGCCGAGTTGCGGGAGACGGGCCGGCTGCACGGGTACATGCGCATGTACTGGGCGAAAAAGATACTGCAATGGTCGGCGGGACCCCGGGAGGCCGTGGAGACGGCGGTACGGCTCAACGACCGGTACGCATTGGACGGCCGGGACCCCAACGGCTACGTGGGGGTCTTGTGGTCCGTGGGCGGGCTGCACGACCGGCCGTGGTCGGAAAGGCCGGTGTACGGCCAGGTGCGGTACATGAACGAGCGCGGCTGCCGCCGCAAGTTCGACGTGGACGCCTATGTCGCGGCGCGGCGGGATCTCGTGTCGCGGCAGGCCCGCTGAGACGGGACTATTCGAACCAGGTGGAGACGTTGTCCCCCAAGAAGCTCAGGAAGTAGCTGTCGGCCTCGCTGGACGAACCCGAGTCCAGGCAGTTGGCGTAGGCCGCAAAGCCTCCGGCCCGGGAAAAGGCCACGTTGCGTTCGGCCTTGATCTTGCGGGCCAGTTCGGACTGGTCGGCGATGGCGGTGAAGGCCTGGGCCAGGACCGGTTCCTCCTCGAACAGGGCCTCGATTTTCTCCTTGTCCGGGTGGTCGTTGGCCACCTTGACGGTCCCGTCGGCGTTGCGGGTCAGGGTGATGGCCGTGCTTGTATCCACGCCGGCCGCTTCGAGCTTTTCGCCTAAGGCGGCCAGGAACCGTTCCTCGATGGCGGCGGTCTGTTCCTCCAGGGAATCGAGAACGGACTTGTCCGCGACCAGGGATCCGGTCAGTCCGCCCAGGCTGAACCCGTTTTCGGACAGGGTCACGAGATCGCTTTCGGCCGAGGAGGACTCGGTGGAGGAGGACGAGGAGCCGCTTTCGGAGGTGCCGGATTTCTTGGTTTCCGAGGTCTCGTCGGACTCGGCCTGCAGAAGGGTCATGAGCCGGGTGATTTCGTTGTAGGTTCCGCTGACTTCCATGGTGCCGGCCTCCCGGGGCAATGTTTTCCGAATGATTCCGCCGGTGGCGAAGATGCAAAAAAAATGCCGCCCGGCAGCGCAAGGCCCCGGTTTTGAAAAAACCGGGGCCTTGTCATCAGTCTGCCCGCCTCGCATGGGCGGGCGTCACGCAAGGCCGGAGGGCATCAGCCGATCATTTTTTGACGGCCGCCCCGCTGTTTTCGAAAACGATGCGCGGCGACCCGCCGTCGCTTACAACCTCGAACACGAACACGACCTCTCCCGTGGCGGTCTTCTCCGCGTTTTTGGCCTGGTAACGCACCGGGACCTCGATGCGCCTGCGTTTCGTTCCGGGCACGTCCGTGACCTTGGGCTTCCCGGAAGGCGTATATTCGCGTTTGGGCCAGCGCTGGAAGTATGTGGCCTTGTCCGTGCGCACGAAGTCCTTGGAAACCACCCCTTTCTTGTAGAAATCGACCTCGTCGGCATACAGTTCAAGCAGGGCGTCCGGACTCTCGGCCCCGCTTTTGGCGAAAAACTCCGCGACAAAGGCCTGAATCTCGGGGGCCGCTTCCCGGGCCGCCTCGGACGCGCCGCCGGCCTGGGGAATGTCCAGGACCTTGCCGGCCTCCACCCTGTCGGGATTGTCGATGCGGTTTGCGGCGATGATGTCCTTGGCGCTGACGCCGAACTTGCGGGCGATCTTGTTCAGGGTGTCCCCGGACTGCACGGTGTAGGCCACGGGCGCGGCGGGCTTTTTTTCCGGCTCGGGCGCGGGCGCGGCCGGGGACATGGAGGACACCTCGACATGGGAAAGCGCCTGCTCCGCCGGAGCGGTTTCCTGGACGCTCACGGCCGGCGGCTGGACCGGCGACGGCGGCGTGGACGCCGGGGCGGGCGTCTGCGGCCCTTGCTGCGAAACCGAAGGCGGGGCCGGGGAATCTCCCCCGGGCGGCGCGGCCGGCGGGGGCGTCGGCGCGGACGGGATCTCGGCCTGGGCGGGCTGGACGGGAGGCGCGGCGGGTTGGGCCTTGGCCTGGGGAGTCGGCGCTTGGCCGGACTTTCTGGCGGCCACGAACACGTCGTATTCCTCGCCGCTTAGGGCCCCGCCGGCGTCCTTGTCGTAGATGCGGAATTCCTCGACGGTCAGATCGGGATAGGCGATGACGCCCTCCTCGAAGATCACCTTGCCGTCCTTGTTCAGGTCCACCTGTCCGAAGGTCTTGCCGTCGTCATCGCCGCATCCCCACACGGACATGGCCGCAAGCAGAACCACCCAGGGTATGATTTTCCTCATGTTCGACCCCTCCTTCGGCGACCTTGATCACCACCACGGTTTCGTCGTCACGCCGGGGAAGGCCCCGCCGAAACGACTCCACGTCGTCCATGACCGCGTCCACGATGTCGACGGCCCGCCCGGCGGCGTTGGCCCGCACGATCCGACGCAGACGGTCCTTGCCGTACATGACGCCCTCGGGGTTTCGCGCCTCCCAGATGCCGTCCGTGCCCAGCGCGATCACCCACCCCGGACGCAGGACGTCCATATTCTCACACGGATATGTCCGCTTGGCGTCGATCCCCAGGGGGATGCCCTTGCCCGCGAGCTCCAGAAACGCGTCCGAGGCCGGATCGTACACCAGGGCATGGTCGTGGCCGGCGCGGACCCAGCTGACGCATCGCGTGGCCAGATCCACCTCCAGGGCGAACAAGGTCATGAACCTCCCGGTCATGCCCATATCCTCGGACACCAGCCGGTTGACGTCGTCGAGGACCTGCCCGATCCCGCCGGGGGTCAGGAGCCGGGAGCGCAGGAAGGCCCGGACGCTGGCCATCAACAGCGCCGCCGGGATGCCGTGCCCGGTCACGTCTCCCACGGCCACCACCAACTGGCCCGGTAGGCCTTGTCGCCCGTCCCGGAAGATGAAATCGTAATAGTCCCCGCCGGTCTCGTCGCAGGAACGGCTGACGCCGGCCACGTCCAGGCCCGTGATCTCCCTCACGCACTTGGGAAGAAATCCCTGCTGCACGTTCGCCGCCAGCTCCATGTCGAATTCCATGCGCTGCTTTTTCAGCATTTCGGCATGCATCCTGGCGTTGTCGATGGCCACGGCGGCCTGGTCGCAGATCAGGGTGAACAGTTCCAGGTCCTCGGCGTTGAACGGGGAGCCGTCCTCCTTGTTGATGAGCTGGGAGACCCCGATGACCCGGCCCCGGACCGCCAGGGGAAGGGTCAGGATGGTCCTGGTCCGGTACCCCGTGCGCCGGTCCACGTCGGGGTTGAACCGCGCGTCGGCGTAGGCGTCCTCGATGAGCAGGGGCTCGGCGTTTTCGCAGACCCATCCGGCCAGTCCCTCGCCGCGCCTGAGGCGGAAGCCCTGCCGCAGGCTGTCGCTCATGGGCCCCTGGGCCACCTGGAAGACCAATTCGCCGCGTCCGGGTCCCGGGCTCTCGTCCACCAGAAGCAGGCTGCAGGTTTCCGCCCCGAGGGCCCGGCGCGAGGTGCTCATGATCCGGTCCAGGACCTCGGACAACTCCAGCGTGGAATTGATGACCGCGCACAGGGAGAAACACTGCTTGAGCTTCTCGATGCGCCGGGTCAGCCGTGCGCCCGCATCGGCGATCGGAACCGGCGAAGGGGATGAATCGGTCATGCGCAAGTCCTGAAGACGTATTTTGGCCGTGGTAATACAAAAAACGCAATCAGGCAAACAACATGATCATCTCCGCCGCATGGACGTCGAAACGGACCTCCGGCGGATCGTCGTCGGGCTTCATCGATAGCGCTGGATGCGACATTAGGCGGAAGTCTGGTCCAGAAGGGCGATGGCCGTGCTCTTTTCGTCCTTGAACCTGGCCTGGACGGCCTCCCGGACGCGCTTGCCATGGCCGCCGAACTGACGCTGGCGGATGGAGTAGACCTCCTCGATGACCGCCTTGTCAAAGTCTTGACCGGACTGGGAATTTTGGACCGTCTCGATGGCCTTGCTGAAAATGCGTTCCGCGCCGTTGGGGCCGTGCTGCACGGCCGTGCTCCACAGCACCTCGCGCAGGGCGTGGGACCGGGAATTCACGTCCACTCCGGAGGTCAGGACGATGCTTTTGGCCGCCGGGGAATAATTGTTGGCGCGGATGAATTCGTGCTGCAGGGCCTCGAACCGGGCGGGTTCCTCGGAGGCGATCCGCTTCCAGGTCTCGGGCATGCGCCCGGTGCGGCCCCCGGTGTCCGCCGGACCGGAATCCTTGAGTTTTTCGGCGATGTCCGGGGCCTTTTCACCCAGGAACTTGAGGAAGTGGTCCATGGTCCCGGTCTTGGAGGCGATCTGGTACTGCCCGTAGGAGGTGCCGCCCTTTTTGTCGTAGCCGATGCAGTCGATGGCCCCTCCGGATTCATAGCGCGAACTGAGCTTCCCGGCGGAGCGTTCCAGAGAGGAGGCCAGGACCTTTCCGGACTGGCCCTGCTCCGCGGCCTCCTCGGCCAGCATGCTTTGTTCCAGGCGGCTTTCCGCCGTCGCGGCGGCCAGGAGCAGTTCCTCCTCGCTCTTGGTGAAGCCGGCCTCCGCGCCCTGCATGGTCTTGGCCAGGTGCCCCAGGTCGTCGGGATGGCGGGCTCCGGGGTTGACGGCCATGCGCACGGCGTTTTTGACCACCTCCATGCGCACCTGGCTCGATCCCGTGGAGGCGGCCGACTCCTGGCCGGACGCGGCGTCCGTGGTTTCGGCCAGCTTGGCCAGGGTGTGCAGGGCGTTGTAGGTGAGCATGTTCATGCCGCCCAGGGGACTTTCCAGGGAATCGGGGTCCATGAGCCCGGCCAGGCCCAGGGGGTCGGCGTTTTGCGCGGCGGCGCCGCCGAAACCGAATTGGGACATGTCCTCAAAGACGTTGCCGCCGGCAAAGGCCTCCCCGCTCCCCAGGACCTGCCCGTCAATGCCCAGGCGGCTGGCGAGCATGGTCTGGAATTTGAGCGGATCGGCGTTCGAATTCTCCGAACCGGACAAGGCCCCGGCCAGGTCCTGGCGGGCGCGCAGCAGGGAGAGTTCGGAGAGATCGACGGACATGCGGTATGACCCTTTTTTGCCGGTTCTGGCTCTGACGACGGGATCAAAGCAATCCTCGTGCCAATCCCGGTCAGCCGCCGGGGATTCCCATACCGCCGCCCGAGGCGTACCCTGCCGCAAACAAGGACCTGCCATGGAAAACACTTCCCGGTTCTTCCGCAATACCGGCTGCGAATACTTCCCCTGCCACGAGGGCCTGGACCCCGGATGCTTCAATTGCCTGTTCTGTTTCTGCCCCTTGTATTTTCTGCCGGACTGCGGCGGCGATTTCGTCATGCGCCAGGGGATCAAGGACTGCACGTCCTGCGTCCGTCCCCACCTCCCCGGTGGCTACGACGAGATCATCGCGCGCCTGCGCGACGAGGCTACCCGCGCCAAAAAAGCCTGGGAACGCAGGCGCGGATAACGGGCCGGCCCCAGACAAAAAAACCCGCATGCGGCGGGATGGTTCCTGCCGCATGCGGGCTATACGTACCATGGGCGAAAAGCCCGAGAAAAAACTTCCCCACCGGGCCCTACGCAAGGCCCGGGACGACTCCTACCACTTGTCCGTGGCGAACAGGTCGCTGCCGAAGCCGAAATCGGCCTCGGGCTCGCCCCCGGCCTCGGGAGCGGAGCCGGTGCCGGCAGCCGCGCCGGCCGGGGCCGCGCCGCCGGCGGCCACGGTGACCACGCCGTGCTTTTTGACGTCCTCGATCATCTTCAACAGCTCGTCCACCTTGCCGATGTATTCGGTGACCTTGGCCTCGGAGGCCACGATGAGCTTCTCGCCCTCGCTCTGCATGGAGGCTTCCAGGGACTTGACCTTGGCCTCGGCGGCCTTCATGCGGGTATCGGTGTCCTTGAGGATGGCGGTCTTCTCGGCCAGTTCCTTCTCGACCTTGTCCAGCTTGGCGGCCTGGTCACAGATGGTCTTCCTGTCCGCGGCCAGCTTGGCGAAAAGCGCGCCGACCTCGGCGGTGACGTCCGGGGGCAGGACGGCCACGGACACGTTCTGTCCCTGGGCGCCCAGATCGCCGCTGGTCATCTTCACCAGCTCGGGGTGCTGCTCGTAGATCCAGGCCTTGGCCAGGGCCGCGGCGAAGGGGGCCAGTTCCTCGTCGATCTCGGTCTGGGTCATGTACCCGACCAGTTCCACCACGCCCTTCTTGTTGGCTTCCTTGTCCACACCTTTGAGATACGACACGAACGTGTTCATGGGGAACACTTTACGAGCTTCAGCCATGGTATCCTCCTTTCATTAAACCATGAAAATTTTTTCTTCTTCACGGGCCAGGGGCAGACGACCGACCTGGTGGGCGTACACCAACGCCGTGGTCCGGTAGACCAGGTGCCCAAGCTTGGACCAGGGCAGATAGGCGAAGAGCATGAACACGGCCACCAGATGCAGGTAATAGACCGGATAGGCAAGGGTCGCCACCCCGGCCAGACGGAACAGTTCCGAACCGATGCCGGTGAGGGCCACGGCCCAGATGACGCCAATAAGATACCAGTCGTAGTAGGACGACGCGGACTTTCCGGGATCGGTGTTGAGGCGCCGCCTGGTCAGGTAGGTCAGGCCCACCAGCAGGAGCACCGCGCCCACGTTGGCCAGGATCTTCACCGGGCTCCACAGGGGCATGGGGGTGTGCCCCAGCGGCGCGATGAGTTCGATGATCTTGCCGCCCCAGTGGCTGACGGCCACGATGCCGGTGACCACGGCCAGGGCCACGAAGCCGTAGAACAGGGTCAGGTGGCCCTTGTAGCGCTCGGTGTTGTCCGTGCCGCACTCGTTGAACTTCACGTGCGTGGCGATCTCGCCCAGGATGACGGCCCGGAGCGACTCGATCAGGGTCGGTTTGACGCGCTGCTCCCCGATGACCAGGGTTTTCGGGATGGCCTTGTCAAAGGACTTCCACATGGTGACCACGCCCTTGAAGAAGGAGTAGGCCACGAACAGGGAGACCAGGATGAAGGTCGGGTCGATGTAGTAGTCGCCGTAGAAGACCTTGCCGTAGACGATCTCGCCGTCGGGGATGGTCAACCCGGTGCTGATGTACCACAGGATGAGGAACAGCACCGCCGGGATGGCGATGAGGATGGGCAGGTACTTGCTCGAGCTCATCCACTCGCCGATGATGGAGGGCTTGACCAGCTTGCGGTAGGTCATGTTGCGAAGCGCGCTGATCAGGTCGCCGGGGCGCGCGCCGCGCGGGCACAGTTCGGAGCAGGTCTGGCAGTTGTGACACAGCCAGATGTCGATGTCGCCCTCGAAGCGGTCCTTGAGGCCCCATTGAGCCCAGAGCATCTCCTTCCTGGGGAAGGGATTCTCGGGGGGCGCCAGGGGACAGGCCACGCTGCAGGTGGCGCACTGATAGCACTTCTTGACGGATTCACCGCCAATGGCCTGCAATTCCTTGACGAATCGCAGATCCGGTTCGATTTTCTCGACTTGCGACATGGTCCCCTCCTAATATCCTTTGAACGGGTTCGGTCCGATCTTCAGGACCATCTCGATGAACGAGTCGATCATCTCGGGAATCTTGTCGTACTCGTCGATGGCCACCTGATATTGCTCCACGCGCTCGGGTTCGACGCCCAGCCGCTTGAGCGACTCCGCGATGTTTTCCTTGCGGCGGTTGCAGATCTCCGAACCCTTGACGAAGTGGCACTGGTAGTCGTCGCCGTATTTGCAGCCGAGCAGCATCACGCCGTCCACGCCCTTGGACATGGCGTCGGCCACCCAGATGGCGTTGACCGAACCCAGACAGCGGACCGGGATGATACGCACGTAGGGGCTCCAGTGCTTGCCGCGAAGCGCCGCCATGTCCAGGGCCGGATAGGCGTCGTTCTCGCAGGCCAGGACCAACACCCGGGGACCGCCCTCGTCGATCTTGGGCGGAATCTCCATCTCGCGGATCATGGAGCCGATCATGTCGATGTTGTAGTTGTCGAAGGAGATGACCCGCTCCGGACAGGCGCCCATGCAGGTGCCGCACCGGCGGCAGCGGGTGGGGTTGGGTTTCGGGGTGCCCTTCTCGTCGTCGTCCAGGGCCCCGAAGGGACATTCCTCGGTGCAGCGCTTGCACTGGGTGCAGCGCACGAAGTTGAACACCGGGAAGGACCGGTCCCCGGAGCGGGGATGCACGGCCACGCCGTGGTTGGCCGAGGTGATGCACTGGACGGCCTTTAAGACCGCGCCGTCGGCGTCGTCCCTGGCCTGGGCCATGGTCATGGGCTGGCGCACGCAGCCGGCGGCGTAGATGCCGGTGCGGCGGGTCTCGTAGGGGAAACAGATGTAGTTGGAGTCGGCGTAGCCGTCGAACAGGTCCAGGTCCGGGAAGGCCGGGCCCTGGCGGTAGACCAGGTTGATGGTCGGGTCCGTGGCCGTGGCCGGAACCAGGCCGGTGGGCAGGACCACCAGGTCGGCCTCGAACTCGGCCTTGTCCGCCAGCAGGGTGTCCCTGGCGGCGACGGTCAGGGCCCCGCCGGCGGTTTCCTTCACCCCGGTGATGGTGCCCTTGGTGAGCATGACCCCGGGCTTGTCCTGGGCGGCGCGGTAGTAGCGCTCGTTGATGCCCGGAACCATCATGGAGTCGTAGACGATCATGGCCACGGAGCCGGGCAGCATCTCGTCCACGTATCCGGCCTGCTTGAGCGCCACCAGGCTGGTCAGCTCGGAGCTGTAGATCAGGTGCTTGGCGGTCTTGACCTCGACGAAGTTGGTCTTGGCCTCGGCCTCCTCGGGAGCGGCGGCCGGAGCGGCCTCGCCCTCGGCCGGGGCCTCGTCGGGGGCCGGAGCCTCGACTTCCTTGACCAGGGCGGCCACGTCCACGGCGAAGAGCACCCGTTTCGGGGCCTTGCCGTCCGAGGGGCGCTTTATGCCGCCGTTTTTGGCCATGGCCTCGAACTCGGCCGAGGTGACCACGTTCTTGATGGTCCCGTAGCCGAAGGGCGCAAGGTACTCGGGATCCTGGGGATTCCATCCGGCGGCCAGGACCACGGCGCCCACGGGCTCGGAGGTCTCGCCGGCCTTGCCGGTGAAAACGGCGGTGTAGTTGCCGGGCGCGCCCTCGAGTTCCTTGAGCGTGGTCCCGGTCAGGACCTTGATCCTGGCATTGCCCGTGACCTCGGCGATGAGCTTCTCGATGCCGGTGTCCTGGGCCTGGTCGTACGGATGGGCCATGGGAAAGGTCTTGTACTGGGTCGCGGCCTTGCCGCCGAGCGCGTCGGCCTTCTCCACCAGGATCACGGGATATCCGCCCTTGGCCGCGGACAGGGCGGCGTTCAAGCCCGTCCAGCCGCCGCCGATGACCAGGATGGTCTTGACGGTTTCGGCGATCTCCGGATCCGGGGCCTTCATCTTGGCGAGCTTCATCACGCCCATCTTGAGGTAGTCCCGGGCCACCATCTTGAGCAGGTCCGGGGCGGGCTCGCCCTTGGCCGGGACGGTGCCGTCGGGATTCTTGTAGGCCAGGACCCCGAATTCGCGCAGGTTGACCCGGTCGACCAGGACCTTGTCCCCGAAGTCGAAGATTTCCCAGTCCACGCGGGGGGAGGTGCCGCAGATCAAGACGGCGTCCACGGCCCCGGCGTCGACGTCGGCCTTGATGTCGGCCACGGCCGCCGGGCTCGAAAGCCGCTTGTGGGTTTTGACCACCGGACAGGTCCCGGCGAGCTTCTCCTTGACGAAGGCGGCCAGTTCTCCCGCGTCCAGATGCGGGGCGACGCTGGACTCATCTATGTACACACCGATTTTTTCGGCCATCGCCCTCTACCTCCCTCTCACCGTTTGAATCGCTTTCATGGCCGCGCCGGTCGCGGATTGGGCCGATTTCATGACATCGAGCGGCGTCTTGGCGCAGCCGGCGGCGAAAATGCCTTTTTCCTCGCCGCCCACGATGAATCCCATCTCGTCGAGGGCCACGTCCACCGGCAGTTTCTGCCCGGCCAGGCTCGGCTGCATGCCCGTGGCCAGGACCGCCATCTCGAACCGGTTTTCGGACTTGATCCCGGTCACCGCGTCCTCCACGGTGAGCAGGACGTCCCCGCTGCCGGCGTCCTCGGCCACGGCCGCGACCTTGCCCTTGACCGCGGTCAGCCTGTCGTCGGCCAGGATCTTCTTGGCGAAGTTGTCGTAGCGGCCGGGGGTGCGCAGGTCGATGTAGTAGATGACCACGCGGGCGTTCGGATACTGCTCCCGGACGTAGGCGGCCTGCTTGAGGGAGGCCATGCAGCAGATGTAGGAACAGTAGTTCAAGTGGTTCTCGTCCCGGGACCCGGCGCACTGCACGAAGGCGATGGAGCGCGGGGCGCGTCCGTCCGAGGGCCGCAGGATCTTTCCGTGGGTCGGGCCGCTGGGGGAGGCCAGGCGTTCGAGCTGCATGTTGGACACGCAGTTTTGGATGCTCCCGGCGCCCAGGTTGGTCAGCCTGGTGACGTCGTAGGGCTTCCAGCCGGTGGCGTAGATGATGCTGCCGACCTTGACCGTGATCTCCCTGGGCGCGTCGCCGAGGTTGACGATGTCGGCCTGGGCCAGGGCGTCCAGGTCGCCCTTGGAACAGTTGTCCTTGTCCAGGACGTAGCGGTTCGGGAAGGCGAAGGGCACATCCATGTACAGGGCCTTGCGGGTGCCCATGCCCAGCTCGAACTCGCTCGGCACATCCTTGGAAAGGGCCTCGGCCGTTTCGGATAGGTCCAGGCTGCCGGGTTCCACATAGCGGGGCTTGATGGCGATGGTCACGTCGTAGTCCCCGGCCTGGCCCGCGACCTTGGTCACCTCGGCCATGGTGAAGAACTTGACGAGTTTGTTGTTTTTGATGCGCTGGAACTGGATCTCCAGCCCGCAGGACGGCGGACACAGCTTGGGGAAATACTTGTTGAGCTGCATCACCCGGCCGCCCAGGAAGGGGTTCTTCTCCACAATGAACACTTCGTGGCCGACTTCAGCGGCTTCAAGCGCTGCGGTGATACCGCTGAAGCCGCCGCCGACGACGAGTATCGCGCTGCTCGACATCGCAACCTCCCGGCAGTGGTTATAGCCCGCATGCAAACGGCCTGATCCGCGACGATAGACCCCGCGGACGGCTCCGTCAACGCCCGGTCGGTCGTCCCGGATAAGACCGTTAAAAAACGGCCGCGGGCGTTTCGCCCGCGGCCGTCATGCGCATTCTTAGTCCGGAATGATCTGGATGTAGGCCTTCTTGAAGACCTTGGTTTCCTTGGTTTCCGGATCGTACTTGGAGTTGACGAAGCACTTCCACTTGCTGTCGTCCAGACCCATGAAGTCGCCGCGGTAGTAGAAGCCCGGGTAGCGGGTCTCCTCGCGGAACATGATGTGGGTCATGTGCAGGCGCACGGTCCACAGACGGTGGTACTGCTCCCAGCAGCGCATCAGTTCGTGCAGGTCGCGGGCGGCCAGCTTGGCGCTGTCCTCTTCCAGCATCTGCAAGAGCGCGAAGCCGGTGTTCAGCAGGGTCTTGGACGTGGTGTACAGGGTGGCGCAGCCGCCGCCGTACTCGTCCGTGCACTTCACCAGCCGCATCATGAAGTTGTGCGGGGTGATGTAGTTGGGGTTGACCACCGGGTCGGTCGAAGCGGCCACGCCTTCCTTGAAGGTGTACCAGGGCTGGTAGATCTCCTTGGCCAGTTCGGCGGCGGACTGCTTCAGGGTCGGCTTGAAGCCCTTGTGGTCCACGACCCAGCGCACCATCTGCTTGCCGACGATGCGGCCCTCGGCGTGGGAGCCGGAGGAGAACTTGTGGCCGGAGGCGCCGACGCCGTCGGCGCAGGTCCACAGGCCGTTGACCGTGGTCATGCGGTTGTAGACTTTGCCGTTGTCGGCCTTGATCTTGTACTCGTCCGGGACCCACTTCTCGTCCGGACCGGAGACCCAGATGCCGCAGCAGCCGGAGTGGGAGCCGAGCAGATACGGCTCGGTGGGCATGATCTCGGAGCCGCGCACTTCGGGCTCGATGTTCATGCAGGCCCACAGGTTGGCCTGGCCCACGCACATGTCGAGGAAGTCTTCCCAGGCCTCGGCTTCCAGGTGCTTCTGCTGCTCGGGGGAGAGCTTGGCGAAGGTGGTCTGCAGCGCGGTGGCGGTGTCCATGTAGATGGGGCCGCGACCTTCGCGCATTTCGCGAAGCATCATGTGGTTGCGCAGACAGGTCGGGATGACGTGGCCCTTGGCGTAGCCGCGATCCTCGTAGGGCTTGAGCATGGCGCGGTTGGTGGCGCAGTAGTCCTCGCCCTTGGCGTTGGTGGCCTTGGCCTTGAACAGCAGGAACCAGGCGCCGACCGGGCCGTACCCGTCCTTGAAGCGGGCCGGGACGAACCGGTTTTCCATCATGGTCATCTCGGCGCCGACCTGGGCGCACATGGTGTAGGTGGAACCAGCGTTCCACACCGGGTACCAGGCGCGGCCCATGCCCTCACCGGTGGACCGGGGGCGGTACACGTTGACGGCGCCGCCGCAGGCCACGACCATGGCGTTGCACTTGAACACGTACACCTTGTTCTCGCGGGTGGAGAAGCCCACGGCGCCGGCGATGCGGTTCTTCTCGTTGGCGTCCAGGAGCAGCTTCACCACGAACACGCGCTCCAGGTAGCGATCCTGGCCCAGGGCGTTTTTCGCGGCCTCGGCCACGATGCACTTGTAGGACTCGCCGTTGATCATGATCTGCCAGCGGCCGGAGCGGACCGGAGCGGCGCCGGTGCGCAGGGACAGGCCCTTGTTCTTGGCGGCCTGGCCGTCCAGGTTGTGGTCGCCTTCCTTGACCCAGCAGGGCAGGCCCCACTCCTCGAACAGGTGCACGGAGTCGTCCACGTGGCGGCCCAGGTCGAAGATCAGGTCTTCGCGCACGAGGCCCATCAGGTCGGTGCGGACCATGCGCACGTAGTCGTCGGGCACGTTCTCGCCGATGTAGGTGTTGATGGCCGAAAGGCCCTGGGCCACGGCGCCGGAGCGCTCGAGGGAGGCCTTGTCCAGCAGCATCAGGCTGATCCCGCCGATCTTGTCGGCCCACCGGCAGGCCTCGTAGGCCGTGCCGCAGGTCCCCATGCCGCCGCCGACCATAAGGATGTCGACCTCTTTTTCGATCAGTTCCGGCTCGGCAAGGGCGATGCCTTTGGGCTCTTCCTTCACGGGAATGGTAGGCATAGGATGTCTCCTCCTATTATCTTCTTTAGAATTCGAGAAGTTATTTGCAGAAACCGTCGAGCCAGCACTGAACGGTGTCGGCCTCGGTCACCGGGAAGGTCTTCATCACGGTTTCCTTGGGCTCGACCAGCTTGGTCTCGGTAAAAAGCAGCTCGTCGTCCAGGTTGGCGCCCTCGGGCTTGCCGTCGTACGGCTTGATGGAGCCTTCAGGGGTGGTCCGGATGGGGAACTTGTACCGCTTGATGTTGCCGTTGCGGAACTTGATGGTCCACATGATGGAGTCGGCCGAGCGCATGGGGATCGAGGTCCCGCCCATGGGCGCGAAGTCGGCGTAGGGGCGGGCGCCGATGGCGCCCTGGGGGCAGATCTTCACGCAGGAGTAGCATTCCCAGCAGGCCGACGGCTCCTGGTTGTATGCCTTCATTTCCTGAGGATCGAGAATCATCAGGTCATTGGGGCAAATGTACATGCACGCGGTTTTTTCACCGCCTTTGCATCCGTCACACTTGCTCGGATCAACAAAGGTAGGCATAGGTTCGTCCTCCACGTTTTTGGTTGTTGATTACTGCCTGTGCCGGTTCCACGCATATAGCAATACGCCGGGTTGTTTCACGCGGACCCGACGTGCGATCGCCGGAAAGAATCCCCTTCCGGCGTCCTCGCCAGATTCCGCATGCCGGCGCCCCTTGCCGTCGGCCATCCACGTCTGCCCGGGAATTGTCTTCGCCCGGGTCCGGACGAAGCAGACAACGCCCTGATATTACTAACTTTGTAGCCTTAACGTGAAAAGCTTGTGAGGAATTTAACAAGCTCCCCGGCTCACGTCAAGCACTGAAACACTTTTTTGAGCACCCAACCGCCTGCCCGTGCCGCTTCTGGGTTCGCGGTGGACCAGGGGAAGCCGGGTCCGGATGGGGGCAGGAGGTCGGGTCCTGGCGATTCCAGGGAACAGGCGGCTTTTTACCCGATTCCATTCTGCTCATTAAAAAAAACAAGACAACGCATCAAGTCTTTTTTTCATTCCGGCGGATTCCCGCGCGGTTTTTCCGCGTCCCCAGGGCGGCCCCCGCGGCCCGCCGCCAAATAATCCTTGACAGCCTCCCCGGGCCGCGGCTATCCCCTCCCCATGCGTCACCACAACCTCGTCCCGACCTCCGGTTTTTATTTTTGGTACTGGTTTAGCCACGCCCGTGGTCGGGGGAGGGGTGCGGTGTAACCAGAATCGCACACAAAGCCTCTCCGGGGCCGCGGGCGTCAGACACGCCGGCGGCCCCTTTTTTTGGGCCGTCGCGCCGCCGCCCACGCCGCGAACGAGGCCAACCCCAACCCGACGGAGGGACCGGCCATGCTCCTTGGAAAAGCCGTACGCCTGGAACGCGTCTTCAACCGCAACACCCACCGGACCATCATCGTGCCCATGGACCACGGCGTCACCGTGGGACCCATCGACGGGCTGATCGACATGCGCGAGGCCGTCAACCAGGTGGCCGAAGGCGGGGCCAACGCCGTGCTCATGCACAAGGGCCTGCCCCGCTGCTCCCACCGGGGACGCGGCCGCGACGTGGGCCTGATCATCCACCTCTCGGCCTCCACGGCGCTGTCCCCCTACCCCAACGCCAAGGTCCTGGTGGCCACGGTCGAGGACGCGCTGAAGCTCGGGGCCGACGGCGTGTCCCTGCACGTCAACCTGGGCGACGAGACCGAGCGGCACATGCTCGAACACTTCGGCGAGGTCACCTCCAAGGCCGCCGAATGGGGCATGCCGGTCCTGGCCATGGTCTACGCCCGGGGGCCCAAGGTCGCGGACGAATACGCCCCCGAGGTCGTGCGCCACTGCGCCCGGGTGGGCACGGAGATCGGCGCGGACGTGGTCAAGGTGCCCTACACCGGCGACGTGGACTCCTTCGCCAAGGTCACCGAGGCCTGCTGCATCCCGGTGGTCATCGCCGGCGGCCCCAAGATGGACAACGACCGGGACCTGCTCCAGATGGCCCACGACTCGGTCCAGGCCGGCGGATCGGGCCTGTCCATCGGCCGCAACATCTTCCAGCACCGCCAGCCGGCGCGCATCGTCCAGGCCCTGCACGGCATCGTGCACCTCAACTGGGACGTGGACCAGGGCATGGAACTTCTGACCGACAACGCATGAGGACGACATGACCAAGGAAATCTGGGCGAAAGCCGTTCCCTTCGACAAGAAGTTCGTCACCCTGGCCCTGGAGTCCGGGGTGGACGCCATCCTGGCCGACGACGCGGACGTGAAGAAGATCGAAGCCCTGGGACGGGTGCGGGTCATCCCCCTGTCCCGGGCCGCCTTCGTGGCCATCGAGGCCAAGTCCGACGAGGAGGAGGCCGTCAGGCGTCTGCAACAGGGCGAGGCCGTCTTTCTGGCCCGGGGCTGCGAGATCATCCCCGTGGAGAACATCCTGGCCCAGGGTTCGGGCCTGGGCATGGAGGTCGGGACTTTCGACGAGGCCAGACTCGCCGCCGGCATCCTGGAGCGCGGGGTGGACCGCATCCTGGTTTTGCCCGAGGGCGCGGCGGACCTCAAAAAGATCGTGGCCGAACTGAAGATCAGCCAGGGGACCCTCGCCCTGGCCCCGGCCGTGATCACCGCCATCGAGCCGGTGGGCCTGGGGCACCGGGTCTGCGTGGACACCATCTCCATGCTTCGGACCGGCCAGGGCATGCTCGTGGGCAATTCCAGCGCCTTCACCTTCCTGGTCCACGCCGAGACCGAGTCCAACCCCTACGTGGCCGCCCGGCCCTTCCGGATCAACGCCGGGGCCGTGCACGCCTACGCGGCCATGCCCGGGGACAAGACCCGCTACCTGGAGGAACTGTCCGCCGGCGACGAGGTCCTGATCGTGTCCGCCACCGGACAGACCTCCCTGGCCGTGGTCGGCCGGGTCAAGGTCGAGGTCCGGCCCATGCTGCTCATCGCCGCCAAGATCGGGGATACCGAGGGCAAGATATTCCTGCAGAACGCCGAGACCATCCGGCTGGTCCGGCCCGACGGCTCCCCCGTGAGCGTGGTCGGCCTCACGGTGGGCGACGAGGTGCTCTGCCGCACCGACGCCGCCGGCCGCCACTTCGGCATGCGCATCGCCGAAGAGATCAAGGAGGGCTGAGCCGTGGCCGCCAAGACGACCTCCAAGCCGAAGACGCCCGCCAAGCCGAAAACCGCCGCGCCCGCCGCCCCGGCCGCCTCGCCCGAGGACCTGGAACGCTTCCTCTCCGGGGTGCGCCGGGACATCGACGCCATCGACGACGCCATCCTGGACCTGCTGAACCGCCGGGCCGCGGCCAGCATCGAGGTCGGCCGCCGCAAGTCCGGCACCAGCCAGGCCGTGTTCAAGCCCTTCCGGGAAAAGGAGGTCCTGAAACGTCTGGCCGCCAAAAACGCGGGCCCCCTGCCCACCGAGCACCTGCGCGTCATCTACCGCGAGATACTGTCCTCCTCGCGCCGCCTGCAGCGTCCGGAAAAGGTGGTCTACCTGGGTCCCGAGGGCACGTTCTCCCATTTCGCGGCCATGGCCGCCCTGGGCCGGGCCGGCGAGTTCGAGCCCAAGCCCTCCATCGACGACGTGTTCGCCGCCGTGGCCGCCCGCGAGGCCGATCTCGGCCTCGTGCCCCTGGAAAACTCCCTCCAGGGCACCGTGGGCCAGAGCCTGGACCTGTTCATGCGCCACGACGTCTTCGTCCAGGCCGAGGTCTACTGCAAGATCAGCCACGCCCTGCTCTCCAAGGCCACGGACCTGGCCCACGTCAAGACCGTCTACTCCCACCCCCAGCCCCTGGCCCAGTGCGCCGGATGGCTGCGCGCCCACCTGCCCAAGGCCCGGATCATCCCCACCGAGAGCACCGCCGCCGCGGCCCTGCGCATCCTCAAGACCCCCTCGGCCGCGGCCATCGGCCACCGCCGCCTGGGCGAGATGCACAACCTGAACGTGCTGGCCGCGCGCATCGAGGATCTGCCCGACAACTGGACCCGGTTCCTGATCATCGGCCCGGCCGACACCAAGCAGGAAAATCGGGACAAGACCTCCATCCTCTTCAACCTCCCGGACAAGCCCGGGGCCCTGCACAGCGTCCTGGCCAAGCTGGCCGGCCGGGACATCAACATGACCAAGCTCGAATCCCGGCCGTTTCGGGGCGAGAAATGGAAATACGTGTTCTTCGCCGACCTGCAGTGCGACTTAAGCCGCGCCGAATACGCCAAACTCCTGGACGAACTGCGGGCCTGCACCCACAGCCTGCGCATCCTGGGCTGCTACCCCGCCGGCCCGCATATCGACGTGTCCGGCGGCACGGAGGTCATCGAGGAATGAGCGCGACACGACCTCGGGAAGGGGGCGCCGCCCCCTT
>Ga0067045_1029748_pt1 | contig 18635 bp, 18 predicted proteins | sample TerdegcTABiofilm_FD_59184 | JGI IMG/M metagenome (GOLD analysis project Ga0067045, IMG submission 59184) | Combined Assembly of (Gp0054472, Gp0054536) Wastewater bioreactor microbial communities from Singapore -Terephthalate degrading... | reverse complement strand
CCCCCTGCCACAACACCTGCTGCCAGCCACATGACACTGGAATACTGATATGCAATAAAACAAAAAAGAATAATTCCCACATTAAGCAATAGTGGCGATAATGCAGGCATGAAGAAAACCCCTTCAGTATTTAGCACACCCATGGCATATGCAACAAAGCTTGCACACAGGCAATAGATGAACATGATGCGTAGCAGCACTACAGAAAGACTATACACTTTTGCAGTAAATCCAAAACCAAGAATTTTTGCAATGGCAGGCGCTGCAACAATACCTGTAACAGATACAAGAAACCCTGCCACAATGTATAATGAAGATAGTTCCTTAGCTATTTTTTTTCTTTCTTCTTTGTGGCGATAGTTCATAATAACGGACACCAGGGGCAATGATAATGTCCCTTCAGCAACCAGTCTTCGTACCAGATTAGGAATCCTGAATGCAACAAAGAATGCATCAATCTGCCAGGACGCACCAAACATCCATGCGATAACCATATCCCGTACAAAGCCTAATATTCTGCTTAACGCCGTTGCTATTGCAATATGTGTGGTTGATCTGACTGAGTTCATATAAATTAATGTATTGACATATTTTATAACTATCAGCAGTAATTATACGTATAAACCATTCAAGAAATGAATAAACGTCTTATTTGTTGCAACCAGATGCAAAAAAGTAAACACAGTATATAGTTTACATTATTGCTAGTATACAAGCTATTTCAAGGATACTTACTATGAAACATCCTTTTGTATATGCCATATTTTCCTGCATTTTGTTACCCGTAATGTTTGCATTTGCTACACCTGCATACGCTAACAGCTACTATGAAGCTGGATGTCGCTATTATGTCCATAAAAATTGGGAAAAAGCAAAAGAAAATTTTTTAAAGGATATTGAAGCAACTGACCGAGGCGATTCCTATTACTTTGTTGGTGAAATTGAGAAAAACAATGGAAATCTTACAACTGCTCTTGAATATTTTGAAAAGGCAGTAGAACGCAAGATGACGCCAAAATACCGAAATTTAGCATACTGGAACCTTATTGTCATCTATGAATCCAGATCCGATTTTCCAAAAACCATTAAAACCTGCAAATATTTTTATGAGGTGTTGGGGGAAGCATCAGCAAAAACCAAAGCGGAAAATCTGATTAACAAACTCATGTGGACCGAAAATGAAGACGCAAAAAAAGAATATGAGGAAGGGCTTAATAGCAAATCAAAGGATTATTCGTTAGCATTACAGCATTTCAGACAGGCAATTATACTTGATAGCTCCTTTCTTTCCCCGGTATTTGAAATAGGCATGTATTATTACACGCAAAACCAGTACCGTGATGCCCTGTCTAATTTTAATCAGATTTTATACCGCATACCCTTTTACGGTGAACTCCAGTTGCTTGTTGGCGACATATATTTTCAGGAAAAACGCTACAGTGAAGCTGCAACAGCATTTGAGGCGGCATTGGAATATGCGTTTATTGATAAGGATATGAAATATTCCAGCCAGCTTAAAGTAGCTACTGCATATTATAATATTGGCCAGTATACTAAAGCTGAAACTTTTTTACAGCAGGCTATATCTACAAAAAAAGGCAACCTTTCACCGTATTTATTGCTATCAGCCATTCAGATGCAAAAGAATGATTATGATGGTGCCCTGCAAACGTTGCAGTCAGCATATAAAATTGATTCCAACAACCCGGAAATACTGTATCAGTTAGGTCTTGTCTTTTACAACAAAAATGACAACAAAGCATATGAATATTTTGAAAAAGTATACATGCAATACCGACAAAAGCAGAAGGAAATCCCCGCCAAATATATTAAAGCCTTCATTATAACAGCTCAGCATTATTACTCAACAAAGCAATATTCCAAGGTAGTAGAACTTACCACCATTGTTCCTGAAAACCTCCGCGATGAATCTTTATCGTTAAATTATGCACGCTCCCTCTATATGCTTGCTCAATACAATGAGGCGATAGTTCATTTTAATAAATTCAGGCTACAAGATAGTGACTTGCTTATTCTTTGCAAATGCTACGCTTTTATCAATGATACCTCAAAAGTTAAAGAGATAGTGTCCAGCAACTATTACAATACAAATTTCATTAATAAAGTTAAGGAAGACAAATTGCTAAAACCCATCTACATAGAAGTTCAAAAGCAACGCGAAACTCCTGTAACCGTTCAACCACAACCCAAGGAAGAACAAAAGGACGTACCAGCAACCCATGAAAATACTACAGAACCAATACATCCGCAATAATAGTATTACTATAGTACAGGCGCTGCTTATTGCTGCCAGTGTAATTGTGCTGTTGCATGTATTTAATTTCCCTAAAATCATTATTATTGCATTCATTGCATCACTTGGATTACAATCGTGGTGCCAGCTCAATCCCTGCTATGCTGATTATATTACCAGTGCCGAAGCACCTCTTGCTTCAATAGCTTTACTCATTACTATGCTACTTTCACATTCACTACCTGTATCAATTGTTGTTACTTTCTTCGTTCTTTTTATATATCACTATTTTTTTTCATCATACGAATTATACCACGACATATATTTTACTGCATTACTTTTCTCTATAATCCTAACTTTTATCATCATATATCTTAATACAATCCAGATTTTTAATGATTATACTATCAAAATTTTCACAGGTCTCTACAGCAATACTTCATGGATAGTTATCATTTCTATTTTTATAAGTATACTATACCTGTATATTACAAAATTAATTCACGAATTTAGAATTATAAGTTTAGGACAAAACTATATTAATCTACTGGGAATTAACGAAAACATTATTCACTGTATTTCAAGCATAGTAAAGGCTCTTATCTCTACTATAATATTCATACTAATAGGGTGGATGGGTTCTTTGCTTACAACTATAGCACTTATACGAAAATCCAATCAACTTTTGTCTATTATGACTTTTACAGTAATGTTGTCATTACTGTTATATGCCTTACATTTCATACACCCATTTTATATCATCATTCCTGTTGTAATAATTGACTTTGTGTATGTTTTTTTTCTTGGCAAGAGGTTACCATGCTCACGTTAAACAATCTTTCGTTAACCATTAGCAATAATCATATTCTTAAAAACATTTCCGTAGAATTTTTTGAAGGTGAAATCATTGGTATAATTGGCAAACCGGCAAGTGGAAAATCCATACTGCTGCAAACAATAGCTCAGTACTACACTCACTACAATGGTGATATTTTTTTTAATACAAAACCAATACATTCCATCAAAAAAAGGGATTTAGCTCAAAATATTGCATTTCAACCGGCAGGTTATTGTTATAACCATTACATCACCCTTCATGATTACCTTTTATCAAGCAGAATACCTTACAAAACTTTTCTTTCACCATTCCAATCTTTTGATTATGAGATCGTCAATAAATACATAGACCATTTTGAATTACAACAATATACATCAAAACCATTGATGCTACTTTCATCTGATGTTCAAGCACGTGCCCTTTTAGCATTTCATTTTATACGAGATGCGCAGATAGTGATGCTGGATAATCCAACACAAAATCTTTCTTTACCATCATATAATCAGCTTCATGATGCAATTATACGGTATTGTTCAACTGGAAAAAACTGCTGTATAATAGCTTCCCATGATATTAATTTCCTTGCTCAAACAGTAGATAAATTTTACATAATGGATAATGGTTCAATAGTAGATTCCTGTGTGCCTGCTGATTTAACTGAAGATTCAATAAAAAAAATATTTGGAGTGGATGTTTTTATCACACGAAACATTTATAATGGCAAACCAAATGTCCATCTATATTTTGAATATTAACAAATTACAAAGGTTCCAGACTAAAATAGATATGGTAAAGGAATATTAAATGTAATATTCTAATTTTCTTATTCCTTCCTCTACGCTATTGATTAAGAGCAGATCATACGATTCAGTTGCATTAATTAAACTTTGCAGGTTATCTGAGGCTCCCAAAATCATAACCCTGCGTTTTTTTTGTCTTGCTAATTGTGACAGATCAATTAATGCCTTTAGCCCTGATGAAGTTACCATCGATACACCTGAAATATTAATAATAACATTATTTGTAGCAACTAAACTTTCTATCAAACTAATAAATTCTCTTTCGGTGGCTGAACACAGAACACCAGCTAAGTTAACTATTTTTGCCCCTTCACGTTCCTCTATTGAATAATTTATTTCAGCTGCCATTATTTACTAACCATTTTTAAATAAAAGTTTAATGCTTCCATAACCAGTGCATCATTTACTTCACAACCAATCCGCGGTTTCCCAATTGATTCCAGAAGAACAAAGCGTGTTTTGCCTTTTACATTTTTTTTGTCATACATCATGTGATTAACTATCTTGGAAGGGTCAAATGAAAAATTGGGCAACAGGTTATATGCAGATATAATATCTCTGATACAATCAAAATCAGCTTTTGGCATGCCCTCTTTCATGGATATATACGATTCAATCAACATACCAGCAGCAACGGCATCACCATGGCTTACTGTATATTCAAGCAGAGATTCTATAGCATGCCCAACGGTATGTCCAAAATTTAAAATTGCTCTTATGTTTTTTTCAAATTCATCCTTCTCAACTATAGAAGCTTTGAATCGCACTGAACTATAAATACAGGTATATAATGAATTGTCAATATGACCATATTGTATTTCTTTATTCAGCAATAATGGTAATGATGAACTATCGCCAATTAATGCATGCTTTACAACCTCTGACATACCACAACGCCATTCATTTTCGGGCAAAGTATGTAAAAAATTTATATCAATAAGAATATAATCAGGCTGATGGAAATGACCAACGATGTTTTTGCCTGCGTTAATATTCACTGCCACTTTGCCGCCAATACTAGCATCTACCATCGCCAGAAGTGTTGTGGGAATATACACTACATCTATACCGCGCATATATGCCGACGCAAGGTAACCTGTGAAATCAGTAGTAACACCACCACCTATTCCTAGAAGCATAGAATTTCGAGTGCACTGGTTCTCAAGCAATTGGTTGAAATATCTTTCGGCGTATGCGTATGATTTATTTTGTTCGCTGTCATTATACTGTATTGAAATAGCATCAATTAATGCCAGGCTGTTATCCATAACATCTTTATGTAATGTATATACCGTATCACTTATGATTGCAACAATGACATCCCACTTTTTATAGGGTATCAGCAAAGATAATAAAGCCAGTATTCCCTGGCCAATTATTATTGTGGATTTCTTTGATTCTAACTGTAAAACGATAGCATTACTATTTGTTATGGGATCCACAGTGAACCTTTATATATTCGTTCGTTTTTATTCTTTAACAATTGAATAATATACTCATTAAGTGGCGGGTACATAACTACATCAGTTAATTCACTGACAGGCTTGAAACTGAAATCATATAAAATTTTCTCATCACCCAAACGTATTGACTTATTCATCAGATAACACCAGAATACAATATTAATAATATGACGTTTCCCGTTAGGTTCTATTGAATCTGCTATTAATGCAATATCACCAACTTCTACTGTAAGTCCCAATTCTTCAAGAAACTCCCTTTTGAGTGCCTCATCAAGTGATTCCTGATACTCAACACCTCCGCCAGGCAACAACCAGTAGATTTCACTTCCTTTTTTATGAGCTATCATCAATATTTTGTTATCTTCAACAACCAGGCCAGCTACACGGATCCTGATCTTTTTATGTGATAGCTCAAATCTCATATACTTATCCTGTTGGAGTAAATAAGTTCAAGTGCTTTTTTTGCAGCATCAGACTCTGCTTTTTGCTTACTGCTTCCTGTTCCAATTGTTATATCACGATCGTTTATCGTTAACTTAATGGTATACATTTTACTGTGATCGGGGCCAGATTCATGGATCACTGTATATAAGGGCCTGCTTTTATATTTCTTCTGAACTATCTCCTGTAATGTTGTTTTTGGATCGCGTAAATATGAAAGTTTATCAATACGCTGAATATCTTTTTTTAATAACCTCAGCACCAACTTTTTTGATTTTGTTAATCCTGCATCAAGGTATACTGCGCCAATAATTGCTTCCAGTGCATCTGCCAGTATTGATTGACGATATCTGCCACCAGTAAGCTCTTCACCCCTTCCCATAATTAAATAATCACCTAAGTTCATCTGATTGGCAACTTTTGCCAGGGTTTCTTCTGAAACTACAGCAGATTTTATTTTTGCCAGATCCCCTTCAGGGTAATTTTCAAACGATTTAAACAGATATTCATTGACCACTAAACCCAATACCGAATCACCCAAATACTCTAACCGCTCATTATCTTTTACAGGAATTGAGGATTCATTAACATAGGAACGGTGGGTTAAAGCACGTTTCAATAATGATTTATTTGAAAAAGTAAAGTGTAAACGTTTTTCAAGCTGTTGCAATTTACGGTTTTGCCTTTTTTTATCTATGCCCTTCTTATTTTCATCATCCATTGCTCATCACAAAAAAACAAAATTCAATCACTGTAATTTTGCTTCAATATATTTAACAACATCTTCAACGGTTAATAATTTTTCGGCATCTTCATCAGGTATCTCTATTCCAAACTCTTCTTCTAACGCCATAACCAGTTCTACAGTATCAAGCGAATCAGCTCCTAAGTCATCAACAAATGATGCCTGTAGTGTAACTTCCGATTCATCGACCCCTAACTGATCCACAATTATTTTTTTTATTTTTTCAAAATCAACTGTCATTACTTCTGGCCCTCCTTACCTAACTTGCCTTGCAAATTAAACCCCGGACTACAAAAACATATATATGATAGTAGTAAAAATATTGATATTTTGTCAAGATTAATATAAAAGGAGCGTCTGAAACGCTCCCTATTCATACACAATCATTAACCTTTGTTAACTTTTACAACCGGTTCTACTATAAGTTTTCCCTTATAATGGCCACATTCAGGGCATACTCTATGAGGCAAAACGTACGCACCACAGGTTGGGCATGGTCTTAAGTTTGGTGCCCCAATCGCATCATGCGAACGGCGCATCCTTGATTTTGCTTTTGATTTTCGCCTTTTTGGTACTGCCACTTTTTTTCTCCTTATTTACTATTATCAAAAATTTCATTATAACTTCAAAAATAGCACGTTGCTGTGTCAATGCTTTTTTAATGTGTAGTATATTAATTTTTCTTTTCGCTTTCAATAGCCCCTAAAAAAATACTGTGCTGGGCTGCCTTTTTTGCAAAAAAAGATTGCGGGAACTCAGTAGATACCCTGTTAAAATATTCCTGAGCTTTATAATATTCACCTTTAAGAGCATACATCCTTCCAATACTGTATAATATCTGGTCAATATTATAGCCATCTTTATACTTTGATTCACATAGGAGATAATACCGTAAAGCTTCATCAACATTATTGAGGTATTCTGATGCCATGCCTGCCTGCTGTAATGCCAGTGCAGCAAATAACGGTGATGCATACTGTGAAGCTTTTTCATAATATTTTGCAGCATTAGCATAATCTTTTTCATTGAAATAAAGGCTTGCAATAATATAATACCCATTGCGGTGCACATACCCAAAATAAGAGCTATCAGCAATTGTCTGTAATCTTTTAACAGTACGCAAAAACTTTTCATTATGTTCTTGTATATCGGTTGTGTATGTTGTTCTATATTCATCAAGAATTGCTTCAAAATCAGCTGTATCTTTTTTTATTTTATAATCAGCATACACAATGGCAATAATCCCAAGAACCACAATCACTGATACACCAATAGCCACTTTAATTGCCACAGAACGATGAGCACGAATATAATCGCGCACATTCATCAGCGTTTGCTCAACAATGTTTCGGTGAACAGTAACTTCCCTATCTATCATGTGCTATTCCTTATCCAGCTTATTTTTTAAAAGTTCACCCAATGTAACTGTACCAGACGTTGATGTGTTTAAAATCTTTTTGATTTCTTCCTTTTCGGTCATAATTTCATAATGCTTTATACTGAGTGACAGGCGTTTCTTATCAACATCAACACCCAATACAACAGCATTAACCTTATCACCTATCTTGTAGAAAGTATCAACTGATTCAATCTTTTTTCTTGATACCTCTGATATATGAACAAGCCCTTCAACGGTATCGCCATCAATCTTTACAAACATACCAAAAGGAACAATCCCGGTTACAATCCCACTAACAATTGTCCTGGGGGGATATTTTTCGGCAATTACTTCCCATGGTGATTTGGTGAGTTGCTTGATACCACAGGCAATCTTTTGCTCATCTTTATTAATATCAAGTATAACAAATTGAACTTCCTGGCCTTCATTATACAGTGATTGAATATCTTTAAAATTTTCATCCCATGATATATCCGATATATGGATCAAACCGTCGATATCAGGCTCAAGTTCCACAAACATGCCAAAGTTAACAATCTTTTTGATTGGACGCGTATGAATACTTTTTACAGGGAAACGCTCTTCAATAGTATCCCAGGGATTTTGCTGTAACTGCTTTATACCCAGTAACAACTTTCTGTTCTCAGAATCTACATTTAAAACAACTGATTGTATCCTATCGCCTTTTTTATACAGTTCCTTTGGATTTACTGTTCGCTTTGCCCATGAGATGTCCGATGCGGAGCAATACCCTTCAACACCAGGCTCTACTTCCACAAACATTCCAAAATTAGTAAGTGTTACTATTTTCCCTTCAACTGTATTGCCAACTATATATTTTTCAGGAACCGACAACCACGGATCAGGAACAAGCTGCTTTAAACCCAAAGCAATTTTTCCTTCTGCTCTGTTAATGGCAAGAAGTACAAAATCACGTTCTTCGCCAATCTTTAATATTTTCTTTTTCTTAAATACTTTACGCCATGAAATATCGTTACGGTGAAGAAGAGCTTCAATACCGCCAATATCAACAAAAGCTCCAAAGTCCACAAATTTTGTTACCTTACCGCGGATTACATCCCCTGGCTTGTAATTTGCTTCTAAATCATCCCATATCTTTTTCTGTTCTTCATCAAGAAAATCTTTCCGCGACAAAAGCACTGAACGCTTCTTTCTATCAATATTTTTAATCTTAAAATAAACAGTAGAATGCCCATTCTGAGATTTTCCTTTAACATCGGCAGCCAGCGTCAGAGGCAGGAAAGCCTGCACACCATGACAATCAACAACAAACCCATTCTTTGATTTCTGCTTTACAGTCCCCTGTATGATACTTGACCCTTCAATAGCTTTTAAGAATTGCTGCCAGTTTTTTTCTTTCTTTGCTGCTTTAATGGAAAATACATACATCCCATCAAGAAGGCGTTTATTCATAAGCATTACTTCAACCACATCGCCCACTTTGGGAGCAGTTTCAAACTCTTCCAGGCTGACCCTGCCATCAGTTTTTGTGCCAATATTAACATAGGCAAAATCATTATCAACAGTAACTATCTCACCGGTATAGATAGTTTTGGGCTGAATGGAATCATTTGAAAGGTTTGAAACATGATCCATATATAGCTGGCTATCATTTCTATCTACTTCCATACCACTTCACCTTGTTGTCATAACGTTAATACAATAAAAAGAAAAACCGTGTATAAGTCAATTTTATTTTAGCAATTATTCACAGGTATATCTAAAAATAAAAATTTTTATATGCGATAGTTACTATGTATTCACCCCATTGCCTTACAAACCAGCAAATAGATGTAATCAATCACTTCCTGCTGTGTCATTGCGCTGGTATCGACATAGATAGCATCATGCGCTTTTTTCAGCGCACCAAAGGGACGATTCATATCCTCACTGTCACGTCGAGCAATGTGCACCTTTAACTCATTTACGTCAATATTTTTTCCTTTTTGCGCATATTCTTTAGCACGCCGCAATGCCCGTTCTTCAACCGTTGCATCTAAATATATCTTTATATCTGCATCAGGAAACACTACGGTACCAATATCCCTTCCATCTACAATGATTGAACGGTCTTTAGCCCAGTTGTGCATAAGCGTATTGACATATTCCCTAACTGCAACAATATCCGAAATTTTGCCAATATGTGTGGCCACTGTTTCATTGCGAATTTTTTCACTGACATCAACACCATTACAATATGTGCTGCAGCTTCCATCTTCATTAAAGATTTGTTTAAGCTGGATATCTTCAAGGAGCCGGCACACATCATCCTGTGTAAAATGTTCACCACAGTGTTCCAGTACATACAGTGTAATTGCCCGGTACAATGCTCCTGAATCAATATATTGCAAACCTGCCCGTTTAGCCACCTCTTTTGATACAGAACTTTTACCTGAACCTGCAGGTCCATCAATAGCCACAACAATATTCTTACGCATGGTACTTATTCCATTTATTCTGAACTTCTTCAAAATACCGGCACAGCACATCCCGGTCATTATGTAGTGATGCCTGCTGTATACTATGTTTAACCTTAGTCAATGATTGTATATAATTTTCAAGCACTGCAATAATATTGGTATTGTTTAACAACACAATATCAGCCCACATGTCAGGACTGCCACCAGCAAGCCGCGTCATATCTTTAAATCCTTTTCCTATGAAAGGCTGCATATCTGATGGGTTATTTCCCTTATTAATAGCAAAAAAGCTATCCATTAACACCGCTGATACTATATGGGGAAGGTGGCTGGTACTGGCAACCATACGGTCATGTGTTGCAGCATCGGTAATATGAATTTTGCATTCCAGCAATTCCCAGAATTTTTTTATAGCTACAATATCATCATTGTTATTTTTCTTATGCGGTGTAATAATTACCCATGCACCAGGAAGGATGGAGTGGGTACTGAATGTATATCCGGATTTTTCAGAACCAGCCATTGGATGGCATCCAACAAACTGCCCTGCCTTTTCATGATCAACTATTGAATCAATGACCATCTGCTTTACACTACCAGCATCTATAACTAATGCAGTGGATTTAAGGTGCGGATCATCTAACAAGGATGTAATAATAGTGATGGATGATAGCACCGGCGTTGCTACTATAAAAAGATCAACATCATTGCAATCAATTGCATCAATAGAGGCAACCTCATCAATAAATCCTTCTTTAATAGCATTGTGGAGGTTTTCTGGTTTACGGCCGTATGCGGTAATATGCACAGATTGATGCTTTTTTTTAAGCATGCGGGCAATTGATCCACCAATGAGCCCCAAACCTATGATAGCAACCTTATTGAACATTAATAAATTCCCCTACCCAGTGCCAGTGCCACGCTGGCAAGTTTCTTTTTAAGTTCAACTAACTGCTCAAAATTTATCGTCTGCTGCCCATCAGACATTGCTTCTTCAGGGTTAGGATGTGCTTCAACCATAATACCATCAGCACCTGCTGCCACATAGGCAAGCGCAGCAGAAATAACATAATCTTTAAGTCCCATTGCGTGGCTTGGGTCACATACTACTGGCAGATGCGAAAAATCCTTTAGCACCGGTACGGCGCCAACATCAAGGGTATTACGGGTTACATCCTCAAACGTTCGTATGCCACGGGGGCACAGTATCACCTTTTTATTGCCCTGTGAAAGGATATACTCTGCTGACATCAGGAATTCATTGATGGTTGCACTCATTCCTCGCTTCAATAACACCGGTTTGTCTATCTTCCCTAACTCTTTTAACAAATTAAAATTTTGCATATTGCGAGTACCTACCTGCAATACATCAGCATACTGGGCAACAAGTTCTACATCACGGGGGTCCATTACCTCAGTAATTATCGGTAACCCTGTTTCCTCTTTTGCCTTTGCTAAATATTTTAATCCCAATGCACCATACCCCTGAAACGTGTACGGCGATGAGCGGGGTTTGTATGCTCCTGCCCGAAGCATGGATGCGCCAGCCTGTTTAACCATTTTTGCATGCTCAATTATTTCCTTTTCGCCCTCTACGGCACATGGGCCAGCCACCAGTACAATCTTATCGCCGCCAATCTCAATATCACCCACTTGCACTATAGTCCTATCAGGATGAGTTTCTTTACTTGCTAACTTGTACGGTTTTAATATTGGTTTGACCGATTCAACGCCTGATATTGCCTCAAGCGGCTGTTCGCGGATGATATCCTCATCGCCTATAACGGTGATAATTGTCCTGTACTGTCCCTTTGAGACATGTGGCTGCAAATTAAGTGACTTTATTTTACCAACTATATGATCAATTTCATCCTGTGTAACATTGGGTTTTAGTACTATAATCATACTTACTGTGCTCCTTTTTTATGTTAAATCTTTAATCATGTTTTTCAGCCTGATATGATCCCAGAACCTTTAAGAATATGGTTTCCTGTTTCATGGCCTCCAACGCCTTCTGGACAACAGGGTCAGTTCTATGCCCATTAAAATCAATAAAAAAGTTATATGCCCACATCTTCTTCTTATCGGGGCGTGACTCAATCATGGTCATATTAATACCATGTTCACTAAACGGTTTTAGAAGCTTATACAACGCACCAGGCTGATCTTTCACAGCACACACTATTGATGTTTTGTCATTACCTGTGGGAGGATTATCATGCTTCCCTAAAACTAAAAACCGTGTATAATTTTGACGTGAATCTTCAATACCATCAGCAATGATGTTAAGATTATATATTTTAGCTGAAATATTTGAAGCGATAGCGGCTGAGTATTTATCCCATGATGCAGTTTCAGCAGCTTTAGCAGTTGAATTAACCTGATTTATTTCAACATTGGGCAAATTTGCTTTAAGCCAGTTTTTACATTGAGCCAGCGATTGCGGATGTGAATATATTTTTTTAATCTTTTCAATACTGTCACATACTGATAGCAGGCTATAGGTAATCCTGAGCGACTTTTCAGATACAATTTTTAAATCAGTATCAAGAAATTCATCCATAGTATAGGTTACCGCACCTTCGGTACTGTTTTCAATTGGGACTACACCAAATGTTGCTCTACCTGTCTCCACTTCATCAAATACATCCGAAATAGTCCTATGCGGTAGAGCCTCTATAACATCACCAAAAATTTCCAATAGAGCAATATGGGTAAACGTCCCCACCGGACCTAAATATGCAACCTTAAGAGGGCGCGCCGCTGAAAGAGCCACAGAAAATATTTCTGTTGCAATTTTTTCTATTAACTCAGGAGTAAGTGGTGGTCGAGCATATTGCTGCAGATGCGATATTATTTTTGCTTTAACCGGAAAAATTCCCTGCTCACCTTCTTTTATAATGTTCTGTAACTCTTTGCTGTATAGTTCCGTTAACTGAGATAACGATTCAATTATGTTTTTTTCAAAATTGGCAGTATCCATATTATTCCTCTTCAAAGTTAAATTCTTTTATTTCTGATAGCTTGGGCAGGTCAGATAGTTTGTTTAATCCAAAATAGCGTAAAAACTCATCGGTTGTACCATATAATAATGGCCTTCCGGGAACATCTTTTCTGCCAACAGGCTTTATAAGATTTTTACGCATAAGTGCTGCAACCATCATTCGTGATGATACACCCCTAAGTTCTTCAATCTCTGCAAGCATTATTGGCTGTTTGTAGGCAATGATAGCTAATGTTTCCAGCATCCCTTTAGACAATGTTTCTTTCTTCTTATATCCCATTGCCTGACGCAACTGGTTTGCAAATTTTGGATTGGTAACAAACTGATACCCGCCAGATATCTCAATAATTTTTATTCCTTTATCACGGTCTTCATATTCATCTATAAGAGAATCAATGATAATTTTTGCCTGGGTAGCATCTATACCTAACTGTTTGGTAAAAAACTGCAATGGGACAGGTTCAGCTGATACAAAAAGTATAGCCTCTACTATACCAAAGAGATCGTCACTATCGCCCATTTCAAATAGCTCTTCATTGCCCGCTTCATCATCCAGGCTGTCCTTGCGATCAGATTCCAATTCAATATCTTCGTTTATGATGTCATCGCTCATACGTTTTCCCTGATTGCGGATATTTTAATGCAATGTATCCACTTTTTCTAAATCCTTTTTAAATATATAAATGTTCCCAAACTGCGCATGTTGCAATACAGTAATAGCTCCTATACGGGTCATTTCAAGCAAAGCCAGTAATGTCACAACGACCTCCATTCTTCCCGGATCCCGGGTAAACATCTCATGAAATTCTATTTTATCTTTATTTTGTAACATACTAACCAGTAACATTATACGGTCACTCACAAGAATTTCATCAAATACTATTCGTTGCTGCTCAATTTCCTTATCTGCTTCAAGCACATCAACAAACGCATTCAAAAGGTCAAAAAGATTAACTTCAATATATACTTCTTCCTCAACAGATAAAGGTGAAATCTGCCTGGTAAACACATCCGATTGCATTTCATGCAATTTCAATAAGTTTTTAGATGCTATCTGGTATTTTTTATATTCCAGAAGCTTCTGTATAAGTTCCGGGGGAAGTGGTGGAACAAAAAATTCATCTCCTATATCAGCACCTGGCAATAATGCTTTTGATTTATAATATAATAATTCACTGGCCATTACGATAAATTCCATGGCAACAGGAATGTTAATGCTTTCCATGAGCTTTAAATACTCCAGGTACTGCTCTGTAATATCAGCTATAGAAACCTGAGTTATTTCTATCTTTGACTTCTTTATAAGATCCCACAATAAATCAAGCGGTCCATCAAAATTTTCAATGTGTAAAATACACTGAACATTATTGTTGTCGGGTGTTATCATAATTCAAATAGTGTTACCGATTATTGTTATACTTTGCTCTATAAATGTATAAAAACAGACAATTAATGATAATTGGTATATTTATGCAACGATAATTAATATTTTTGTATTAGTAATAAAGCAAAAAAATATTAAAATTAAAACATAATGGTTATTTTATGCTAATGCTTTTTCAGCAGCTTTCTGAAGTCTTTCCGGAGGGAATGGTTTAACGACAAAATCCTTCACACCAATTTTTATAGCTCGAGTCAGCAAATTTTCCTGACCTAATGCAGTTACCATAATGATTCTTGCATTGGGATCAAACTGTAAAATTTCTTCTGCTGCTTCAATGCCATCTTTCTCGCGCATGGTAATATCCATTGTCACAAGGTCAGGCCGCAATTTTTTATAAAGCTGTACTGCTTCCACTCCATTTTCAGCTTCTCCTATTATCTCATGGCCTTTGGGTACCAGTGCATCCTTCACAAGGGTCCGCATAAACTTAGCATCATCAACTATCAGTATTTTAGCCATAGAATTACCCCGCTGTTTAAAATATCCCTATTCCATAATCCAGTACATAATCTTAAATACATAATACCGATATCCCTTTATCATTCAAGAAAAAATTTTTATAAATTACAAAATTTTGCAAATTAATTCAATAGATAATTATTCACTTTATGAACACCTTTACCATTGTATGAATACTACATTGTATATACCCCACATTATTTGCGGAGGTATACATTATTCAATTTTTATACACTAAATATGAGAAATTATTTCCTGGGGTATTGAATCTACAGCTACAACAGCATCCACTGCCCCCATCTCAACTGCAACACGGTTCATCCCATACACAACAGATGTAGATTCATCCTGAGCAATGGTATAACCTCCCCTATCATGGATTTCTTTTATACCATTGGCACCATCACGTCCCATACCTGTCATGATGACACCAATAACATTATCTGAATCTTCTTTTGCAAGAGAATGAAACAGCACATCTGCTGAAGGTCTATGCCCGGAAACCTTCTCGGCCTGTGACAGACGAATAACACGGATATCACCTGTCTTCTCAACCACGATATGAGAATCGCCCGGGGCTATATACACACAACCATTCAATATTTTTTCGCCATCCTCCGCTTCTTTTACAGATACATTGCATAAACTATCTAATCGTTCGGCAAACGCTTTGGTAAAACCCGGGGGCATATGCTGTACCACCAGTATTGGTGAGGGGAAATTTTTAGGCAACTTTTGCAATACTCTCTGCAAGGCTGAAGGACCACCGGTTGAGGTACCAATACCAACAATCTTTTTTTTGTCTTCATGCTTTGCAACTATAGATACTTTATTAGTTTCTGAAACATCTTCACTCTTTCTTACATGTAAATTAAGCGAAGCTTTTGCTACTGCTTTAACTTTAGTAATAAGAAGTTCTGCTATGTCATCCATGCTCATAGCCAGAACAGTTGAAGGTTTAGGGATAAAATCAACTGCGCCATATTCTAATGCCTTGAATGTTGCTTCAGCACCGTATTGTGTCAATACACTCATCATGATAACAGGCTTGGGATTTGTTTTGATAATTTCCTGTAAAGCCTCCAGCCCGTTCATTATGGGCATTTCAATATCCATAGTTATGACATCAGGATTTAAAGTAAGATTTTTAAATACCGCTGATTTGCCGTTATTTGCAGTGCCAATGACTTCTATTTCTTTATCACTTTCAAGAATATCAGAAATTACTTTTCTGACCAGAGCAGAATCATCAACAACCAGAACCTTTATTTTTTCTGACATACAATTTAATTTCGTAACCTTTCCACTATGGTAGCTAACGAAGACGTCGTTGGCATAATCAATAGCTTCCCTATTACCCTGTCATCCTGATGGAAAAATTCAGTATCCATCACCAGTGCATATTCATTTTCTGCCGTATGGAAAGCCAGTATAGAATCTAAAATTGATTGCATATAATCGTGCACCACTGACGGCACGGTGGGTTTTATAGCCATTTCAATCTTATCTGCAAAGGCATTGACCACTGCCGATCCTACAATGTTGGTTACTTCCTTTAATACAGATTCACCATCTTCGGTTAAGGATTGTGTACTGCCCTGAGATAAACCCAAAAGCATATCCACCAGTTCATACCCCGAGTCTTCCCGTAAACTGAATAAAATTGTTCCATTGATCTGCCCTACTATGGGCATATATACACCTAAATACACACTATCAACATCACCAAATGATTGTGGTATAGACTCAATAGGAAGAACCGAAACATCAGGTATTGACAAATCCACTCTTCTATTAATTATTTTTGATAGCGATTCGGCAGCATCTGTAATTCCCACATTTGCAAGGACCTGGACTTTTGCCAGATCATCATCTGATATGCCCAATTTCTGATATATTTCATCTTTTTTATCCAGTGTAGTCTTAATTTTTTCCTTTAATTCTGTTTTGAATTCTTCTAGAACACTATGTACTTTTTCTTCAATTACAATATCTTTCCCACTTTTTGATAGGGCGTTTTTTTCTAAATCTTTATATTCTTCAACTTCAACTATCTCTTCAGATTCTTTTTTAAATACAATATCTTCTTTGATAGGCATTTCTTTTTCAAGAAGCGTTTCTTTTATTTCCTTTTTTGATTGTGTATCGATAGTTTCTTTTGCAGGCTGTTCCTTTGTGGCAACTTCAGTTTTTACAACTTCCACTGATACCTGTTTTGCTCCCAATACACGCTGTTTTTCTTTGAATGAAAAAGTATCCTGTTGCATGATAACTTTATTAATCATTGAAGAAATATCAAGTATCAAGCATATACTTCCATCACCCAATATTGAAGCACCAGCTAACCCTGCAACTGTCCGATAATTTTGTTCCAATGATTTAATAACTATTTCCTGCTTCCCTTCTAATAGATCGACAACTATTCCAATTTTCCTGTTCCCATAACCAACAACAACTACTGGCATACGTTCATTGTCTTTCAAACCACTTTCAATGCCAACAAAATTGCTCAAGCGTATAAGTGACAAGATTTCACCTCTAAGATTAATTACTTCATGGCCTTCAATAGTTGTAATCTCTTCAGGTAAAATTTTGATTGTTTCTATAACATCTGAAAGTGGTATAGCATATAATTCCCTTTGCACTCTGACCATTATGGCAGGTATGATTGCCAACGTTAATGGAAAACTCAAAATAAACCTTGTACCCATACCAGGTTCACTTTCAATAGATACGCTGCCATTGAGCTCATTAACAGTTTCCTGAACAACATTCATCCCAACACCTCTCCCGGAGATATCAGTAACAACATCAGAAGTAGAAAATCCGGGAGTAAATATAAAATTATATATTTCGTCTTTATCCATATTAGCTATCATCTCAGGTGATGCCAATCCTCTTTCTATGGCTTTTGTCTTAATTTTCTTTAGATCCAACCCTCTTCCATCATCACTTACTTCAACGAATATTTGATTGCCACCCTGATAGGCATTCAGTGTTATAGTTGCAATTTCAGGCTTCTTTTGCTGCCGCCGTTCTTCAATAGATTCAACCCCATGGTCAACGGCATTCCTGATTAAATGCATCAGTGGTTCACCAATAACATCAATTACCTTCTTATCCAGTTCTGTTTCTTCACCCTTAATTTCCAGAACAACTTTTTTATCAAATTCTTTTGCCAGATCACGAACCAGTCGGTTAAACCTTGAAAAAACCTGTCCAATAGGGACCATCCTGGTTTTCATTATGCCACTCTGTAAATCCTTGGCAATACGTGACATCTGCTCCATGCGGTTTTTAAATTCATTTATTATACTCTTTTCAATGTTCAAACGCCGCATTTCCTC
>Ga0067045_1029747_pt1 | contig 18636 bp, 14 predicted proteins | sample TerdegcTABiofilm_FD_59184 | JGI IMG/M metagenome (GOLD analysis project Ga0067045, IMG submission 59184) | Combined Assembly of (Gp0054472, Gp0054536) Wastewater bioreactor microbial communities from Singapore -Terephthalate degrading... | reverse complement strand
TGACCTGCCCCCCTAAACCTGAGCCAGGGATTTTGTTAGTCTCTGGCCAACGGAGGGAAGGCAATGGGCAGGAAAGGGCAAGCACCGGAGCTGATAATCGCCAAGCTGCGTGAAGCAGAGGTTTCGCTGGCCAAGGGCAAGACGGTTGCCGAGACGTGTCGGGCGCTGGGTGTCTGTGAACAGACGTTCTACCGCTGGCGCAATGAGTACGGCGGGCTGAAGGTTGACCAAGCCAAGAAGCTGAAAGCGCTAGAGCGTGAAAACGCCAGGCTGAAGAAGGCCGTGGCAGAGTTGACCTTGGACAAGCTCATCTTGCAGGAGGCGGCAAGGGGAAACTTCTGAGCCCTTCCCGGCGCCGGAAGTGTGTGGCTCATGTGCGTACGGTTCTTCATGTGCCGGAGCGGCGAGTGTGCCGCTTGCTGGAGCAACCCCGGGCGACCCAGCGATACCGCCCGAGCATAGCCAGTGATGAAGAACCGCTGAAGGCGGCCATCATCCATTTCGCCAGCGAGTATGGCCGGTACGGGTATCGCCGCATCCAGGCTTTGCTTGAGCGGGAAGGATGGCTGGTAAACCACAAACGCATTGAGCGCATCTGGCGTCAGGAAGGGCTGAAGGTTCCGCAAAAGCAGCCGAAGCGCAGTAGGCTCTGGCTCAACGATGGTTCATGCGTTCGGCTGCGGCCATGCTGGCCCAACCATGTCTGGTCGTATGACTTCGTCATGGACCGAACGCACGAAGGCCGGGCGTTTCGCATCCTCGTGGTCATCGACGAGTTCACTCGGGAGTGCCTGGCGCTTGAGGTTTCCAGGCAGCTCCGCTCCGACGATGTGCTGCACTGCCTGGCACGGTTGTTCGTTGAAAAGGGTACGCCGGATTACATCCGGTCAGATAACGGCTCCGAGTTCGCTGCCCATGCCGTGCGGGACTGGCTCGGCAAGGTCGGAGTGAAGACGCTGTTCATTGAGCCTGGTTCTCCCTGGGAGAACGGCTACTGCGAGAGCTTCAACGGCAAGATGCGGGATGAGAAGCTGAACGGGGAGCTGTTCTATACGCTCCGGGAGGCACAGGTGGTTCTGGAAATGTGGCGGCAGGAATATAACACGTTCAGGCCGCATAGCTCGCTGGGGCAACGTCCGCCAGCGCCGGTCGCCACCCTGCCCCTCGGGGCAGGGTGCTCCCCCTGGGGACCACCTCTTGCGCCAAGTCGGGAACATGGACTAACACAATAAGTGGTACAACTCGTGGGGGCTGGTCACTGACGCCAATCGTAGTTGTCGCTGGACACGCCGGGATCCAGGGTATGGATATCCGAGGGCGCGGCCACCACGAGAGTGTCCTTGTCCGCGGCCCAGGCCGCGGAAACGCTCACAAGCAGGATGAGGCAACAAAGAAATGACCGGATACGCATGCCGAAGCCTCCATCAGTGACGTTTGTGAAAATCGCACCTGCCCCCGGGCCTGGAACCGCAAGCCGCCAACGTCAAACCCCGTTTGCGTCCACAACGCATGGTTTGACACACGCTGGCCGACTCCGGTCTTGCCGTGCGCCGGCAAGGCCGCACAGTACGGATCGGCACCTTCCCTTCCACCAACCACGCAAAAAAATTGTAAAACGTCTTGTGCCGCTCTTCAAGAAAAAACCATGTCCATCACCCATATTTATTAACAAATTCGTCAACAATTTCCTCGCCAATCCACGTTACACACCGGGACAACGCGGCTTCCGATCCGTGACAAACCAAATACACAGCCACCCCGGCGGCCCCGGGGGATGTCCGCCGACCACCTCGGAGCCACCAAAGATATGACCGCAAAACAAACGGACCGAATCCGTGTTGGATCCGGTCCGTCAGCAGACAAGCGGTATCAAGGGAGGAAAATGGCCCGGCTAACTGACTTTGTCCACAAAACGGCTGGCAATGGGCGTTTTGACCGTACTGGAACGATAGCCCGACAGCCGTTCGTTCTCCTGCTTGGCGCGTTTGAGATCCTTCTTGAGGGTCTCATGGAGGCGCTTGGCCTCGCTGCTCAACTGCCCCTGGAGGCTTTGCAGGCGCATGAGCTTGTCGCGGAGCTGGCTCACCTTGTCGGACTCGCGCATCCGCCACGCCTGCTCCATGAGCTTTCCCCGGTCAAAGGCGAGCCGCTCGGCCTCCTCGATGTCCCCCGCGAGAAGGCTGGCCAGTTCGCGTTCCCCCACCTCCAGGGCCATATCGATGAAGTTCATGCTTGTGGACATGGTGTTAGGCCTTGGCCGTCTCCCTGATCTCCCCGCGCAAGTCGCCGACGACCTGCTTCCAACGGGAAACGGCGGGTATGAATTCGTATTCCAGAAGGTCGGACAAAAGAACCCAGTCCTCGTTCTCGACCACTCCCAGCATCTCGGAAAACAGGGCCGAAATTTCCTCGGAAGCCTTGACGAAGCCCGGCTGGTTCCTCTCGCCGTATTCCTGGCGCAAAAGGCCGATCATGGCCATGAAGTCCTGAATGACGTCGAGCAGATCGCGGTATATCTCCAGGGCCTCTGCGTCCCGGGCCTGCCGGAACAGTTCCGCGACCCCCTTGGCCCCCAGATCCATCAGGGTGACCACCTTTTCCAACTCGTCGGTGATGTCCACGGCCATTTCCGAGGCGGGAACGGTCCGGATTTCCACACTTTCGATCCCCGCAGCCTCGATGTCCTCAGCCTGGTGCGGGTATATCTCGGAAAAGGCTTCCTTGTTCACGAACACATCGGTCACCACCCGGCCTTCCAGGCTCTCGTCCTCCATGACCTTGAGCAGGAGCTCCTCGAGATTCTCGAAATTCTGTATGGAAATTCCCGTTGTACGCCCATCGACGACGATCATGGCTCGTCCTCCCTCGCATATGTGTTGTAGACCTTTTTTCCGCAAGGCATGTCTTGATGGAAATACCTATCAAATATCGTGCCATGCCCCGGTCACTTCTCCGCTGTCAGGCTTGCCGCGGCCGCGACGAGCCGAAGATGGCGTTCGATAAGCGCCTCGAGCGCGGGAATGTCCACTCCCGGAGCCTGGGAAAGATGCATCCACACATAGCCCAGGGCCCGAAATCGGGGATGTCCGCTCCACAGGGCGTGCACCCGGCGCCACGTCGCGAGGAATCTGTCCTTCATGGGCCGATGGGCCGCGCGGGCCAGAGCCCGGGCCTGACCACGAAGCAGCTCCAGCAATGCCGCGCTTTCGGCAAGAACCGCCCGGATGTCCCGGGCCGCGTCACCGCCGAATGCGACGGGCGGGCCTTTGGCGCAGGGGGACTCTTCGTCAAGAAATTGACGAAAGATGCGGCGTAGCAAGGTCAACCAGGCCGTGCGGTCGTCACCGTCATGGCCGGTCAGGGACCGCAGCCACATGAACCCGTCCTCTCCGGAAACGGTTTCCCACGCCCTGGCCCCGGCATAGCCTCCGGACAAGAAACGGCCGCGTTCCAGGAAGGGGGAAAGGACTTCCAGTGCCGTTTCGGGGGATATGGCCCGGCGGCAGGCCCGATCATGGGGGCAGACCGTACCGAAGGCGCAGGGATGGCAGTTCATGTCCGGTTCGAGACTGACGCTCCCGGGACGATACGGCCCGGTGTCGAAAGGCTGCGCCGTGGCCAGAAAAAAGGCCATGACCGGCGTCGCGAGCCCGGCGGCCAGATGCATGGTCCCGGTGTCGTTGGTGACCAGGATGCGCAGAAGCGACACCACGGCCGCCAGATCGGACAGGCTGGTGTCCCCGACAAGGTCCACGGCGGGGGCGCGGCATTGGGTCAGATAGCGTGTGGCCAGTTTTTTTTCACCTCCGGAGCCCAGAAGCACCGGAAGCAGGGCATACCTTTCCCACACCGCTTCGCCGAGACGGGCAAAATATTCCACCGGCCAGCGTCTGGCGTCCTCGCTGGCCCCCAGTTGGAAGCCCACGAAGCCGCGTGTCCCGGAAGGGGCAGCCGCATCCAACCTGTCTCGGGCCGCCGCCAGCCTCTCTGAAGCGACTGGGGCGAGATCGGAAACAGCCGGCATGCGGCCGAGCCCGGCCGCGCGCCGAAACAAATCCACGATGTTGAAGGGGCTCAATCCCCGGTTGGCGGCGGAGATTTCAAGAAAGGCCGCCCAGGGGGAGGCGTCCCGGCGAAACCCCTCGGCGTCGATGGAAAAACCCGCCGTTTCACCGCGAAAAAGGCGTCTGGCCAGAACCCTGGCGGCCACGGAAGGCGTCAGGTTGATCACCCGTTCAGGAGAAAACCGCTGTTTCACGTCCTGCGTGAATTCCTGAAACCGCACCAGGGCCTTTTTCCAGTCCGTTTCCACATCCCGTAAAAACTCCCCCCCCGGGAGAGAGAATATCTGATCCACATGGCATAAAAGCCCTGCCGCGCCTGCGAAGTTCTCCAGACACACCAGACCCGTCTTCCGACCCATGGCCGCCAACTCCGTGAAAACGGGCTGGCTCTGCAACAGGTCGCCGAACCGGGTCAGATTGATGACCAGCGTGTTCATGACGGCCGGGAACAAGCAGGAAGCGTGCCCGGAAACAATTCCTTCCGGCCTCCCCCGCCTGTTGTTCATCGGTCCCAAACATGATACCGGGCCTTACAATGAAAAGGCTGTGCGCTATGTGGCCCCTTTTCGTCAGGCCAAACGCTTTTCCTCCGCCCCGCCCGGGCATCCCGCCCCAATCCGCGACATCCATGCGCGGCCGTTCGGGCCGCAGTCCTTGCGCTGATCGACGTGTCGCGACACTGCGGCAAGGCCGGCCGTCATGAACACCCGGGACGCCTCGAACCTTGTGGAACGGCTTCTCGGCCTTGCCCGGCATGTGCCGCAAAAAGCCCGGAACATCTTCCTTAAGGAGATCGAGGTCCTGCAAAACGAAATCGCCGCACTGAACAGGCGTGCAGCGGAACACCTCCACGCCTGCCGGGTCCTTGAAGACGAAACGCTCCTGCTGCGGTCCAGGGCCGCCAAGCTGGCCCAGACCCGGCGCCGCCTTCTGGAACATCTGCGACGCGACACGGCCAGCTTCCGCAAATTCCGCGAAGCGATAAAAATCTCCCGGGGCATGCGGTCCCTTTCCGAACTTCCCGCATTGATCCCGAGCCTCAAAAACACCCTCGGCGTCGCCGAAATCGGGCTGGTCCTGTGCGCCGAGGAATTCGCGGAGTATCTCCCCAGGGGCATCACCTCCCTGCCCGGGCGCGACCTCAGCCGTCAGATACCGAAGTTGCTGCCTCCCCCATCCGGCCGCCCCTTTCTGGGAGCCGCGCGGTCAATGCCCGACCCCTCTCTCCTCCTGGATCCAGCCCATCCGGATCATATCCGGCTTCTCGGCGGCTCCTGCTTCGTCTGCGGCCTGCGGGACAAATTCCAGCGGGACCGAATCATCGGCGCGGTGGCCTTTTTCGACCCCGATCCCGGCCGCTACACGCCGGACAAGGCCACGGACTTCCTTGAACATTTCTGCGAGATACTGTCTTCCGACCTGGTCAACGTGCGTGACCATGAAAAACTTGACCGGGAGAGGACCATCGACGAGTTGACCGGGGCCCCCAACCGGGCGTACCTAACCCGCCACGCCCCACGGATGCTTGAATTTTCCGGCCGCAAGGGGTTCCCGGTGTGCGCGCTGTTCATCGACCTGGACCGGTTCAAGGCGATAAACGACACCCTGGGCCACGAGGCCGGCGACCGGGTCCTGGCGGCGGTGGCCACTCGCCTGAAAAATGTCATGCGTCGCTACGACATTTTTGCGCGTCTCGGCGGCGACGAGTTCGTCGCCGTCCTGCCGGACACCGATCTGCCGGAGGCCGAAACCCTGTCGGAACGCATCAGGCAGACCGTGGCCGAGTTGGACATGGCCGAAACCACCGGGTTGAACACGCCGCTGACGATGTCGGCCTCGGTGGGAATCGCCCGCCTGATGCCCGGCGAGAACCTCGACGACCTCATCCGACGGGCCGATGCAGACATGTATGCGGACAAACGGGGGGACAATTCCCCGGAAAGCCCGGCGTGACACGCCCAAAAAACGACATCGGAGGAATACATGGCCCTTTTCACCAAGGAAGAAGCCCTGTCCTACCACTCGAGCTTTCCCAAAGGGAAGGTCGAGGTGGTTCCGGTCAAGCCCTGCCGCACCCAGAAACACCTGTCCCTGGCCTACACCCCGGGCGTGGCCGAGACCTGCCGGGCCATCCACGCCGATCCGGACAAGGTCTACGACTACACCAACAAGGCCAATCTGGTGGCCGTGATCTCCAATGGCACCGCGGTCCTGGGCCTGGGCAACATCGGCCCCCTGGCCGGCAAACCGGTCATGGAAGGCAAGGGCGTGCTGTTTAAGATCTTCGCGGATGTGGACGTCTACGATCTGAATATCAATCAGCCCGATCCGGACAAGATCATCGAATTCGTCAAGATGCTCGAACCCACCTTCGGCGGCATCAACCTCGAAGACATCAAGGCCCCGGAATGCTTCTACATCGAGCAGCGCCTGATCGAGGAAATGAACATCCCCGTGTTCCATGACGACCAGCACGGCACGGCCATCATCTCCGGCGCGGGCATCTTAAACGCCATGGAAATCTCCGGGAAACGCATCGAGGACGTCAAGGTCGTGGTCTCCGGGGCCGGCGCCGCAGCCATCGCCTGCTGCAGGTTCTACGAGACCCTGGGCGTCACCCGCTCGAACATCTTCATGTACGACTCCAAGGGGCTCATCCACTCCGGACGCGCGGACCTTCACGAGTCCAAACGTCATTTCGCCCAAAAAAAAGACATCGGCTCCATGGCCGAGGCCTTCAAGGGCGCCGACGTCTTCCTCGGCCTGTCCGCCAAGGGGCTGGTCTCCAAGGACATGGTCAAATCCATGGGCAAACAGCCCATCCTCTTCGCCATGGCCAATCCCGATCCGGAAATCACCTACAACGACGCCAAGGAAGCCCGCCCCGACTGCATCATGGGCACCGGCCGCTCGGATTTCCCAAACCAGGTCAACAACGTCTCCGGCTTCCCCTTCATTTTCCGGGGCGCCCTGGACGTACGCGCCAAAAAGATCAACGAAGCCATGAAAATGGGCGCCGCCAAAGCCCTGGCCGCCCTGGCCAAGGAACCCGTGCCCCGGGACATCCTGGACGCCTACGGCGTCAAGGAACTCTCCTTCGGCATGGACTACGTCATCCCCAAGGCCCTCGACCACCGCATGCTCGAATGGGAGGCCCCGGCCGTGGCCCAGGCGGCCATGGACACCGGCGTGGCCCGCGCCAGGGTGGACATCGCCCAGTATAAAAAAGACCTGCGCGCCCGCCTCGACGCCTCCCGCAAACGCATCGAAACCTTCGCCGGCTCGTACGGGCTGGAGTTCTAAGAATCGGGGCTGCCGCCCCGAACCCCGCCGGGGGGGGGACAATCGTCCCCCGGCCCCCTCATCTCCCCGCCCTGGCGGCGCTTCGCGCCGCCAGGGGCGGGGATGAAAAAGGGCCTGAAAAAGAACATGAGTCAAAAAGGTCAGATGCCCGCCACGGGATTCCAAAGGGCGAAGCCCTTTGGCCGCCGGAGGCATTCTTCCCAGCATGACACGCGTGCGCCGTTCGGCCCGCTTCGGGCCGTATGCGCCGCTCTCTTTTTTATCCTTCTTTGTGTCCAGCCGGCATGGACCAAGGACGCCAGGGACGTGGAGGCCGTCCTGGCCTCCATGAGCCTGGAGGAAAAGATCGGCCAGCTTTTTACCGTCTATTTCGATGGCCCGCGGATCTCGGACGATCTGCGGGACATGATCGCGAACTATCATATCGGCGGCGTGATCTACTACGGCGTCTCCGGAAATGTGGAGAATCCGCTCCAGGTGGCGACGCTGTCGCGGGGAATTCAGAAAGAGGCGGCGAAAACGCCCCGGGGCATCGGACTTTTCGTATCCGTGGACCAGGAGGGAGGCCCGGTGGCCAGGCTGCGCCGGGGGGTGACGCTTTTTCCCTCGAACATGGCCGTCGCGGCCACAGGAAAGCCCCAAAACGCCGCCATCGCCGCTGAAATCACGGCCAGGGAGCTTCGCGCCCTGGGGATCAACGTCAATTTCGCTCCCGTGGCCGACGTCAACGTCAATCCCGGCAACCCCATCATCGGCATCCGCTCCTACGGCCAGGACCCGGCCAGGGTGAGCCGGTTCGTGGCCGCCGCCGTACGCGGCTACGGGAAAAACAGGTTGCTGTGCACCCCGAAACACTTCCCCGGCCATGGAGACACGGCCGTGGACTCCCATCTGGGCCTGCCCATGGTCACCCACGACGCCGCGACCTTCGCCCGCGTGGACCTGCCCCCGTTCCAGGCGGCCATCTTTGCGGGGACCAGGGCCGTCATGACCGCGCACGTGGAACTGCCCGCCGTGGACCCGACAAACACGCCGTCCACCCTGTCGCGCCCGGTCCTGATCGAACTCCTGCGAAACCGGCTGGGATTCCGAGGTCTCGTTTTCACCGACTCTCTGGGCATGGGGGCCCTGGCCGGGACCGTGGGCACGGTGGAGGCGGCTGCGCGAGCCCTGGCCGCCGGGGCCGACGTGCTTCTTTTCGGAGCGGACAAGGGCCACACCCCGGCCCAGCAACGGCAGGCCTACGCCCGGGTGCTGGAGAAGGTGCGCTCCGGCGAGATTCCCGAATCCCGTCTGGACGAATCCGTACGCCGCATCCTCATGACCAAAAACAACTTGGGCATCATGGAAGCCAGGGGCATCCCCCCGCCGATCACTGACCCTGCAATTCTGGACAGACATGTCGGCACGGCGGCGCATCGGCAGGCAGCCGAAAGAATCGCAAGGGAAAGCATGACCCTTTTGCGCGACACGCAGCATATGCTGCCCTTGAAGAAGGAAGGCCGCACGCTGGTCATTCGCCCGGCCAAGGGCGTGCCCGATGTTGACGAACCGGCGCGTGGAGCCCTGGCGGCGTGGCCCGGAACCGAGGTTCTGGATATCTCCCCGGACCCGGGTCCGGACGAAATCGAGGCCGCCATGGCCGGGGTGAATCGGGCCACAACTCTGGTCATGCTCCTTTCCGACGCCTCACGCCATCCGGGGCAGGCGTCACTGGCGCGAACCCTTCTGACCGCCGCACCGGGAAAAACCGTGCTTGTGGCTTCCGGTGCGCCCTACGACGCGGCCCTGTTCCCCGAGGCGCCCTGCGTGGCGGCCACATATGGCGACGTACCGGTCTCCCTCACGGCGCTGGGACAGGCCCTTTTCGGAAAAATTCCCTTCAGGGGCCGCTGCCCCGTGGACCTCCTCAAAAACGCATCCGCCTCGAACTGATCAGGCGCGTCCCGCTTCTCGCCTCACGTCACACCATTGTTTGGAAAAAGCCTCCCCGTTCCCCGTTGTGGGCCGCAAGGGAATCGGCTATCTTTTGCAGGACAAGAAAAAAACGCGGCAACGTGAGGAGTCTTCCATGGAAAGTCGTTCGGCGTTTTCCTCGGCGTCCCTCAAGGTGGTCCTGACCGGCGCGGTTCTGTGCGTCCTCATCCTGATCCCCTTTTTCTTCCCGAGCCTGTGGGTGGCGCTCGCCTGCGTCGCGGCCGGTGCGGGCGGCGTGGCCTGGCTGGCCCTGGCCGTTTCCAATGCGAACCGGTCCCTGATGGAGGGGCTGAACCGGGTCAACGAAAAAAAACGCGACTTTTTGTTCGACGAGGTGCTTTCCTGGAAAAGCCTGAGCCCACTGGGAGCGCTGGTCTCCGAGGTCGTCGCCTTCAACATGCATCGGCGGGAATTCTACAGGAACGCGGTCCAGGCCGTGGGCACGCCGTTTCTTCTGTGCGACGGGAAGGGAACGGTCACCCATGTCAGCGACTCCATGGCCGCCCTGCTCAAAAAAAGTTCCCGGGACATCGTCGGCCACTCCGTGGGCCGGGCTTTTTACGGCAAGGACGACACGACGATCATTGATGAGACGCTTCGTTCCAAACGTAAACTCGCCGAGGAAAAAATCCTGACCCTCTGGGACGGCCGAACCCTGGACATCTTTTTCTATGTGGACTGCATCGTGGACACCCAGGGCCAGGTTCTTGGCGCGGTCCTGTCCCTGACGGACATGACCCTGGCCAACGAGCAGCGACGCCAGATCGATGCCGGCCGCGAGGAAATGATGGCCCTGGGTCGCCAGATCAACGAACTTGCCCAGCGGGTGGCCTCGGCCTCGGAAGAGCTTTCCGCCTCGGCCGACGAACAGGCCCGGGGCGCGCAGCATCAGAAAACCCAGGCCGAAACCGTGGCCACGGCCATGGAGGAGATGACCGCCACGGTCCTGGAGGTGGCCCAGAACGCCTCCAGCACGGCCGAAGCCGCCTCACACGCCAACACGGCCGCCGAGGAAGGGTCCGGAAGGGTGCGCGAGGCCGTGGCCGGAATCGGCGAGGTGGCCGAATCCGCCGGACGACTCGGCCAGGTCCTGACCGACCTCGATGCCCAGGCCGCCGAAATCGGCCGCATCATCGGGGTCATCAACGACATCGCCGACCAGACCAACCTGCTGGCCTTAAACGCCGCCATCGAGGCCGCCCGGGCCGGCGAGGCCGGCCGAGGCTTCGCCGTGGTCGCCGACGAGGTCCGCAAGCTTGCCGAAAAGACCATGACCGCCACCAAGGAGGTGGAGGAATCCATCGGCCGCATCCAAGAAGGATCCCGCCAGGCGGTCTCCTCCATGCGCGAGACGGAACGTCAGGTGGCCGCCGGAACCGAGGCCACGGACAAGGCTGGAACATCCCTCGAACAGATCATCCAAAGCATCCTGGACATGACCGGCCAAGTGGCGCAGATCGCCACCGCCGCCGAACAGCAGTCCTCGGCCGCCGAGGAGATCAACCACAGCATCGAGGAAATCGCCACCGTGGCCGCCGAGGCCGAAGAGGGGGCCACCCAGACGGCCCAGGCCACCCGGGAATTGGCCATCTTGTCCCAGGAACTCCTGAACCTGTCCCTGGCTTTTTCCGGAGAAACCGCGGACCGCTCGAAACTGCGGACCTCCAAGGGGGAGATGAAGGGCATCCTGCCAAAACTCATGCAGGAATTCATCCGCCAGAACTTCGACCGCAAGGTTTTCGAACGCATGCAGGAGGAAATGGGCAAGCCCACGTTTTTGCCCACGGACAGCTATCCCGACCAGGTTCTGGCCCAGATGGCCGACCTGGCGGCAAAGGTCAGCGGCCAGAGCCAGCGCGACATCTTCCTGAAGCTCGGCAGGTTCACGGTGCCCCAATTCCACCGCATGTACCGGCGCTATTTCAAGGCCAAGACCCTCAAGGAATTCTACCTGACCATGAACGACACCCACGCCCGGCTGACCAAGGAGTTCCCGGGTATCCAGCCTCCCCGCTTCACCTACGAGGACAAGGGCGACATTCTGGTCATGACCTATCATTCCAAACGCGGCTATCCCCACTACTTCGAAGGCATCCTCAACGGCGCGGCCGAATTCTTCAAGGAACGCGTCCGGATCACGGTAAAACCCGTGGACCACGAAACGTGGCGTGCGGAGATCGTTTTTCCGGCCGGCTCCGGCAAACCCCGCGCCCTGACGTAATGACCAAAGACCAGGGGGGAAACCTTTTTCAAAAGATTTCCCCCCTTGACCCCCTTTCGAAAACTTTGTCGCGCTTCGCGGTCGCATTCCCGTCGGGCGTAATCATCCTCGCCGAACATCCTGACTTCCCGGGCGTTTTTTCCAGGACACAAAGCGTCCTGGAAAAAACGCCCGGGATCAGGGGGTCCGGGGGAAATGATTTCCCCCGGCGGGAAGGGGTTCGGGGAGGGGCGGCAGCATCTCCCCGATCTCCAGCCGACTATTGTTTCTCCGTGGCCTTGGTCAGATGGGTGACGTTGCTTTTGGTGAAAAAGCCGTCGAATCCGTCGAAGCGTTTGATGTATTCCGTGACCAGGAAGGTCGCGGGGGACATGACGGTAAAAATCTGTTTGAGCCCCTCATCGCGTGAACCAACCAGATCGGAGATGTAACGCATACCGTCCCCGCGCAGGCTTTCGACCACGGCGTCGATGTCCTCGGTGGCAAAGGCCGCGTGGTGGGCGCGCAGTCCCCAGTTATGAATGAAGAGTTCAGTGGGGCCTGAGGTTTCGGGGGTGGTGAACGGGGTGATGCCCGAGGTGAACACCTGGGCATAGTCGTCCCTGGAGAGCCGGGCGACGTTGGTGATGGAATTGAGGGACTCCACGTAGACCGCGAAATCAAAGTTGTAGTTGGTAAGCGACATGAATTCGAGAATGGCCGGGTCCCGATCCTGGGCCTTGACCCGGGTGGCCACATGGTCCAGCCGGCCGATGTTGGCCAGATAGCGCGCATCGGGCTTTTCGAGTTCCAGGGGCAGGGATTTGCCGCCTGGGAGAACATACCCATTGCCGCGATGTTTCCACCGCACAAGCCCGATGGAATTGCCGGTAAAGGCCGAGGGCGCGGTCTGGATAAAATCGTAGTTGGGGGTCCGGATGACTTCCGGGGTCAGAAAGCGCACCCCGTTGCCTTTTTGGATAGCGGCATAGCGATCAATGTCGGCACAGGTGAAAACAAAGGTTTCCAGGCGGGTGGCCAGCCGTTGTCCCACCTTGGCCCCCACGTTATAGGGGAGGAAGGGATTCTCGCCGGATTTGCGGCGGGTGAGCAGGAAGTCTGCGCTGCCCGCACGAGACAACACCGCCACATCCACGGCGGGCGTGGCGAAGGCCTCGGCCAGATCGAGGCCGGTGTAGCGCAACAGTTCGGACACTGCGGAGGAAAAGGCTTCCGGCTCGGTATTCAGGATCACGGCGGAAAGGCCGCCCACCATTCCGTCGAGCCCATCCCGGGAGCGCTTCTCGCGAACCCGTTCCACGTTTTCCAGAAGCAGCCGGTCGTCGTTCTGGAATGCGCCCATGCCCGCTCCCTCCTTCGCAGGGGGTCATCACCCGCAGCATTTCCGTTAAAGCATATCCACAGGGTCCAGGTCCAGACTCATGCGCACCTCGCCGCCGCGGGGAACGCACCCCCGGGCCGCGGCGAAAAGGCGGCGGATGGCGGGCCAGTCCGGAGCCTTGAGCAGGCAATGAAAACGCCGCCGACCGCCGATGAGCGGCAATGCGGCCGGAGCGGGACCCAGGACCCGAAACTCCCGGCCCTCCTTTCCAGCGACGGCGGCCCCGGCCCGGAGCACGCGCCCCAGTTCGGCCAGAATCCGGTAACCCTCCTCGCAATCTTTGGGGAAACTCACGCGCACCAGCCCCAGCTTGGTGAACGGGGGATAGAGCCAGCGCTCCCGGCGGCGCAACTCCTCCCGATAAAAGCCCTCGTAGTCCGCCCGACGCACCAGATCCCAGAAGGGATCGACGGGATTTCTGGTCTGGATGAGCACGCGGCCGGGATTTTCACCACGCCCGGCCCTGCCGGCCACCTGCACCAGAAGTTGAAACGTCCGCTCCGCGGCCCGGTAATCGGGCAGATTGCGGCCCATGTCCGCATCGGCGGCGATGACCAGGGTCACATTGGGAAAATGGTGGCCTTTGGAAAGCATCTGGGTCCCGGCCAACACCCGCGCCCCGCCCGAGGCGAAATCCGCCAGGATATCCTCGGCCCGGCCGGGGCGGGCCGCGCTGTCCCGATCCAGCCGGGCCACCCGCGTCTCCAGGGGCAAAAGGCCGGCGAGCTCTTCTTCGAGGGATTCGGACCCGGCCCCCAGGGGCAGGAAGGACGAGCCGCCGCATGCGGCGCAGGGGATCGGAAACTCCTCGGTCCGGCCGCAATAATGGCATACCAGCCGCTGCCGACCGCGATGAAAGGTATAGGCCAGATCGCAATCCGGGCAGGCAAGGACCTTTTCGCAGTCCAGACAGTAAAGCACCGGGGCATAGCCCCGGCGGTTGAGCAGAATGATGGCCTGTTCGCCGCGTTGCACGGTTTCACGCAAGGCCAGGGCGCTGTGTTCGGCCAGAATCGGCATGCGCCCGATGGACGCCCCCTTCTCCGGACCGCTCCTGCGCGAAGGACTTTTCACGACCTTGCCCATATCCACGATCTCGATTTCCGGCGGTGTGCCCGCGCCAACCCGACGGGTCAGGACCACGGCCGGAACCGCCCCGCATCTGGCGGCATGGTAGGTCTTGATGTCCGGAGTGGCCGATCCCAGGACCAGGAGGGCTCCGGCCAGCCTGGCCCGAAAAAAAGCCACCTCCTTGGCTTGGTAGCCAAGCCTCTCCTCCTGTTTGAAGGAGGCGTCATGCTCCTCGTCCAAAACAAAAAGACCCGGATTCAGGGCCGGCAAAAACAAGGCCGAACGTGTTCCCACGACCACCTCGGGTTCACGGCCAACCGCGATCCGCCGAAAAATCGCCTCCCGAACCGAGGAAGACAGGGAACCATGGTACAGCGTCACCCCGCCTCCGGGAAACGCCTCCCGAACGGCCCGGTACAGATGGCCGGCCAAAGCCACCTCCGGGGCCAGCAAAAACGCCTGTCGTCCCTGGTTCAGACATTCCCGGACAAGTTCCAGATACAAGCGCGTCTTGCCGCTGCCCGTCACCCCGTGAACCAGTCGGACCTGACCGCTCCGCGCGCCAAGGGCCTGGGAAAGCTCCCGCAGGGCCACAGCCTGTTCATCCGTCAACGGGCATCCCGGGGCCTCGGGAGGACAGGGGGCGATCGCCTCCGCGGAGGGCTCCAGGTCCTCGGCATCGGGATGGGCCGCGGCGATTTCCACCAGACCCAGTTTGCCAAGGGCCCTGATGACCGGTCCCATGTCCCGGCCGAAATGTCCGGCCACGACCCCGAGCGGCACTTGGCCGTGTTCCAAAAGGAAATCCAAAAGGGCGTGGCGGGCCTTGGCTCCGGGACGGACAGGCCAGGGCGGGTCCACGAGCAGGCGCAGTACCCGATCCGCCGCCCGCCCCGAGCATCCGGCCCCGCCCGCCGCCATGCTCCCGGCGGTCCAGGCCCCGGCCCAGAATCCGGCCTCGTCACCGCTCATTCCGAAAAGCGCCCGCGGCGTGACCCGCAGGATGCGCCCCTCGCGGGGCGCGGAAAAACCCGTTCCGGACTGCCGCAATCCTGCCGGCAGGACCTGTCCCAGAACCCGGCCCGGGGAAAGAAGCTGCCTGGCCGCCAGGCTGGCGATCATGTCCAGATAGGCCGCGTCGAACAGGGGGGCGTGCTCCAAAGGCCAGACCAGGGGACGTGCCTCCACGCCCTGTGGGGGCCTGCCGCCTGTGCCCATGACCACTCCGGCCCGAATGGACTTCCCGAGGGGCACGAGCACCCGCAGCCCCGGAGGGAATCCCATTGCGGCCAAGTGTGCGGGAACCTCGTAGGTCAAGGTCGAAAAAGGGGCGCTCAACAGCGCGATGCTGAGATATTCGGGCATGCCCTGGCCAAAAAAACGCCCGGGAACGCAAGGCGCCCGGGCGGCAGGGGTTCAGTGTCGGCGCGGCCGAAAAACGGGTCGCGCCGCGTGCGCGACTTATGCGGAAAACGGCAGGAGCTGGCGCAACCGGGGGACCAGGGCCTCGCGCAATTCCTCGTCGTGCAGGGCGAAATAGATGTTGGCCGTAAGGTATTCGGCCCAATCCCCGGCATCGAAGCGCTGCCCCTGGATCTTGACGGCCAGAAGCCGGTTGTTTCCGGCCAGGCCCTTGAGCGCGTCGGTGAGCTGGATCTCGCCGCCATGCCCGGGGGTGAGGTTCTCCAGATGATAGAAGATGTCCGGGAACAACACGTAGCGGCCGACGATGGCCATGCGCGAAGGAGCCTCGTTGACCTTGGGCTTCTCCACGAGGCTGCGCACCCGGAACAACCCCGGGGCAAACTCCTCGCCGTCGATGATCCCGTAGCTCGAGACCCGCTCCCTGGGCACTTCCATGACCCCGATGACCGGCATGTGCTCGGTCATGGCCACGGTCAAAAGCTGCTTGATGCCCGGTTCCATGCCGAACATGAGGTCGTCGCCGACCATGACCGCGAAGGGGTCGTTTTTCACCACCTCCCGGGCGCACAGAACGGCATGGCCAAGACCGAGCTGCTTTTTCTGGCGCACGGAGATGATGTTGACCATCTCGGCCACGGCCCTGACCTGGGCGAGCATGTCCAGCTTGCCCGTGCGCTGCAGCAGATCCTCCAAGGCCAGGTTGTAATCGAAATGATCCTCGATGATGGTTTTGTTGCGGTTGGTGACGAACACCACGTCGGTAAGTCCGGAAACCTGGGCCTCTTCGACGACGTATTGAACCACCGGCTTGTTATAGACCGGGAGCATTTCCTTGGGGATGTTCTTGGTGGCCGGAAGGGATCGCGTACCCCACCCGGCGACCGGAATGACCACTTTCTTAATTTCCATGCTCATCTCCTTCATAAGGATGGATCACGCGACAACGGTCCCCTTTCGAAAGGCCATGACGGATTCAGCCGATGGAGGCGGGCGTCCATGAACGCCGCGCCGCGAGACCGCGCCGCAAGGGGAAGACGACCGGCCTGCATGTATCAAATAAAGATTCTAAAGCCTTTGAAATAAACTGTCCAGCGGGAAAACCGACACCCCAGGCGTCAACGCAGGCATTTGCGGATGGTGTCGACAAGCTGATCGGTCAGACGGTGCACGGCTTGTGCGTCCTGGCCCTCCACCATCACCCGGACCACGGATTCGGTTCCGGAATAGCGCAGGAGCACACGCCCGGCACCGCGCAAATCCTCTTCGACGCCAGCCACCGCGGCCTGGACCTCGGGGACTTCGGCAAAGGGGATTTTCCGCTCCACGTGGACATTGACAAGTCGCTGGGGATAGGGGGTCAAGAGGCCGGACAGCTCCGAGAGGGGCTTGCCGGTCTGGAGCATGATGCGCAGAAGCTGAAGCGCGGCCAGGGTGCCGTCTCCGGTGGTGCCGTGGCGCATGAACACCAGATGTCCGGACTGTTCGCCGCCAAGGGCCGCGCCCTCGCCGCGCATGGCCTCGACCACGTACCGGTCGCCCACCGGGGTGCGCACAAGACGGCCTCCGGACGCTTTCATGAACACCTCGAGGGCCATGTTGCTCATGACCGTGGCCACCAGGGTCCGGCCGGGCAGTCCGTTGCGGTCCATGAGGTCCTTGGCGCAGATGGCCATGATCTGGTCGCCGTCGAGGATGTTGCCTTTCTCGTCGACCACGATGACCCGGTCGGCGTCGCCGTCCAGGGCGATGCCGATGTCCGCGCCGGTTTCCTTGACCTTGGCCGCCGTGACCTCGGGATACAGCGATCCCACCTTGCGATTGATGTTCATGCCGTCGGGTTCGGTCCCGATTCTGACCACCCTGGCCCCAAGCTCCTCGAAGATCAGGGGGGAAACCCGATAGGCCGCGCCGTTGGCGCAATCGAGCACGATTTTCAAGCCGTCGAAGGTCACGTCCTGGGGAATGGTGTTTTTTAAGTAGACGTTGTAGCGGCCGGGGCTGTCCTGGATCTTGAACGCCCGCCCCACGGTTTCCGGCGGGGGGAAATCCCAATCCGTGTCCGGGTCCAGAACCCGTTCCGCAATCGCGGCCTCAACGGCGTCGGGCAGCTTGAAGCCCTGGCCGTCAAAAAACTTGATGCCGTTGTCCATGTACGGATTGTGGGAAGCGGAGATGACCACGCCCACATCGGCGCGCATGCTGCGGGTCAGAAAGGCGATGGCCGGGGTGGGCATGGGGCCGACCAGAAAAACGTCCATCCCCGAAGCGCAAAAACCGGAACTCAGGGCGTATTCGAAAATATATCCGGAAAGCCGGGTGTCCTTGCCGATGACCACCCGGTGCCGTTTCGTGCCGTTGCGGAAATGCCGGCCGGCGGCGAGCCCCAGACGCAGGGTCACTTCCGGGGTCATGGGGTAGATGTTCACCTGGCCGCGCAGGCCGTCGGTACCGAAAAGCTTTTTTTTCATAGGCAGCGTTATGTTACGTCCATCACCTTAATATATTGTTTTTCCAAAGACCAATTCCGTCCGCGCCGATTTGTATCACCCACGATACCCGCTGTCCAATTCCGGCCGTCGGACCCGGTGGGCGGCGGTGTCACCCGCCCTGCCGTGATCAGCGCCCTCCCACGGGAATGGTCAGGACCGGCAAGGAGGCCTTCATGTCCCCGCCCTCCATGGCCAGAAGCGTCATGAGGAAGGCGAACGCGCTTTTCGAGGCCAGGTCGTCATGGGCGATGTAAAACCATTTGCCCTCGTAAGAGGTGGCCACGTAGGTGCGGCGCGGTTTGCCCGGGCTGGACAGCACGGTGATGCCCGAACGCTCGTGAGGAGAAAAGTGCTCGGACGGAGCGTCGGTCAACCCGGCCTTGACGTCCTCCTCGGGCGCGCGCACCCCTTCGGCCAGATATTCCAGGACCTCCATGGTGTTGCGCAGGTCGAGGGTCAGGTTGACGGCGTCGGCTTCCCGGGTCTGGGCGCTTAAAAAATTCATGGCCCGCACGAACCGGACCTGGGCCACCAGCCGACCGTCCGCGGCGGTCAGGCGCGGCAGGGCGATGCCGAACGCCGCGTCCAGCCGATCGGCCTCGGCCGCGTCCGTGAAACGCATCTGCATGAGCAGGAGATCGGAAGAGCACACGTCTGAACTCCAGTCACCTTGTAATCTCGTATGCCGTCTTCTGCTTGAAAAAA
>Ga0067045_1029746_pt1 | contig 18641 bp, 12 predicted proteins | sample TerdegcTABiofilm_FD_59184 | JGI IMG/M metagenome (GOLD analysis project Ga0067045, IMG submission 59184) | Combined Assembly of (Gp0054472, Gp0054536) Wastewater bioreactor microbial communities from Singapore -Terephthalate degrading... | reverse complement strand
GCGAATATTATTGCAGAAATCGAAGGAGGAAGAGGAGAAGGTCCTTGTCTTTTATTGAATGGACATTTAGATACTGTTCCGGTAGGGACTGGTTGGACTATGCCACCCCTGGGAGGTCAGGTTGTTGATAATTACCTTTATGGCCGGGGGTCTTGTGATATGAAAGGATCACTGGCTGCCATGATGTATACTGCAAAAATTGTCTCCCTTTTTACACCAAATCTGTTTGGGAAGTTGAAATTGGTTTTTGTTGTTGATGAAGAACAAGATAACCTTGGCATAAAAAAATGGATAGAAATCCGGCAGAAAAACTGGGAATCAATTGATTTTGCAGTTGTTGGAGAGCCTACTGGTTTGAATATTAGTTTAGGACACCGAGGGGTAGCCGCCTTCCGAATTACCATCAAAGGAAAATCATGCCACGCTGGCATTGCTCATCGAGGAATAAATGCCATTTATATAGCTTCAGAAATTATTCAAGATATCAAAGATCATCAGAAGGAATTTGATCAGTTTGAAGATGAGGACATTGGAAAACCAGCTCTCAGTGTGGGAAAAATCCAAGGAGGGATATCGCCAAATGTTGTTCCCGATCTTTGCAGTTTTGAAGTTGATGTGAGAACCGTTCCAGGTTTGTCCCTTCATGATATAGAAACGCTGCTATGTGGTTCAGTTAAAAAAGTGTTTGAAATCCATGATCTCCCACCAACTTTTGAAATTGAACAATCGATACCTCATCTTCCTCCCGTCAAGATTCCTCGTGATGTACCAGGAATTGAAATACTCAGCCGATCAATTTCTGATATCCCTGGAGAGATGCCGATTTTTGCTCCTTTTCCAGCTTCCTGTGAAGCAGCTTTTTTGGATCAGGTTGATATACCAACCGTCATTTTTGGACCTGGACGAATTGAAGAAGCTCATACTGCCAATGAGTTTGTTTCTATTACTCAAATCGTTGCTGCCTCAAGAATCTACTCCCTTCTTGCATTACGGTTTTTGGGTGGAGAATGAAATTAAAAGGTTTTTCCTGGTTTTTCATCATTTTATTGTTTTTTTTCATGAGTTCCTTTACCTTTCCTTGGAAAATAGAAAGTCCAGAACAAGTAAAACTCCAGGTATTAGGTGGAAGAAAGACTATTCCTATCAAAATCGTCAATCTTTGGGGGTTTTCTCCATGGATTCAAAGGCTCCGGATTAAAACCCACGATCGTGATTTGTTGGAGGTTGGCTTTGCATCCAACCAACTACAGCTTTCTCCCAAATTGCTTGAGGGAAAAACTGAGTTGATGATCCGTTCCTTTCCATTGATCAAGTATCTCATTGTTGAAATCGATCCCTATTTAGAAGACTTGGACCATGACGGTTTTCCCGATGTTGCAGAATTAAAAACTGAATCAGACCGTCAGCTTTTTCGTGACTTATTTGTTAATATTGCACGTTCTCAAATTGTCCAAGAAAGTGAGTTATGGAAAGAAAAAGATTGTTCGGGATTAGTGCGGTTTGCTTATCGAGAAGCATTAAAGAAACACGATAAGGAGTGGTTCCAAAGTTTCCAAGGAAAATTGGAGGGTCTTTTTGATATTCAATCTTTCAATTATCCTCGAGTTCCATTGCTAAAAACCAATCTATTTCGCATTAAACCAGGTCCTTTTCGATATGAAACGATTGATACTGACTTTTCAGTGTTTGCGTCTGCACAATACCTTTTATCCCATAATGTCGTTTTTTTGGGGAGGAATATGCAGGGAGCAGAAAGAGGTGATCTCATTTTTTTTTATCATCCGGACTTTTTCAATTTTCCTTATCATGTTATGATTTATGCAGGAAAAGGAAAAGTTATTTATCATACTGGAGCCATTGAAGGTCAGGAAGGTTATATTCAAGAAATACTCTTAGAAGATTTAAAAAAGCATCCCAACCGAAGATGGTGGCCGGTTCAAGAGAATCCAAACTTTTTAGGGTTCTATCGGTTTAAGATTTTAGAGTAAAGAATATTATAATATTGATTTCCATATTGAATAAGATAATTCTAAAGGAGGGAGATTCTTGAAACTCTTATCCTGGATCGGTTTGGTATTTTTAACTGTATTGGTATTTTTATCGGGGAATTCATTTGCTTCTCCTTATGTCTCTCTGAGCGTTCCAGCTCACATCTACCCGGGTGATTCCATTGAAGCAAGAGTTAATGTCAGTGAGATCAAGAATCTTCAAATGTCGTTGTATCGGATTGATGATCCGGAAAATTATATCTTAGAAAGCAATAAGGAATATTTTTTTTCTGTCGACACCTGGAGACCAAAGAGACCACTGAATGAGCAAGAAAAATGGCAGAATTTAAAATTTAGTTTTTTCCAGTCATTGAGAGGAATTGCCTCCAAAGTACTTTCTCCGAATCTCAAGCAAAGTTTAAAGGATATTTTAGGGATTGAAGGTCCAATCCCTGCCCGTCCCATTGAAATTACCAGTGATGATTATCATCGTGGTTCTTCACTGCTGAAAAATTGGCTGCAAGAAATCCGGTATTCCAAAGATAGTACCTATGCCTATCAAGCCATTACTCTCAATCCTCTTCAAGAAGGAGTCTATCTTCTCACTGCCACCGGAGGGGGCAAAGAAGCTCGGGTTATTTTTTCTGTGTCCCGGTTATCTTTGATTTCCAAAATCGATCAGAATCAACTGGTGGTCTTTGTTCAAGACCGAAAAAGTGGTCAAATTTTAGAGAATGTCCGGATAAGATTATTAGAAGATAACCAAGTTGTTAATGAAGGAGTAACCAATTCTGATGGGCTTTGGTTAAAAACCGACTTGAACCAAAAAGAAATGACTATCATAGCTCAATTGGACAAAGAATATGCTTTTATGAATGTCTATCCTTATTATTTTGACGCGAGCTCTAAACTTGATGTTTTTATTTATACTGATAGGCCACTTTACAAACCTGGCCAACGAGTGTATTTTAAATCTTTATTACGAGAAAAGTTGGCCAGCAGCTTCATAATACCACCTCCTGGGGAGAAAGTAAAAGCAGTTCTTTCCGATTATCGAGATAATACTTATGCCAGTGCCGAACTGGTTGCCGATCAGCATGGAAATGTATCTTCATGGTTTGACCTCCCAATGTCTCTCGAAGAAGGAGAATATTTGATTAAACTATCCTGGAAAAACAAAGATTTCTACCGAATGGTATCCATTGAAAACTATGAAAAACCATCTTTTGAAACTGAAGTCAAAACTGAAAAAAAGATTTATGCCAATCGTGAACACGTGACGGTTGAAGTTCAAGCCAATTATTATTCTGGACAACCACTAACTCCTGGAACTTTTCGCTATCAAATTCTCCGCTACCCGATCTATTACTGGAGATATGGCCTTCAAAGCGAGATGGTTGAGGAAAATACTGGAGATCTTAATGAGAGTGGAAAAGCGGAAATAACCTTTATTCCCGAAGTAGAGGGCAATGCTTATTGGTATGATGTCCAAGTCGGAGTATTTGATGCCGCTTTTCGAGGAGTCCAAAAAAGCGCACATATAAAAGTTTTGATGGGGGATTTTGCTCTGGTTCTTCAGTCGGATCGGTATTTTGTTGGGGTCAATCATGATCTTCACTATACTGTCGAAGCATTTGATGCTGAAGAAAAAAAGGTGGACGTTGGAAAAGTTTACGCAACAATATATCTCTTGACTTGGGATAAAGAAAAGAAGGATTGGAATGAAACATCAGTAAAGCTTTTTTCCTTTGAAATTATCAATGGAAAAGCCGATATTCATTTTGCCTTAGAAAAACCAGGGTATTACCGTTTGCACTGTCAAACTCGTGATGAAAAAGGGAATACCATTACCGCTTCAGATACTTTTTATGTAACTGGATCAGGATTTTATCTTCCATCCACAGGAGTAGAACTCCATCTCGATAAAAAAGAATATAAAGTTGGTGAAACTGCGAATATACTTGTTGTACCGCCAGTTGCAGAAGAATTTCCTCACTTGTTAACCATTGAAGGTGAAAAAATTCACCAAACAGAGGTAAAAGCGAAGGCTAAAGGTCCTTATCAGATTTCGTTACCCATTACTCAAGATTTCATTCTGGGTTGTTATGTATCTTTGTCAACTTTTTACAATGGGAATTATTATAACGAAGCAGTTCAAATTCCAATTATTCCAGAGAAAGACCTCCAAGTCAAAATCTCAACTGATAAAGAAGTCTACCTTCCTCAAGAAAAAGGGAAACTAAAGGTAACGATTCTTGGAACCGACTCTCTCCCCAGACAATGTGATTTTTCTATTGCCATTGTGGATCAGGCAATTTTTGATATGTCCTGGCTATGGTGGGAAAATATTTTCGATCATTATTATCAAAATGTGTATAACAAAGTATATACTCAATCATCTTGGTATGAGTATTTTTATGGTCAAGGAGAAAGAGTACAAAATGTTCGTCCCCAATTTAAAGGAGATGGCCGAGGTGGTGCCGAGGAACCAACCGTTCGAAAATATTTCCCTGACACTTTGCTTTGGATACCTCATTTAGAAACCAATCAGCAGGGGGAAGCTGAAATTGAATTTACTTGCCCTGACAATCTAGCGAGTTGGAGAGTTGAAGTCAAAGCCAATACCGTCGATGAATTTGGAGAATCGGTTATCAACTTTAAGACTTCCAGTCCGTTTGCCTTCAGAGTCGAGTTACCCCCATTTCTATCTCAGGGTGATTCAATCGAGACCCAAATGACCCTTTGGAATGAATATCGACAGCAAAAAGTTCAACTCGAAGCACAAACCGGTTCTGAATTAAAAATTGGGACCTATCCTCACGAAGTGGTCATTGATACCAATCAAAATTTAGTCATTCCTTTGCAATTCCAAGCCCTGCAAGCTGGAGTACCATTTGTCAGAATGTATGCTCGCGGAGAAGTATCGGGCGATGCCATTGAAGTCACTCAAAAGGTTAAGCCACGTGGTATTGAGATTGAACAATTTTTTACAACTTTTGTCTCCGACGGAAAAGGGCGACTCGGTTTCGCTTATGAACCAGAGATGTTTAATCACCCGCCACAAGTAGAATGTATATTGTATCGAAATCTCAACGGGGTTTTTTATCAGATCATGGAAGATATGTACAACTATCCCTATGGTTGTACCGAACAAACTTCTAGTCGAATTATCTCTCTCCTTTCTTTACCCCTTCCCAGTAATTTAGAATGGACCAAAACCGTACCTCGGGAAATCCAAGAAGGGGTTTATCAGCTCTATGCTTTGCAACACTATGATGGAGGTTGGGGTTGGTGGAACTTAGATGATAGTAATGTTTTTAATACATCCCATGCCCTTTTGGCTTTAATTTTAGCTCGGGAAAGAGGATATTTGGTTTCCGATCATTCTATTCTCCAGGCAAAATCCTATTTAATGAGCATCAACAAAGATGAACTGGTTCCTTGGGAGAAAGCCATGAGCTATTATGTATTAAGTCAGACTGGAGAGAAAATTACCGACTTGACTTCTTTTGAAATAGATAAAAGGTTAGAAAAGATGGATGTGAAAGAGCTTGCTTGGCTAAGCCTGGTTGCACAAGGAAAAACCCAGCAAAGCTTATTGAAAGAACTGATAAAAAGAGCAAAACCAATTGGAGATGCGGTTTATTTTGGTTATTCCAATCCGAAAAAGCCTTGGGAAGATGATCGATTTTTAGCGACATGCTGGGCAACCCTGGCTTTAAATAAAGAGAATCGACCTATTGCTGAAAAATCCTTCCTATGGCTGCTCCGTACCATCCAATCTGAGTGGTATACCAATACCATAGAAAAAGCTTATTTTATGAAATTAGCTTCGTTATTTCAAAAAGAATCCACGGATTCCAAGCCTCATTATCAAATTCTGTTGAATTCTGAGAAACTCGCAGAAGGTCAATTTGAAGCAGGGAGCTTCATTAAAAAAATCAATCTCGATGTTGAAAAAATCCTCGCTGGGAAAAATCAAATCGAGTTGTTTGGAGAAGGTATTTACCTCATGACGGTTAAAATTCGAGGTTTTTCTTCAGAGATACCTCCTTCTTTCCAGCTTAAAGTCAGTAAAAATTATTGGAAACTGAAGGCAATAAAGAACAAAGAAGGGAATTATGTATTTACCAAAGAGGCAATTTCTTCTCTCCAACCCGGAGATGAGTTAGTATGTGAAATACTCATTGAAAGCTCCAACCAATTTGATAATTTGGTTATTGAAGATGGTATGGCATCGGGGTTTGAGATGATTCGGAATGATTATGTATACCAGCTTCAAGATGACCAAAGGGACATTAATTTTGACATCCCGATTTATGTCACGAAAAAGATTCATGACCAACTTCCGGTCCTATTTGTTTCCCATATTGAAGAAGGGAAAAATATGATAAGATATTACTTAAGGGTCCGGGATATTGGCTCATTTTATGTACGACCTACCCAAGCCTATTTAATGTATTTCCCGGAAGTACGGGGGTACTCTAAAGAGTATGAATTTACCAGTGGAAGATGAATATCACTGTAACAAGCGCCATCTGGCGCTTGTTACAGTGATATTTTTACTCATTATCATTCCGACACCTGTCTGGTGTTTGAACGCAACCTATATAGTACTTTCTCATCAATTATCCTACCCGCAATTTGAGATAGAACAATACCTAAACAAAGCAGCTGATACCATCCATTATTACACAGGGTTGAATACGGAAATAAATATACGAATTATTCTTCATCCTGATAGTTTGAGTTTCAATAACCATGCTTTTCCCAGTTGGTCGGCTGCAGTTTATCGAGAGGGCGAAATACACCTTCGAAATCCTTACCTTTTACTCAAAAAGGGTATTTTCAAAAATATTCTTTCTCATGAGTTATTCCATGCGGTTGTTCACCAAAATGGCCTTTTACTTCCTCAGTGGTTTGAAGAAGGTTTTGCTTATTTCCTTTTTCCTACTTCGATCCCAAAGTTGAATGATAAGAGATATGATGCAGATTTCTTTAAACTTGAAAGCCTGGAATTTTATAATAATTCCTATATTATGGTTAAAAAATTAATGAGGGAAAAGAGTCAGAAAGAAATTCGCGATTTTTTTCTTTTTTGTCAAGAGGTGGGATTTTACTCTGCCTTGTCCCAATTCTCTCAGGTTTCTGCCTATTGAAGAAAGGAGCAAAAAGGAAAGTATATGAATTATGCAACAACATTACTCCTTATATTCTTATTAATTTTTATTAATGCTTTTTTTGCAGCTTCAGAAATTGCTATTATATCTTTACGTCGTAGTAAATTAAAACTCCTGGAAAGCGACAAAACAAAGCAAGTTGAGACAGTAAATCGATTATTAAAGAATCCCAGTCAATTTTTAGCCACAATTCAGATTGGTGTGACGATGGCTGGATTTTTTGCCAGCGCAACCGGTGCAATTTCTCTGTCGCATGATCTCGGAAGGAAATTAGAAGCTTCTGGTTTACCAATACTTAGTCGTTTTGGTGGAGAGATATCTTTAATTGCAGTGACCTTAGTCATCTCTTACCTAACTCTGGTATTTGGGGAACTGGTTCCTAAGCGGATAGCCATGAGCAATCCAGAAGCGTTATCGATTCGTTTGGCGAAACCCTTAGAGTACTTACTCATTGCTTTTAAACCAATGTCAATTATCCTTTCGACAACAACCGATTTTATTTCTCGTCTATTTGGTATTACTCAGGTTGATCATTCGACTCATACCGATGAAGAGCTCAGAATATTTATTACAGAACAACGAACAGTTCCAATTGAGGAAAAAGTTTTAATCAATGAAGTATTTGAGTTTGGAGATACCATGGCCTATGAAGTCATGACGCCTCGAACTGACATGGTTTGCATCGAAGACAATGCAACCCTCAAGGAATTTCTTGAATTATCAATGAATTCTCATTTCTCAAGAATACCGGTTTTTCGAGATGATTTGGATGATATATTGGGATTTGTTCACATTAAAGACGTCCTTCCCTCCTTAGAAAAATTAGGCGATGGTGACCTCAAAGTCAGGCGATTTATACGACCAGTTCATTTTATTCCAACCACCAAAAAGATTATTGAACTCTTAAGAGAACTTCAACAAAAACGAATCCATATGGCAATCGTTCTGGATGAATATGGAGGAACGGCTGGTTTAGTCACTATTGAGGATCTTCTTGAAGAACTCGTTGGTGAAATTCGTGATGAGCACGATCAAGAAGCGCCGCCTTATCGTCAAGTTGGAGAAAATGAATATTTAGTTGATGCTTCGACACCAATTGTTGATTTAAACGAACTGCTATTTTTGCAAATCCCCGAAAGCGAGGAATTTGAATCAATTGGTGGATTAGTCATGGAACATTTAGGAAAAATACCAGAATTAGGCGAAATAGTTGATATCGATCATTACCAGATTAAAGTTGAAAGAATGAAAGGGAAAAGGATAGCTACTTTGCGGTTAATAATAAAAAAACAAAAGGAGGAAGAGAACTGTGGCGAAACTGATCTTAGCTCATGATTTAGGAACGACTGGGAATAAGGCAACACTATTTGATGAAAATGGGTGTTTAATTGCCAGTGATTTCTTTGGTTATGAAACCTATTTCCCTGATTCTCTGTCAGTTGAACAAAACCCTGAAGATTATTGGGAAGCCGTTACCATCTCAACCCGAAGACTCATTGAGAAAAGTGGTTTTAATCCTGAGGAGATTGCCGTAGTAAGTTTTTCTGGACAAATGATGGGTGCTTTACCGATTGGTGCTGATGGGAAGCCTTTGTATCGGATCTTGATTTGGGCTGATCGCCGCGGAGTGAAGGAAGTGAACTGGGTAAAAGAAAAGATTACTGAAGACCAAATTTACGAGATAACTGGACACCGGTTAAGCCCCAATTATTCCATGGCAAAAATTCTCTGGTTAAAAAATAATCAACCGGAAGTCTATAAAAATACGAAGTATTTTCTTATGGCAAAGGATTATATTGTTTATCGGTTAACTGGAAATTATGCCAGTGATTACTCAGATGCATCCGGTACCAATTTGTTTGATTTAGTGAAGGAATCGTGGTCCGATGAAATTTTAGACGCTGTTCAAATCGATCCAACTAAACTCCCACCGCTCTATTCTTCCTCGGAGGTAGTTGGAGAAATAACCTCAGAAGCAGCCATTGATATCGGTTTAGTTCCTGGAACACCGGTTGTCATTGGTGGTGGAGATGGGCCCTGTGCTGCTGCAGGTGCTGGAGTGGTGAGAGAAGGTCAAGCTTACAATTATTTGGGCTCTTCTTCCTGGATTGCTTTGGCAAGTAAGAGTCCATTTTATGATGAGGGAAAAAGGAACTTTACCTTCCATCACCTACCGAAAGGTGTGTTTATGCCTACTGGAACAATGCAGGCAGCGGGTGGGTCATACCAATGGTGCCGAGATGCCATTTGCGAAAGAGAAAAAGCTTTAGCCAACGAGCTTGGTCTTAGCCCTTATGATTTGATGAATTTAGAAGCAAGCAAAATCCCAGCTGGATCTGAAAATCTTCTTTTCCTACCCTATCTTCTTGGGGAACGTGCTCCCTGGTGGAACCCCCATGCTCGAGGTACATTTATTGGCTTGACGGCTTGCCATCGAAAGCCTCATCTTATCCGAGCAGTCCTTGAAGGAGTGAGTTTCAATCTTCGTATTATCCTTGATGCTTTTCGAGAACAAGGTATAAAGATTGAAAATATTCGAATTATTGGTGGAGGAGCTCGAGGAACATTTTGGGCTCAGATTTTATCCAGTATGTTTAATATAGAAATTTTACGTCCAAAGTATCTCGAGGAAGCAACTTCTTTAGGTGCAGCTATTGCAGGAGGAGTAGGGGTAGGCATTTTCCCCAATTTTGACGTTGCCGAGAAATTAATTGAAATCCGGGATTGTTACCAACCAATTTCAGAAGATGTCGAAACTTATAACCAACTTTATCCGGTCTTTATTCAAGCTTATCAATCCTTGGTCCAGGTATTTGAGCATTTATAGGAAAAAATGAAGGAGGGGATTTTTTCTATTGGAGTTCTATGTTGGAACCAGTGGATGGTATTATTCCTGGAATGAGGAAAAGAATTTGAGCTGGTATGTCAATAATAGTCATTTAAACGCTGTTGAACTGAATGCAAGTTTTTATCGTTTTCCTTTTCCAAATCAAATAAAATCCTGGGCACAAAAAGGGAGTGGTATTCGTTTTTCCATCAAAGTATCTCGACGAATTACTCATATTCATCGTTTAAACCAGGAATCTTATCCAATATGGGATGCTTTTGTTGGTCTTTTTGAACCCCTTCAAAGTCTTATTGATTTTTTCCTTTTTCAGTTTCCTGCCTCATTCACCACGAAACAATTTGATACTTTCGTTCAATTTTTTACTCATATTCCCCACTCATTCCATAGCCTTTTGGCAATCGAGATGAGAAATCCCGAATGGTATCAAAAAAAATGGATTAAAGAATTAGAACAAATCCCAGTTGTTTTAGTGAGTGTGGATAGTCCTGACCTTCAGAATAAAATTATCCTCTCCAACAATATTATTTATATGCGTTTTCACGGAAGAACGGAATGGTATCACCATAACTATCTCCCACAGGAACTCGAAGAGGCTGCCAATCAATGTTGTTCTTTAAAGCTAGAAAAAATCTATGCTTTTTTTAATAATGACCACTTTATGCTCGATAATGCACAATTTTTTTATCACCTTTTGAAAGAGAGAGCTTAAACTAAATTAAACTAAATTTTTCAATACAAAATCCGATACTTATTTAATAAGTTCATTTTTCGAAAGTGGAAAATCAAGGAGGCTTTGGCTATGTTATTTGAAGAAAAAGTGTTTACTGGAGATTGGAGTTCTTTAGTTTGGAGAGGAATTATAGCTTTATTAATTGGCTTGATGATTTTAGTTTGGCCAGCAATCAGCGTGGTTGCTTTTCTTCGGTTGATTGGTTTTGTAGCTATAATTGGTGGATTCATGGTCATTATTCAAGCGATCCGAACCAAAGGAGGATGGCCACTCATTCTGGAAGGAATCATGGGTATTGTAATTGGTATTTTGGTCATCTCAATGCCTGGGTTGTCTGCATTGGTTATTTCGCTTCTTATTGGATTATGGATGGTATTTATTGGTATTTTTCAAATTATCAATGTTATTCAATTTTATCAAATGCTTCCTAATATTGGAAAATGGTTAATCATTCTCAATGGCATCGTTTCAATTTTATTTGGTCTTATTGTTGTGTCTCACCCTCTAATGGGAATTCTTCTTATCGTATCATATGTGGGAATTTATACGTTGTTATTCGGTGTCATCTCTTTATTTAGTGGATTTTATATCCATAGTCTGAGTAAATAGGAAAGGTTATCCTCTCTCTTGATAAAAGAGAAAGCTTTCCTCTGGTCTTTCCCATGACTGAAGAGGATCTTTCTCTTGGCTTAAAAAGGGGGATTATCGATTCTTGAATACGTATTTTTTATTTTTGTTTGATTAAAAAATAAGTGGCATCGAGTCTATCCTGTAAATACCGGAGTAAGAGATAAGTGATGAGATAAAAAGATAAAGGCACACCCCCCTGAATCCCCTCAATGGGGAAATAAATTCAGCAGTTCCCCTCCTTGGAGGGGTGCCGATTTATGACGGGGAGGGTGCCTTTCATCAGTCATCCTGAGGCTTCGTTTTTGAAGGCGTGAGGATCTCATCTGACACCGAAGGTGTCATCCTGAGCGGTGCTTTCCCGCGTGAGGATCTCATCTTTATTAGTTTTTTTATGCTTCAAATAATTTAAAAGATGAGATTGCCACGTTGCTTTCCTCGCAATGACTGAAAAATTAAAAAATTCAAGCCCCTCTTCATCCCTTTTCTAAAGGGGGAGATTTATTCTTTCGCCCCTTCGTGGGAGAGGATAAGGGCGATGGGAAAAAATTTTCACCTTTGTCTGGTGCTGCAAGGCAGCATGAAGATTTATCCTTTTAGAGAATGAAAAAAAGAATTATTTTATGAATTCCTTTTTAAAAAAAATGAAGAAAAATAATTGAAAAATAAGGATTGGTGATAAGAAACATGAAACGTTTCCAAGTTTTTCAATTTGTTCTTATTTATCTAATGAAAAACAAGAAAAAGAAAAATCTTTTTTGGTTGAGTCTTTTACCTTCAATTTCACCTCAACGAACATTCAATTCATATTCCTTTTTCAAAATTTTCTTGGGCATGTTTCTGATTTTTTCCTTGGGAGTTTGTCCGAGAACAGCTGTTGCAGAAAAGATAAATAAAGGAGATCAATCTATGGAGCCAGAGTTAATCGTTCAACCACAACAAGTTCTTATTGGTGATCCGATTCGGATCCAAGTCAATAACCTTTCTGCCAATCAAATGGTCAAACTTACTGTTACTGGACAGGATCAATTGGGAAATATTTGGACTTCAGAGGCAACTTTCCAAGCCAAAGCAACTGGGATCGTCGATATTTCAACCGATGCTCCTGTTGAGGGATCTTACCAAGGAGTTGATCAAGCTGGATTATTCTGGTCAATGACATGTAAACCAACTGGTGAATATGTTTCTCCATTTGCTGTTATGCATTTACTTACGGTTACCTTAATGGTAGATGGAGAGAAAAAAGTAAGCCAAAATATTGAGCGTATTGCCTATCAACATATTGAACAGCAAAACTTAACCGAACCAATAGTCGGAGTTTTTTTTAAGCCTCAAGAAATAACCCAACCCACTCCTGCGCTCATCGTTTTAGGAGGATCTGAAGGCGGTTATAATCAAGGGTGGGCAGCCGTTCTTGCTTCTAAAACTCGAATGCCAACTTTGGCTCTTGCATATTTTGGTTTAGAAGGTTTACCATCTACCTTGGAAAATATCCCTCTTGAAACCATTCAAAAAGCGATTGATTGGTTAAATCAACAACCTACCGTTAAAAAGGATTGTTTTGGTTTAATCGGGGCATCACGAGGTGGGGAATTGGCGATACTTGCAGCTTCGATTTTTCCACAAATCAAAGCGGTAGTAGGATACACACCGAGTGGGATTATTTGGGAAGGGATTGGAAATCAGAATACCTCAGCTTGGACATTTCAGGGTAAACCATTTCCTTATCTTCGAGTGATGATAAGTGATGAGATGAACCAATTATTTTTAGAAGCACAAAAAAATGGTACCGTTTATTTTAATGCCCCTTCATTTCTCTACAGTCTAAAAATGCAACAATCTCAGATTCCCGAAGCGACCATTCCAGTTGAAAATTCAAAGGCGGCATTTCTACTTATTGGGAATCCTCAGGATGGTGTTTGGCCATCAGATGTTTTATCCAAGATGACCATTGATCGACTTCAGGAAAATAACTATCCTCATCCATATGAATTACTCTCTTACAACAATGGTGGGCATATGCTCATTCCATACCCATACTATCCAACTACAATGAGAAAGTTTTATTTACCGACTGTAAAAGTATGGGAGGGTTTAGGAGGCACGGCAAAAGATGCTGCCAAAGCCGCAGAAAATTCTTGGCCAAAAGTTATTGATTTTCTCCATCGAGAATTAGAAGAGAGTGAATAAATTGGTCTGATTTAAACCTTAGGAAAAGATCGATAGACTATACGTATTAAAATGAACTCCTCAGCTTTTTTAATTTTCATCGCCTATCCTCAACTTCTCCCTTCAAAAGAGGGGGAATTTGAGGATTGCAGCCTGGTTTTGCTTTGTTTTCAGAAGTCGTGAGAATCTCATTCTTTCTTCTTTCCCAGCCGCCTTTTTCTTGATTTTTTAATATCAATACTGGTTATAAATTCAAGAATCAAGACCTGACCCCCGGTATTAAAAAGTTTTAGAATGAACATTTGTCCAATATAGACATTTGTTAAGAACAAATGTATAATTTTTTTTAAAAAGTCAAAAATCTATATCCAGTTCATAAAAGGAAATTTGAAATATGGATTTAGATAACCAATCCCTCATTGTTCAAGTTTGTAAACTGTACTATGAACAAAAAATGACTCAGCAAGAAATTGCTGAGTCATTCAAAATGTCTCGAACAAAAATTGTGCGGCTCATACAAGAAGGTCATGAGTTGGGCATTGTTCAAATTCGAGTTATAGATCCTTCAGAATCGACTGTCCAAGATCTGAGTAAAAAACTGATGTCTTTTTTCCCACTCAAAATTTTGGAAATTGTTCCAAATAGTGACCCTGAAAGCCCTCTTTTATATAAAAGTTTAGCCAAAAGAGCTCTACGAGTTTTTATGAATTATATTGGACCGAATAAAAAAATTGGAATAGGGTGGGGAAAGAGTATATATGCCTTTATTAACGAATTTTCTGATGAGAATCTTACCTTTTTGCAACCTTCCTGGATTCCAATGATAGGAGGTTTGGGTGAAGCAGAGCAATATTTTCAGGTAAATGAATTAATACGACTATTACAAAGAAAATTAGGTGGCATAAGTCACTCCCTTCATGCTCCAGCATTGGTTGAATCACAGAAAATCAAGGAAACCCTTTTCACAGATAGCGGGATTCAATCAGTAGTAAAAAAATGGCAAGAATTAGATATTGCTATTTTTGGTATTGGTTCAGTCAAATCACGAAAACCATCCAACCCACCATTGCTGCATATTAAATATTTGCCAGATAAAGACCGAAGAGAAATATTTCTTTCCAATGCAGTAGGTGATATCCTTTCCAGGTTTTTTGATAAGTGGGGTCAGCAATGTAACTTTGAATCCAATCCAAGAATTATCGGCATATCTTTAGAACAGTTAGCCCAAGCACCACTTTCCTTGGCAATTGCTGGTGGAGAACAAAAAGCTGAAGCAATTTTAGGAGCTTTACGTGGTGGATATTTAAATGGATTGGTTACAGATGAGTCTGCGGCAAAAAAGATAATCAATCTTATTCAATCGGATGAAACGAATTGAATTTAAAGGAGAAAATATGCTTTATTTTTCGCCCTTCGACTTAATTTTAAAAGCAAAACAAAAAAAAGTTGCTTTGGGGTCATTTAATGTTTTTAATTTCGAAATGTTTCATGCAGTTACGGAGGCAGCCTCAAAGAAAAAATCACCAGTTATTATTGCGACCGGAGAAGTAGATATTCAGTATTTCCCCCCAGAATTTGCCGTTTCTTTGATGAAAATCTATTCCAAAAAATTTGACATTCCATTTATCCTTCATTTAGATCATTGTACTCGGATTGAATTAGCCGAGCAATGCTTGCGGTGTGGTTACTCTTCAATAATGTTTGATGGTTCTCAGCTCCCCTATGAAGAAAACGTCGAGAAAACCCGATCAGTAGTAAAAATTGCCCAATGGTTTGGGGTACCTGTTGAGGGTGAGCTGGGAGTGATTTTAGGAACACACGAATTTTTCGAAGCAGTTACTCAAAAAGATGTTCAATTCAAGATTACCGATCCGGAGGTAGCCCGAGATTTTGTTTTAAGAACTGGAATTCATACTTTCGCTCCATCAATTGGTTCAGCTCATGGTGTTTATGTTGAGAAGCCAAAAATACATTTTGATACTTTGAAACGAATATCAAAAGAAACCAATATACCATTAGTTCTTCATGGAGGTTCGGGAATACCAGTTGAAGATGTGCATCGGTGCATTGAAGAAGGAGTGGCTAAAGTAAATGTTGGAACTGATTTAAGACGAACACTGGTTGATACCATCGCTCATGAAGGTTTAAATTCCTATGGTGAAGCTAGGTCTATTATGGAAAAATCCAGAGATGCAATTATGAGAGTTGTTGAAAATTGGTTGGACATTCTAAAAAGCCATATCATTCTTCAATAATACCAAGGAAAAGGAGGTGTTTTTATTTAAGAACAATTTATATTTTATTTTTATAAAAATTAAAAAAGGGAGGAAAAGCTCATGAAATCTTTATTGAAAATTCTTTTACTTGGAATTTTGGCAGTTTTTTTATTAGGAAGTGTGGCTATAGCAGCCGATCCAGTAACCATTCGTTTTTGGGGTGGATGGACTGGCCCAGATAAATTTGGGATGGAAAAAATCGTAAATAATTTTATGGCAGAAAATCCAGATATAAAAGTGGAATTTTTTACTGCTCCTTGGACGGAAGTATTTACTAAATTTAGTACAACCTATGGGACGAATGCAGCTCCAGACCTTTTAGCAATGCATGTTTCGGATATTTCACAATTTGCATCACGTGGTATGTTAATGAATGTTGCTGATATCGCTGTAGCTAATAACATTAAACCAGAAGATTTCCCAGTGAATGTATGGGAAGGTCAATTTTATAATGGAGAACAGTATGGTATTCCACTCGATTACCATCCTATGGCCGTTTATAAAAATGCTGATATGTATACAGCTGCTGGTATCGATCCCAATATTACTTGGAATACTATGGATTCGTTTGTCGATTCGATGCAGAAAACAACCAAAGATGATGTTTACGGCTTAGCCATAGGTGTCAATCATTCTCATACCATGCGTTATTGGTTTGGATGGTTGTTCCAACAAGAAGGTGGAGCTTTCTTGAATGAAGAACAAAACCAAGCTGCTTTTAATAGCGAACAGGGTGTAAAAGCACTCCAATTTATGCATGACTTGAGCTATAAATACAAAGTTGTTCCTCCACATGAAAGTGACATTGATAAAGATTTTCTCAGTGGGAAAGTAGCCAATCTTATGGAAGGACCGTGGTGGGTTCCTGGAGTTAAAGAACAGAAAGACCTTAATATAGTTCTTGCCCCATTCCCTCAAGTTTTCGAAAAACCGGCAGTATGGGCTGGTTCACATACTCTAACTCTTCCGAAACGAGCTGATAAGACAAAAATCGAAGCAACTATAAAGCTATTAAGTTATATTGTAACCCACAGTGTTGATTGGGGTAATTCAGGTCAAATACCGGCATCTTTGTCGGTCATTCAAAGCGAAGCTTATAAAAACCTACCCGATTATAAATACTACAAAGTATTTATAGAACAAGCTAACAATATCCACTTTGAGCCCTTGGTCGTTCAAACTGCCAGCTTTGGAGCTGACAATTCCATGTCTCCAGTTCTCAATGCTATATTAGCAGTTATGTTGGACGAAGCAGATCCCAAGGAAGCTCTTGATTTAGCAGCCAGCGAAGTGAATGCTATTTTTTAGTGAGAGCTATTAATTTAAGTTAAAATGTTTTGGGGGGGTTGAAAAGCATCTATTTCAACCCCCCAATTATGATAAGGTATCAATGGCAATAAAGTTAAATTTTTTAAATTGGAGAAGAGATTTCACAAAACTGATAGGAAAGAAAAATGAATAATCAATCCTTATCTAAAAAGAAGAATATTCTAACGAAAATTGTAGAATCTCCATTTCTTTATTTAGCTCCTTATTTTGCCTTGTTTTTTATCTTCAAGCTTGGCCCGATTGTTTCAAACTTTTTTGTGAGTTTATATGAACTTGATATAGTTGGTTCGGGGCAGTATGTAGGGATTAAAAATTATAGTCGCTTAGTTTCCGATAAACTTTTTTGGATAGCATTAAAAAATACCTTTTACTATTTAGCTTTAGTTGGACCGATTAATGTTATAGGTGGTTTTTTTATAGCTCTGCTTTTAAACAAACCTCTTCGAGGAAGAGCTGTTGCTCGGGCAGCAGTTTTTATGCCTTACATCATCATGGTTACAGTTGTCGGTGCTTTATGGAGATGGATATTAGAGGGAAATTTTGGGATTTTAAATTATTACCTTCAATTCTTATTTAAAATTGAACCAATATATTGGCTTACTTCATCTTCAACGGCAATGTTAGGAGTTGTAATGGCTTCAGTCTGGTGGACAATTGGATACAACACTGTAATATTTTTAGCAGGGCTCCAAGATGTTCCCCGAGAATTAATGGAAGCTGCCGAAATTGATGGAGCAGGCTCCTTTCGAAGATTAATTCATGTTATTATTCCCTGTCTTCGTTCAACTACTTTTTTTGTTGTTCTTACTACCATTATTTATTCTTTACAAGTTTTTGGGCAGGTATATACGATGACTGGCGGAGGTCCACGATACAGTACTCTGGTTCTTGTCCAACATCTTTATATTAATGGTTTTCGCTTGTTTAAATTAGGTTATTCATCAACTATAAGTGTGGTTTTGTTTATAGTTATTTTTCTCATTTCAATGGGAGTTTTTAGAGTTAATAAACAGACTTTGAGTTAATATTCATTTGATTTTTATTAAGGGGTGAGTCCAGTTGCAGGATAAACTTAAAAAATCTATGCCAGTTATGATAAAACTCATTCTCTATGTGGTCATGATTGTTTTAATTCTTATTGCTCTGGCTCCCACTTTATGGATGGTTTCAACTTCTCTTAAACCCAAATGGGAAGTATTTGAGAGTCAAGTACGTTGGATTCCTAAGACTATAACCCTTGACAATTATAAACGCGCTTTTGAGTTATTGCCTTTATTTAATTGGTTGAAGAACAGTGCAGTAACAGCGGTCTTTACTCTTCTCCTGACTTTGTTTTGTGATATCCTCATTGCTTATGCTTTTGCCAAAATGGATTTTAAAGGGAAAAATTTCCTTTTTACTCTGGTTCTTATTACCATCATGGTTCCAATCTATTCAACAGCTGTTCCGATGTACAAATTAACCCGTTGGATGAATCTCATTGATACCAAGACC
>Ga0067045_1029742_pt1 | contig 18644 bp, 15 predicted proteins | sample TerdegcTABiofilm_FD_59184 | JGI IMG/M metagenome (GOLD analysis project Ga0067045, IMG submission 59184) | Combined Assembly of (Gp0054472, Gp0054536) Wastewater bioreactor microbial communities from Singapore -Terephthalate degrading... | reverse complement strand
AAGCCATTAAATCTAATCCCCGAGGGAATCCCCTTACTTCTCTGGTCGCGGGAGGAGGACAGCTGGTTACCTCAGTCTTTACCCAGGTGAAGGGGCGATTTTTTCTAAACTCTAAATATTGATCATCCCAGCTAAAGGTAAATGGTTTTTCTTCAGTGGGGAGAGGAAGTTGTGGTCCATAGTATTCCCCACTATAGGGAGAGACAATTTCGGAAAATAACCAGGAATCCAGGGTAAATCTCTGGCCCATTAATCTGAAGCCTTTGGTTTTTTGAAGAAGTTTTTGGGCTTGAACCTTAAGATTTTGTATCTCTTCTTCTTCCAGAGGTGGACAGGGCATTAATAATTCACAAGCTCCTAATCCGCTATAAATTTTGGGATGGGAAGGGAAATCTATCATGGTTTGTTTAAGTTCTAAGATATTTTTTTCCATCTCTTGAGGTGTAAGATCTTGACCGAGTATCTCTTTTAGAGCTTGATAATATTCGTAAGGTCCTAAATCATCTGAGAATCCCACCAGGAAAGAGGTGATGGCATAAATTCTATTCCATCTTTCCACCAGGTCTTGGTCTTGCAGAAGATGACTGGTAAGTAAAAAAGCTTGCCGGGTCTGGATCTGGGCATCATATTCAGAGATTATTCCTCCTATATTACCACTGCAACTGGATTCTCCAGGAGCAAGGGAAGAAGAACCTTCCAGGAGAACAGTCATTCTTCCATACCACATTAAAGCCTTAAAATAATTTTTTAATTTTTCTGACCTGGTATAATGACCACGAGGAATATACTGCGAATAATCTTCTTTATAAATAAAGATAGGTGAATATTCCCAGCCTTCGTGTCCTTCAATTAAATTAATTTCTTTTTGCACCAACTCTTTTACTAGCATGGGGATTTCAAAATGATATTTTTCCAGCTCTCTTTCATCAAAATATTGATAGCTAGCCTTCTCTCCATAAACATTTTTTATTCCTTCAATCATCAGATTACAAATCTCTTCATCCATTTCGGGAGGACAATATTCCTTTTTGAGGATCTGGTCATTAGCAACCTGATTATCTTTTGGCTTGAGTAATTCTAAAGCCACTGAGAGATAGGCAATATTTCTTCTGGCTGCCTCTTTTAGCTCACCGCTATTTTGATAGTAGATTTTCCATGATTCTTCCAGAAGTTTCTCACTGATTACCCATATATCCTGATAAAATACCTCTCTTTCTAATCTCGTTAAGGTAGTATCAAAGAAAATATGATAGAAATGTAAAAGAGAGTCAGTAGTAATAAAAATAGGTAAATCTTTTTCTTTAATAGCTTTATAGTAAGCTACAAAATCATCTTTAGGGTAAGCAATCTGGCTGAAAGATTCTAAAAATACTTCTCTTTCCCCTATATCTGCCGGGGTGGGGATAATGGTAAAGCTATTTGCTTGCAATAAACGAATAGCCGAGGAAGAAAGTTTGATTTTTTGAGATAGATCCAGATAGTTAGATATAGTGTCCAGTTGGAGAGGTAGAGAATAAGGCGGTACACCAGGATTTAAGTCTAATTCTTCCGCTACGAAAAGTTCCTTTTCGTTCAGAAGCTGCTTGCTTATTATGGTAGCTTCTGAGACAGAGAAACTGCTAGAGAAAAAAAAGACCATAGTTAGAGCAATAAAAGTAATCACTACTTTACCTAAGCCAGGATTATTCTTTTTTAAGAAGATATTTAAATCTAATTTTGGGGAGAATTTTAACATTATCTTTCACCTCTTTACTCTTATTATACCATTCTCTATATCTTCGGATATCTCTCTATCTGAGCGACTGGCTAATTCTTTTAAGAAATCTTTTGCGACTTTATTTTCCATTAAAGCAGGCTGGCCTTGTTTGATCTGGAAGGGAAAAAGCCGATAAATTACTTTATCGGAATAAATCTCTCCTCCGACAGCTAAACCCTCCTGAGTTGCAGCTGAAAAATACTGATCAAAGATAAAATTTCCCAGGGAATAAAAAATTAATTTGCCTTGATAGATTTCAATATCCTGAACTACATGGGGATGGTGCCCGATAATTAAATCTACTCCTTTGTCAATTAATCGATGAGCCAGGGTTTTCTGGTGGGGAGTAGATAAAAGGGTATATTCCTCACCCCAATGGAACATCACCATTATAAATTTATCAGGATTGTAGAAATTGGCCTTTTCTACTATTTTAATTATCTCTTCTTCTTTGATTAGATAAGGAGGAATTAGATTAAAGGCTAAAATAATCAGGTCATCATCAATAAAATAGGAATCATTAATATCCAGATCATTCTGGAGAGGATTGCCTACAAAATTTATTCCATATTTCTTCAGCCATTTTTTGGTTTCTTCTAAACCTTCTTTACCCCTATCCAGAATATGATTATTAGCCAGAGAAAAGAGATGGAAATTACTCCAGTTAGCACCCTGCATAGTCCGGGGAGAAAAAGAGAATCTTAAGGGATGGGGGGAGAATTTAAAAGAATCTTCCACCAGTGGGCCCTCTAAATTCCCCACTACTATATCTATCCCTTTTAAGAGCGGATATATTTTTTGGAAGGGGTAATAGATACCATTTTGTCTAATTAATTCTTCTACTCCTCGGTCCAGCATTACATCTCCCACTATAAGTATGGTTTTGACTTTACTATCTTCATCTTTCCCTGGTGAATTAAAGATGCTTTCTTCTCTCTTTGTTTCTCCAAATACTGCACTATAATAGGAGGTGGTTCTCTCCGATTCCCCAGGTAGGAAATCAGCTGAGTTTTGGTGAGCCAGGAGAACAAATTCTTCCCTCTGATGTAAGTGAGCAAAGTATCTTATCCCGTATAAAGCTTGCCAGCAATCCACATCCATACTATTAAAATAGTCTTTTTCCCAGTTTATTATCACCCGAATACTTCTTAAATCATGAAAATCGGCCGCTCGCCGGGGTAAAAAATGAGAAAAATCCACACTGGCGATCATCATAACCGGATAATCGGCTCGAAGGTTAATGGTTTCTACCAATTGTTCTATTTCTTCTCGGGTAATTTTTGCCGGTACCAAGAGCGGCAAAATCATGGTATCAGGGAGATATTTTTCGAGGTAAGGAATTAAAGCCATTACCCCATGCTCAGCAAGTATTGCCGAGTGATTAGAATTGATTCGGTTATCCTGCCTTAATTTTCTTCCTAAATCTACATCCACTTCTACTTGCTTCAATTCTGAAGAAGGAGAATTTAATTCGGGAGCGAGAAAAGAATTTCCTTCCTCCAGGATTCCGCTTAAAAAGTGGTCCGGGCTTAAAATAACTATAGTATGAGGATGATCTTGCCCAGAAAGATAGCGAAAAAAATAGTCTATCATAGGATTGGCCAGGAGATGATGGGGAACTATACCGGAAACAATACTCTGCTTTTCAAATCTTTCCGGGGAAAAACTGCAGAGTTCAATTTTCTCTATTAGTAGGAGTAACAGGAATAACCAAGTGAAATAAACCAAATTTTTTGATTTCATAGTTGAGCCTTCCCGAGAAGATTAATACTAACCATTCCAGCTAGATATATTAGCCCGGCTAATAGGCTAACTACTCTAAAACCAAAGGATAAAGCAATAATTACTGCTGAAACCGAAGCAAGAATAGAACAAAAACTGTTAGTAGCCCATAGCCAGGGGATAATTTCCTTTCCCTGTTTTAATGAACTTATCAATTTTATTCCTAAAGGAAAAGGCATCCCCATTAAAAATCCTAAAGGAGAAATTAAGAGGATGGCGATCAATATCTTGAGGGATAGGGAATATTTTAAGCTCACACTAAAAAGGTAGGATAAAAGTAATTGGTATAGTATCAAGATAAAAAATAATAAGATTATTACTCTTTTGAGCATATGAAGATAATCTTTCTCCATTTTTCGGGAATAAAAACTCCCCCATCCCGAAAATAAGAGGAAAGAAAAAATAACCAGCGAAGTGGCATAACTGGGGTGATGGAGATAAAGAATAAATTTCTGCAGGAAGGATATTTCTAAAAGCATATATCCAAAGCCCAAACAGGCAAAATAAAAGAGAGAAGGAAATTTTATCCCCTTAGGGATAGAGGGAAATCTTTTAAAAAGAAGGGGTAAAAATATAAAGATAATGCTGAAGATTATTCCCTGCACAAAGGTAGCAAAAATAATCAGGTTCCCCCATTCTATTAAAGGCTGCCAGTTATCGGTAGTTTTTATAACCTGGGGAATATTTTTCCACTTTAAAGTATAAAAAAAATAAGGCCGATCATCAGTAACCGGGGTTACATTAAAAAAGTAACTATTATAATAATCTTTTTGTTTTTTTTCTGGAAAGCTTTTTACCAGTTGATTTATTTCTTGATAGTAGTAGTCTTTTTCCAGTACATGATTGATATTGGTCTCTTCTTCTTTTACTCCAGGAAAATATACTATATCAAAACCCCTTTTATTACAAAAATCTTTAGTTATGTTTATTTCTTTCCAAGTTATTTCTTTCTTACTAATAATAAAGGTGATGGTCGCCCAGCTGCGGATTATAATTAAATGGTTTTCCGGTCTTTCTATCCCTACCTGATGCAGTGCTTCTAAACCGATGCTACATAGACGTAAGATTTCTCGCGGAGGAAATTGTATCCAGCGAGTAATGTTTATCATCCCCTCAGTGGTAAGTTTTTTCCAGAATTCTTTTATTCCTTCTACAGTGTACAGATAGTTTTCCGAAATACTGTAGAATCCGCCGGAGGCAGTGTTAGAAGAGCCAATTAAAGAGATTTGCAGGAGATCAAATTTTTCTTCTAATCCAGTTAAAATACTCCTTCCCTCGCCGGTCAATATTTTTACTTCCGGGCGAAGATAAATATTTCCCGAATAACTGGCAAAATTATTTTGCATCACCGTTTTAACTTCTGGATTCATTTCAATACCCCAGATTTCCTCTATATGATGATATATTGCTCCTAAAATATCCAGTCCTCCCCCCGGACCGATAATCATAATTTTATTCTGATCTTCTTTATCTTTTAGGAGGTGAAAACCAAGCGCAGAAGAGACATAATCGACAAACTCTATTTTTTTAGACCACTCCAGTTCACTTATTCCTTCCAGCTTAGTAATGGCACTCAATCCATCGCCATCGGTTACCATTCCCAACTGTTCTGGTATTTCTCCTGAGAACTTCAGGCTTAATCCCGGAGCGTATTTTACTCCCTTACTTTCTACTATTTCTAAACGAGCAAAACTATTCTCCCTTTTTTCGATTATTTTAGACTGAGGATAACGCAGTAAGGCAAATAAGCTCTTATAAGGATTTACTGGAAAAGAATAGAAACCTTCTGCCTGGTTAAATAAGAAAATAAAAAGGATTAAACTAAAAGAATAGACTAATAATTTTTTTATATTTTTTATTTTTAAGGAGAAGAAGAAAGAGGCAAGAAAAGAAAGCAAAGAAGGGATTATCAATACCTTACTCAGGCTTATATAAGAAGCAAGGAAGAGGAAAGAGATACATCCCAGGGAAGCTCCCCCTAAGTCACTAAAATAGATTTTATTTACTTTTTCCGGTAAACTGGATATAGCTAAGGAGATACAAATTCCTGCCCAGAAAAAAGGAATGGCTATCGCCAGATAATAAATAATCAAGTAGATGATTTGATCTCTATCCATTATTAAGCGATAAAGGTCAAAGGGTATTTTCAAGATAATTAATACAGAGAATAGGGAACTGCCGGAAAAAAGAAGGGAAGACCAGATGAGATAGGGGAAAAGATTTCCTCCCTCTGCCTTTTTTCGCCAGCTGGAGAAGACAGATAAAAAAGTCCCACTTGCTCCATATCCTAAAAAGGCAAGGCTAATAATCATAAAAGCCAGGTAATTCCATTGTAGAATGGAGAATACTCGAGTTAAAGAAAGTTCAAAGAGTAATACTGAAGCGGAGAATAAGAAAATACCACTAAATAAGAAAAAATCACTCTCTTTTTTTACCCTCATAATTTTCCGTCCCCGGGATAAGATATTTAATTACTTCAATAAATATCTTCCTATCTTTGGTGGATAAAAAAATTTATTCCTCTTTTTGCCTTTGCTTTAATTTTCTCTTAATTGCTTTTTTAATTTGAGGAAGGACAGCCAGAGTGGCTTCCTGGCCTGCCTTAATACATTGGTCAGTCTTATCAAATTCAAAGAGTCCAATTTTTTCTATTCCCGAAGGAATAATTACTATATCTGCCTGACCTAGATTTAAAGAAGCAATCTCTTTTTCCATAATATCTAAGGATTTACTGATTATTTCTATCAAGTGAGGTCCTTCCAATTTTTTCTTCACCCCGGTTATCTTCTGTCCTAACGAGGTTACCTCTTTTTCTACCAGAGAAGCAATCTTTTTGGCATTCTTCAGCCGGGGTAGTTCCTTCAGGTTTATTTTGACCTTCCTTATATTACTTACGGCGTTAAGATTCCCGGTTTCCTGATCAATCATCATTATTTTTGGTCGGGGATTTCTTTCGGTTAGGCTAACTGCGATGATAAAATCAGCTCCCATCTTTTCCACTACATCCACCGGTACGGGGTCTACTATCCCTCCATCCACTAAATAACTTTCGTGAAATTTTACGGGAATAAAGATTCCGGGTATGGAAATACTGGCTCTTACCGCCTTTAATACGCTACCCTGATTTAAAATTACTTTCGCTCCGCTGGTTAAATCAGTAGAAATAGCGGCAAAAGAAATCTTTAAATCTGAGAAGTCTTTATTTTTCAGGGCAATCCTGTTTAGCATCTCATCTATTCGCTTACCACTTATTAAGCCAGAAAAGGGAAGGGTGGGATCAAAGATAATAAGAGGAGCTCGCTTTTTAACCTGCCTGGCTATTCTTTTTATCTTTTTTATGGAGACACCACTGGCATATACCGAACCAATGAGTGCCCCAATACTGGTACCGGCAATCATATCAATAGGAATATGATAAGCTTCCAGTACCTCAATTACTCCTATATGAGCCATCCCCCGAGCAGACCCACTACCTAGAGCTAACCCGAACTTTAATCCCCTTTTTTTGCTTTGCTCTAATAGTTCTTCTAATTCCTGGTCTGGTTCCCCTTTAAATTTTATCATTTCTTTACCTCTGGAATACAGAAAATATCAGTTTGAAATACCTTTTTAGAACATAGTAATTTAACTTTAAAAGAAATAATTTTTGCGGATATCCTATGAATTAATATATTATTCGCCACGGAAGACAAAAAATCCTTTTTCTTTGCCCTCTCTTTTACTGAGGAAAGGAGAAGTTTAGAGCAGGGGTAAATATCTTCAGGTTATCCGGGAAGGAAGCATTAATTTTCTCAGCAATTAACCGTCCAAAGCTACCACCCCCCCTAGGGTTTGATAACCTGGATACTTGGTCAAATCGTTATCTTTCATAATTATCCTGTCATAGAAAGTGTTTCTTTTTTGCATTATACTGATCTAATTATTTAATAACTGAGGACTAGTAAATATTCATCAATCACCACATTAATCTAGACAGGAACAATTTTAATCTTAAAATAAAAATTAAGTTAACTAGATTTAGGCTTTCATCGACATTATAATTAAAACTTAAGCAGCTACCAAGTAGAAGATATAGTATTAATAATAAAATAATAAAATTTTATTCATAAAACATATCTCCTTACCGGAGACATTCGATAGAAAAAATAGTACTGTACATTATTATTTTATCCTGATTTATCATCGGGATAGAAAAACCATGTACCAACCTCAGTGAAGTATTGTCTTATTATATTTATAGAAGTTAAATGGTATTGAATTTGTGTTATTAATTTGCTATGATAGAAAATGTCCAAAAACATTTTAAATCTTTCTTTTTATACCAATAACTACACCGTTTAAGTAAAATAATCTGCTCAAGATTAATTACCTACCAAAGTATATTTTATTATGAATATAATACATTTGAAATATAAAGAGAGGTATGGTAATTCATAAGGTAGAATAATCCACAATATATTAATACTCTTTTTAGAATCATCAATCAATATAAATAATCCAATTAGATTAGATTTAGATAAAGAATAAGTTGATATCTAAAAAATTAGCCCATGAAACAATTATAGTTTTTAAATGTATATAGGAATCAACTAGCAGGAAATGAATAATCTAAAGAAGAAGATTAATATTTAGGGAATGAAAAAAGATTCTTATTTGTTGATCTAAAATATTTGAATTTTGGGGATATAAGTAGATTTGAGGCATTCCGATTTTTTAATTATGCGGTTGATTGCATATTAGGAATAAAAAATAAAAGGAAGTTCAAAATGGAAGAGAAAGAACTTAATTTAGATGTTTTGGATATAAAATTTAGAAAATTAAAAAAACTGTCAATGAATCAGTTAATCTAATCATTTGTGGATTAAACTTTTCTAATCAATTTGATTTTGCAAATGCTAATCAACTCTATACTTTATATTTTTTAAATATATCATTGGGTTTTGAGCTATTAATGAAAAGCATGATATGTCACAAAGAATATAAAGATAAAGAGAATTTTGAAATAGATTTAAAAGATTATGGCCATGACTTGATTAAATTAAGGAATAAAATTTTAGAAAATTATAAAGCATTACCACAGGGGAGAAATTCTCAAGAAGAAAGAAGGATATCTGAGCTTAAAGAAGATTATAAATTTATCCATGAAGACAACGAACTTACTAAAATACTAGAAATTTTATCCTGGTATGGATTAGGTGGTCGCTATTATAACTTAGACTATATTACATCAAAAAAGATTGAAAAAAATAAAAAAAATCCAGAATTTGAAATGGATGAATTGATAAAAGAATTTTTAGGCAAAAAAGATAAGAATCTATACAATAAATTTACTAAACCTAAAGATGAAGATGAAGATTTATCAAATACAACTGAGGTTTGGAGAGAAGTAATCCAAAAATACATTAATCCAAAATTGAAAGATTTTTTAGGAGCGTTATCTCGTCAATTTTCATATGGTGTATTAGGGAACAGAGCAAGAGAATGCCGGGAAATTGATTATTTTGCTTATAATTTTAAAATAAAAAAGAAGATTTGAACTTTGAAATATATCAGGAATTGAATTGATTAAAAAGGATGGGGGAGTTAAATGAAAAGAATATATTTGAAGATTTTTTTATAATCTTAGTAATTTTAATTTTTATAACTCCGATTTATTGCTTTGGCCAATTACAGGGAAACGAAAAAGATTATACTCCTGATACTCCTGGGGAGGTATGGTTAGCATTCGATGATTTTGAAAGAGGAATATATTTAATAGGTGTAGAAGATGGAATTTTATATTTTTTATTAGGTCTTTACGAGAAAGAATCAAAATATTTTTTTGACTCTGACGAAAAAAAGACAAAATTTTTGGATTTTGTTTGGGAGATGCAAGGAGATTTACACGATAATTTATTTGTTATTAGGGATATTATAACAAATTTATATAGAGACCCCGCAAATACTTATATTCCGGCGTGGGCAATAATTGGTATTGCAATAAGAAAACTTAAAGGAGAAGATATAGAGCCATTATTGAGAAGAGCAAGGGAAGGAGCATTATTAATGGAAAAGGGAAGGCAATAAAGTTGTCTATGCCTACAATTATAGAAGAAGCTATTATTCCAGCTATTTTAAAGTATAAAAAGGATTGAGAAGATGGATTAAAAGAATTTGAGGAAAGGTGTAGAAAATAGGGAGCTAAAAATTAATAAATGTGAGAAAAGCTATTCAGGATATAATCAATTTTATTAAAAGGATATGGTGGGAGATATGGCAAAAGAGGAGATAGGATTACAGGAAGTTTGCTGGCTTTTAAGTAAAAGCAAAAGAACTATTTCCAGGTATATCAAGGCCGGTAAATTGAAGCCGGAGCGAATAAAAAACAAAAAAGGAATCCTGGAATATCGATTTGACCAGTCCAAAGTTAAAAGCTTTAAAAGCCAAATAATAACGGATAATTCACAAAAAAAGATTAATTGGTGTGGATAAAAGAGGGCTATAAATGAATAAAACAATTCACTTTCACATCATTCTGATTGTGATTTTATTAGTCACATTTTCTTTCAAAGCCTTTACGAAAACCCAGGTCTATTTTTCTCTTTATGATGATCCAGAATCAATTATCATTGAAAATATTGACAATGCCAAAGAATCTATAAATATTGCTATGTATTCCTTCACCGATAGCGATATAGCCTGGGCTATAGTTCGAGCTAAAGATAGGGGTGTAGTGATTAAAATATATTTAGATAGTAAAGAGGTGAATGCCGAATACAGTAAATCTCGTTTCTTTATCAATGAAGGTATAGAAAATATAAGAATAAGTTCAAGTGATTCCATGCATAATAAGTTTGCTGTTATAGATAATAAAATTGTGATTACTGGTTCATACAATTGGACTGCTTCTGCAGGAAAAAGAAATGATGAAAACTTATTAGTGTTAGATGATAAAGAAATAGTGAAACAATATCAGGATTATTTTAATACCTTATGGGATAATAAATATAGCAAAGAAAGATATGAAGAATTACTCAATCATCCCGGTGTAAGATCTCGAGAAATCCTGAAAACATCCACAAGTATCCATACTCTTACTACAATAAAAAAGCCAGATAAGGTTATAAATATAAATACAGCTTCATTAGAAGAATTAAAAAAACTTTGGGGAGTAGGTGAAGTAATTGCCCAAAATATAATTGAATACAGAGAAGAATGTGGAGGTTTTAAAAATCCAGAAGAAATTCTACTCGTTGAAGGAATAGGCAGTATTAAATGGTATCTCTGGGAACTGGAAGGATGGGAAATTATTGTCAATTAATTTTTTAGAATTTATGGAAGATGATGAAAACTTTCTATATTTAAATAAAAAAGGATTTTAATACTTTTATTATAAGGAATATAAGGAATATAATGAAAATATTCAGTTTAAGAAATATAAATAAAGGGAAGAAGCAAGTTATCAAGCAACACATTATTACTTTGCTATTTATTTTAAGTACTACAATAATTACACTATTAATATTAATAAATTGGTCAATAAGTATTATAGAAGGAAATACTGCAAATTTATCTGAGGGAAAATCTTTAGAAATAAATTGGAATTTTGAAAACGAAGCCAAGCGTGTTGCTGCTATGGAAGTACCTCCTGATATCAGTAGATATACAGCAGACAAAGGTGAGGAGACCCTTGATTTGATAGGTGCTATTTTTGGGCCACCTAATTATTTTACTCAAGGATCAGGTGGCAAAGGAACTTTTGCAGCTCATGCTGATTACTGGCACTATGGCAGTGGCACTAAATACTGGCAAGTCACTATCTCAACAAAAGGGTATAAAAATCTCAAGTTAAGTTCCAAACAAAGAGGGAGTAAGACCGGACCTCGTGATTTTAAAGTTCAATATTCCACAGATGGAACTAGCTGGATTGATATTCCTGGTGCTAAGATAACTGTTTCTGAAAAGTTTACTACTGGCTCTCTGAAGGAAGTTATACTTCCGAAGTCTTGTGAAAATCAACCAAAACTCTATCTAAGATGGATAATGGTATCAAATAAAAGTATAGAGGGAGGTGTGGTAGGAGAAAAAGGAACTAACCGCATTGATGATATTCTTATAACTGGTGATAAGATATCCTGATAGAAGATAAGTTGAGTTTATGGTTTTATAAATAGATTTTAAATAGAAAGTAAAAAAAATATATACAAAAATTACCTATAATTTCAAAAAAGATTGACATAGAAATTGGGGTATATATTATTAAATTAAATATTTTACTATTTCGTTAAATTTTAATTTTTAAAATTTGTTTTATTCCTTTGAGGTGAAGAAATTCAAAAATAATAATAAAAATTTACATTTTTTCTACCTGGATTGCCCTTAAATTTAGTTAGAATTATAAATATAATTTTTTTATTTTTGTAATTAATGATACAATTAACAATCGCTTCCGACTTTCGTTAAGAGAATGAAAGTTCCGAAAATGGTCCTGTATAGTTAGTCAAATATTTAATCTCTGAATCAAGGTGAGAAAAGGAGGAAGAGAATGTGGTTAAAAAGCGTAAATCCTGGCAAGAAAAATTAGAAAATAACAAAAGTTTCCCCAAAATAATGAAATTTGAAACCAGATTTCCCTGTGCCAAAGCCCTGATTAAAATGGGTGCCCAACCAGGAGATAGTGTAGTTCTGGCTCCTCCCTTAGCAGTGAATGAAATAATGAAAGAAGTTCCAGAGGGAAAGCTAATTACTTTAGGGGAGATCTGCCAAAAACTGGCGGAAAAATATGGAGCGAAATACTGTTGTACTCTTACTACAGGTATATTTGTGTTCATTGCTGCTCAGGCTGCGGAAGAAACCAAGAATGATGTACCTTACTGGCGTACTTTAAAAAATAATTATGAACTTAATGAAAAATATCCTTATGGAGCAGAAAGACAGAAAGAGTTGCTGGAAAAAGAAGGTCATACTATTCTTAAAAAAGGTAAAAGATACTATGTAAAGGATTATAAAGAGTAATATCTTTTAAAGATTTTTTTCTAGCTAATGTAATATAGTATAACCCCATACTGAACTCATCAATAAGTGGGTGGGAGGAAATATAAGGAAGGGAGGTTTTAAAGTGAATACTACAGGCTGGATAATAACCGCAGTAATACTGGTTTACATTGCGGTATGCTTCGGGAAGATAGCGGCTAAACATGGTAAAAATCCGATTCTTTTTGGAATATTGTCCATTATTTCTCCGGTTAACCTGATTATTCTGGGTTATTGGGCATTTTCAGATTTTGAAAATCCTCCTAAATCATAAAATGGAGATGAGTATTAAAGAGTCAGGATTTACATCCAAATAAGATGGAGAAAGCACGGCGAAGGAATGCATATTTTTACCATCGTAGAAAATCTTGGTAAATTTAAGAAAAAAATTTTAATTTAGATTGCAATTATAAAAAATAAATGTTAATATAGTTAAAATATAAAATTAATTTTTTAGGAAAAAGAATGAAAAGGGAAATTCTACAGAAAGAAATTAATTTGGTGAGTAAATATTATTACTATTATTACTATTATCTGCAGGAGGTAATTGCCTGAAGATAGTATAATAATAGTGATAAGATCACTTAATTTCTAACCATGGGCAGTTACCTCCAGAGGGGTAACTCCCATGGTTTTTTGTTTTTGCAGATGAAAAAAGCCATGGGTAGGATAAAGTATTACCCCTGGCTTTTTTAGTTTAGATAAGGTGAGAGGAGATAACTATAACTACGATGGGAATGGATAAATTTAATAAGGGGGTGGTGCAGGAATTTAATTATAAACTAATTGGATTAATTTTTTTGAAGTAAAATTTTATTTAAAGATTTGTAAAAAAGGAGATAAGGATTATGAAAAGTATAATTAAATTTTTAGGAACCTGTGTAATATTGATTATCCTTGGTTTAATGTTCAGTTCTCTCATCCTGGCTGCTCCCTTAAAGATAGGAATAGTTCAGATTGTAGAACATCCAGCTTTAGATGCAGCACGAGAGGGCTTCATTACTGCTTTGAGGGAGGCAGGATTGCGAGAAGGACAAGAAGTCCTTTATGATTTACAAAATGCGCAAGGTGATTTCAATAATGCTATTTCTATTGCCCAGAAGTTCAAAGATGATAAAGTAGATATGATTGTGGCCATTGCTACTCCCACCGCCCAGGCAGCATTACAGGTGAATAAAGAAATTCCCATAATTATCAATGCAGTAACCGACCCGGTGGCAGCAAATTTAGCTCAGAGCTGGGAGAGCTCAGGGAATAATGTTACCGGGATGAGTGATGCTGCCCCCAATGCTTTACAGATAAAGTTGATTACCCGATTATTGCCTCAGGTGAAGAATATCGGTACTATTTATAATGCTGGTGAAGTGAACTCAGTGGTACAGGTGGAAGAAGTTAAGAATACCTGTAAAGAGCTAAATCTTAATCTAGTCGAGGTTACGGTTAGTAGTTCTAGTGATGTATTAATGGCTGCTCAATCTTTGATGGGGAGGGTAGAGGTAATCTATATTGTTACTGATAATACTGCTGTATCAGCTATAGAATCAATAGTAAAGGTGTGTAATCAGGAGAAGATTGCTCTAATAGTAGCTGACCCCAGTCTGGTAGATAAAGGCGCCCTGGCTTCTTATGGTATAGATTATTTTAATCTGGGTAAAAGGTCTGGTGGGATAGCTTTACAGGTTATTCAGGGAGCTAAACCCTCGGAAATCCCTCTTCAAAAAATGGATGATGAAAAGGATCTCCAATTTGTAATCAACTTAAAAGCAGCAAAAGTCCTGGGTTTATCCATTAGTGAGGAGATTTTAAGTGAAGCAGATATAATAATTAAGTATTGAAGACAAGTATTAAACCACTCTAATTAGAGAAGAAAGGGGTCAGATAAAATGTCTATAAGTATCGCTCTACATGCTTTAGAACAGGGCTTAATCTTTGGCATTATGGTATTGGGAGTCTTTCTTACCTATAAGATTTTAGATTTTCCCGATTTAACTGTAGACGGAAGTTTTACCTTAGGAGCAGCAGTAACAGCTACCATCATATTTTCTGGGGGGAGTCCTTTATGGGGTACCTGGTTAGCGGTCATCAGTGGTTCTTTAGCGGGATTATTTACAGGTTTACTTCATACGAAATTAAGGCTGAGCAACCTTTTATCCGGTATTTTGACTATGACCTTACTCTATTCGGTGAATTTAAGGATTATGGGAAAACCGAATGTGCCTTTATTAGGAAAAGTAACTTTATTAGAAGAGATAAAGGTTTATTTTCCTTACATTTCCGAAAATTATCTGACCCCTTTCTTTTTTCTTCTTTTAGTAATAATTATTAAATTTGCCCTGGATTTATTTTTATCCACGGAGATAGGACTGGCGATAATTGCTACTGGTGATAATGAACAGATGATCAAGAGTTTGGGGGCAAATACTGATTTAACCAAGATAATGGGACTCAGCTTATCCAATGCTTTAGTAGCCCTCTCGGGTGCTTTTTTTGCTCAATATTCCGGGTTTGCCGATGTAAATATGGGTTTGGGAACAATAGTGTCTGGATTGGCATCGGTAATAATCGGGATCAGTATTATTCGTACCCCCACTATCTTCTGGAGAACTATCGCTGTAGTTATCGGTTCTTTATTTTATCGCCTAATTATGATCATTGCCTTACGTTACGGTTATAGATTAGGCTTTGAACCAGGAGATTTAAAATTAATTTCTGCTTTATTAGTAATAGTGGCTTTGACGGTACCTTTAATTAAACGTAAGATTGATTTTTTGACCAGTTTCAATTTAGGGAGAAAAGATCTACAAAATAACCACAAAGAGGTTTAATTATATGTTAGTAATCAAATCATTATCGAAATATTTTTCTAAAAATACCCCTCATGAAATATTAGCCTTAAATGATTTTAATTTAAGGGTAAAAAAGGGTGATTTCATTACTATTATTGGTAGTAATGGTGCAGGGAAATCTACCCTTTTAAATCTAATTGCCGGAACCTTGCTGCCGGATTACGGAGAAATAAAATTAGACGGAGAGGTAGTAACCTATCAGCCTGAATATAAAAGAGCCTGCTGGATTGGAAGAGTCTTTCAGAATCCGCTTCTGGGGACGGCTCCCTATATGAGTATAGAGGAGAATTTAGCACTATCTTTGAAGAGAGAAAAAAGAGGGCTACGCAGAGGAATTAATAAAGACCGGAGAGAATATTTACGCCAGAGATTAAGTGAATTAGGGTTGGGCTTAGAAAAAGATCTCAATAAGAAGGTGGGGTTGCTTTCCGGAGGAGAAAGACAGGCAATGACTATGTTGATGGCCACTATGTTTGGACCAAAGGTGTTACTATTAGATGAACATACCGCTGCTTTAGATCCAGAAAGCAGTAAGAAGATTTTAAAAATAACTGAAGAATTGGTGGAAGAAAGAAAGAATGATTTGATTACCCTGATGGTTACTCATAATATGAAACTCGCCCTGGAAGTAGGAAATCGAACCATAATGATGGATAGGGGACAGAACATCTTTGATATTCAAGGTGAAGAGAGAAAAAAAATCGATGTGAATTTTCTGTTAAAGCAATTTTCCAAATTGAGAAACCAGGAATATATAGAAGATAGACTGGTCCTTGATTAAAGTGATACAGGGGACGTGTGATACAGGGGACGGTTCTCTGTATCAGCTGCAACTATAAGTAAAATAATTAAAAAGATAGAAAATAATGTAAACTGATAATTCAAGACCTGATCCCAAATTTTATTAATAAAATCAGGAAGAAGGATCTATGATAGATTATTTGACCTATTATTATAAGCTGGGTACAGAACCATTTCGCAGCTTGTCAGCCCTCTCTGATGAGGAGGCTATAAAAATAATGAAAGAGCTTTATAACCAGACCATTTTTGGGGAAAGATTTCAGAATCCCATCCAATATTTGCATAATCGAAGAGAAACGGAGAAATGGGTGTATAATGAGTTTAAGAAAAAGGGAGGACGACCCCAATATATATATCCGATTCCTATGGTGCTTGGGACATCCAGATGGATGGCAAGAAATTCTCCATATCCAAATTTGCATGGAGAAATACGCATACCTCTCTCAGTTTTTTCGGAATATGAGGTCAGTTTTACTTATCCGGATAGCATGATATCCTTGTGGCTTGCTCGGGAGAAACCCAAAAAATACTATATGGCTGATTATCACGGGAAAGTATTTACCTTATCGGAAACACTTTCCATCATAAGCGAAAAAGGTATGCCTGAAGATGAATGGCATACGAATCTTCCGAATACCCTTGCTCCTTATATCGAAGCCCAGGTATGGAACCATGAAATCCTTGAGGAATTCAAGTGATACAGGTGTCACCGGAAAGGGTTCTCTATTTGGCGGTTTTTATTTATTATTCCTGTTATTAGCTTAGAAATATTATGAATTAGTAGAAGATTAAAATGAAATCATTATTAAAGCGATCATAAATCGCTTGAAAATATAATAATCTATTCATTAAATAGCTACTTCAACTAAAAAATATTCTGCATTCCGGTATCATATATGGTGCAATAATATTGACGAAAGGAATCTATATTAGTTGAGTCAAATAGAAAAGCTACTTGAGAAGTAAAGTAAAAGAACAACACCTACAGATGTTTTATTTGATGATGTTAATAGATTGCTGAAAGCTTACAATTTTAGATCAAAACAACCTTTAAGAGGGGGTAGTCATTGTACCCATATCTACACCCATATCTACCCAGAAAAAGTCTTCTTGACTAAAGACAGGTTCTGTAGTTTATTATTATACCAGATATCTATTTTTAAAAATAAAACAAGGAAGATCAAAGATGCTGTTTTTTGTAAAAAATCGTAATTTTATTCTGCCGTTTGCTTTTGTGGTGGGTTTATTTTTCCCTGCTCTAGCCCAGTATACCAGGTCATTAACCATTCCTGCCCTGGCTCTGGTCATGACCATCTCTTTATCCGACATATCTACTAGAAATATGTTTCAATGGAAACAGCTCTCCAGGCCACTTCTTCTGGGAATATTGATGAACTACCTCTTGCTAAGTTCTCTTATCCTCCTGCTCACTTTTCTTTTTATTCCAGATATTACCCTAAGGATAGGCATGATTATGACCGCTGCTGCTCCACCCGGCGTAGCTATTATTCCTTTTTCCGCTATATTATCCGGCAATGTATTATTATCCTTATTTGCTACCTTTGGTGCTTATCTCTCGGCAATAATCATTACTCCCGTTCTCTTACTTTTACTTACTGAAGCAGAAAATTTTCCGGTTGCTCCATTGATTCTCAATCTATTTTATTTAATTATTCTGCCTATTATCTTATCCAGGATATTACAACAAAAAAAGACTCTACTTTTTTTAAAAACTTGGAAAGGAACCATAGTCAACTGGGGTTTCTTTGTGGTCATTTCTACCGTAATTGGTTTAAATCAAGTTAGCTTTTTCCAGAATTATCAAAATCTGTTGAGAATTTCCCTGATTGCCTTTCTTACCACTTTTCCTTTATTTTATCTACTGCAATTTATTTTTAGAAAATTAAACCTAGTAGAGAGTGAAGCAGTCAGTATGATACTGTTGGGAACTATTAAAAATTCAGGCTTTGCTGCTGCCTTAGCGGTAACCCTTTTCGACCAGACAGTGTCCATTCCCAGCGCTATAATCAGTGCAGTCTATGCTCTTTATATGATCTGGTTAGGAAGAAAATGAATATATATAACAGGCAGATGAAGAAATAGCAAACTTAAACCAATATAATATTATATTTAATAATAAAATATTTAAATAAAGAATATATGATAGCGAGATATGAAATAAATAATGAAATTCATCCTAAATCTCGATATATCCTTTAGGAAAGAACTGAAAAAGCTTTAAAAAAAACAATCTTTCATACAATCTTGGTGATAAGGAGATCCTATAAACAAGCAAAATCTTATTGAGACTAGATGCATTTATCTTTTTATCCATTAAAAAAGAAGAGGTATTGAGGTATTATGTTTAGAGAAATGCGTAGAAAGAGACAAGAATTATCTCGGGAGGAGAGTATTGCCATACTGAATAGATCTACTTCAGGGGTGCT
>Ga0067045_1029744_pt1 | contig 18645 bp, 15 predicted proteins | sample TerdegcTABiofilm_FD_59184 | JGI IMG/M metagenome (GOLD analysis project Ga0067045, IMG submission 59184) | Combined Assembly of (Gp0054472, Gp0054536) Wastewater bioreactor microbial communities from Singapore -Terephthalate degrading... | reverse complement strand
AACAGAGTTATCAGAAATAAAAGATGTAAATTCCGAGGTTATGGATGCTCTGACTGCTTTAGGATACAGTATTGCAGAAGCGCAGGCTGCAATTCAGACCATTCCTAGGGAAACGTCAGATGATGTGGATACACGTTTACGTATCGCTTTGCAATATTTCTCTACATAATAATTTCAACAAGCAATATGCTAAAATTTACCCCAATATTTCCGTTGATAGATAATAAAAAATGCCAAGTTTAACGCGTGAATTAGGTATTGATCTTGGGTCTTCGTTCACTGTGATTACTGAAGGAAGGCAAGTTTTGCTTCGCGAACCTTCAGTTGTTGCCATACTCACCGATGAATGGAAAATGATTGAATGGGGACAAGCTGCAAAAGACATGTATGGTCGTGTTCCTGAAAATATTGAGGTTGTAAATCCGATACAACATGGCGTAATTGCAGAATATGAAATCACTGAAAATTTATTGAGGTATCTAATCCATAAAATCTGTGGTCCTATGCTTCTTTTTAGACCGAGATTGATGATTTCAGTTCCGTCGGGTATTACTAGTGTGGAATCCAGGGCTGTACATGAAGCAGGTTTGGGTGCAGGTGGGCGTGAAGTTTTTCTGATTCAACAACCTCTAGCAGCAGCTTTAGGTATTGATTTACCAATAGCACCTCCAACAGGGAATATGATTATATGCATGGGAGGTGGAACAGATCAAGCAGCTGTACTAGCGATGAATAGCATAATCTCAGCAGAAACACAACGTGCCGGTGGTTCACATCTCGATGAGGAAATTATTGCTTATATAAGGAAAAATTATGGTGTGATATTAAGTCCTCAAACAGCTGAAATGGTGAAAATTCAAGTGGGATCAGCCATGAAAGATGAGGATAATCAAAAGATGGAAGTACAGGGGCAGGATCAGGTGAGCGGATTACCACGCAGCATTGACGTAACTACTTCAGATATAGCTGAAGCTGTACAGGATTCCCTAAGTGATATTGTTGCGTTAGTGAAACGCGTTTTAGAAAAAACACCACCAGAACTGGTTTCCGATATTATGGACCGAGGTGTAGCTTTATGTGGGGGAGGTGCATTACTAAAAGGAGTTGAACGATATCTGACTAAATCATTGGGTATCCCCGCATACTTGGTAGATAATCCAACAACTTGTACCGCTGAGGGGGCTGCAAAGGCTCTTACAATGATGGATGTTCTTAAACGGGTTTTACCACCTGTTTAATCAAAAAACGAGTCATGACTGACTCGTTTTTTGATTTTTGTTTTATTCAGATTAATCGCGTCTTCGACCCATAAAAAGAAATAGATAGTATAGTACAGTTGATATAGCCTGCACAGCACCGGCTACATAAGTTAGTGCAGCTGCATCTAGTACCTGGTCAACTCCTTGAGCGTCGGTTGGATAGATTATGCCAGTTGATGAAAGTATCTCCTTGGCACGCCGAGATGCATCCAATTCTACGGGAATGGTTATCAAGGCAAACACTGCTGTTGCAGAGAACAAGATTAATCCTACTAATGCAAGCGAATCCGAAGCAAATAACATTCCAAAAATAAAAATAATGGGTCCTAACCAGCTACCAAATTGCACAGTAGGAACCATTAGATTACGTATGTTTAATGGCGTATAGCGCTCTTTATGTTGAATGGCATGACCAGTTTCATGAGCAGCGACTCCTGCTGCTGCAATACTATTGCCCTGGAAAACACTTTGGCTTAATCGTAAGATACGCTTACGGGGGTCATAATGGTCACTTAAAAAGCCGCTGGTTCTTTCTATTTGAACATCTTGAAGAGATTTATTGTCTAGAATTCGCCTGGCTATTTCTGCTCCTGTCATTCCATTACTTGTTCGCACTTTTGAATATCGGTTAAACGCTGATTGAACTTTAAATTGAGCATATAAACCTAATAGCAGGGCAGGTAAGGCAAATAAAAAATATAGACCATATCCACTAAAGTAATACATTTTTCCTCCAAAAATTAATCTTAAATATTTTATTCCACAATCTGTAAGAATATTATTATTATTTTGTTAATTACTCATTAATAAAAATAGTCTAATGTCCCTGGGGAGACTTGAACTCCCGCATCTGGCTCCGGAGGCCAGCGCTCTATCCGCTGAGCTACAGGGACGATTTTTGTCATTTTACCACGCGTGGGTTGAATTATGGTTTAGATAGAATTTTATGGATTTCTTCATATAATGGTTTCAAACGAGCATACATCTTTTGATAAACGTTCTGATATAGGTCATCATAAATTTTATGATTTTGCATATTTGGCTCAAAGATATCCTTTATGCGTGTCATGTTTGTGATAGCTGTTTGAAAATCTGGATAAAAACCTAATCCAACTGCTGCATCAATAGCCGCACCGAGCGCTGAAGACTCATACACATGTGGTCTGGCAGAGGGTAATCCAAAAATATCAGAAGTTAATTGAACTGCAGCATTACTTTGGCTGCCACCACCAACAATTCTGATCTGGTCTATCTCAATACCGCTGCGTTTACTGGTTCGTTCTGCTCCTTCACGTAATCCATATGCCAAACCTTCCAAAATTGAGCGATAAAAATGTGAACGAGTATGTACATCACTGAATCCAATTATCGCACCTTTGGCTTCTGGTCCTGGGATTTTTAATCCTGGTGACCAGTAAGGTTGAAGTATGAGTCCTGCCGAGCCTGGTTCAACTGAGTTGACTAAATCGTCAAACAATTCCTCAACTTCAACTCCCCGTTCAGCTGCTAATCGCTTTTCATTATGAGCAAACTCCTGTTTGAACCAGGAAACCATCCAATACCCACGGTAAATTTGAATCTCAAGCGAATAAGCACCCGGAACAGCAGATGGGTAGGGTGGTATAAGAGGGATTACTTCAATATATTTTTTATGTGTGGTATTAATAGTTGCGGTAGTTCCAAAACTTAAGCATGCAATGTTTGGTTCTAAACACCCAGCTCCAATTACTTCACAGGCTTTATCGGCAGCTGCTGCAATTAATGGTAGACCTTCTGGAATTCCAGTGGAAGCTGCTGCATCTTTTGTAATTTCACCTAATTGGCTGGTAGGGGGTTTTAGGTCAACCAATAAGGAGGGGTGCATAGGGACAGCTTGCCACTTCCAATCATATTTTCCAGACCAAGTTAATTTTTTGTAATCAAATGGGACATATCCAACCTGGCATCCTATCGAATCCACGAATTGCCCTATTAGCTTATAAGTGAGATACCCAGAAAGAAAAACATATTTATATGTCTTTTCCCAGATATCTGGTTGGTTGACATGGATCCAGTTCGCTTCCGCCTCTGCTTGTAAATATGCCACGGTTTCTGACATTCCCGATAATTTAAATAAAATGCCCCATAAACCTCCAATGGGTTTCAAGCCCGGAGTTCTGCGCTGGTCTAACCATACAATCGCTGGACGCAGAGGATTACCATTTTTGTCCAAATTTATCATTGTGGAGCGCTGTGTTGTCAATGCAACACCAGCGATATCTTTTTTATTGATTTTGTTTTGATTCCAGAGTCCCTGGCATGCATTACACAAGGCTTCCCAAAAAGTTTCTGGCCTTTGTTCTGCCAATCCAGGGGCAGTTGAATAATATGGTTCAATAACAACCCTTGATTTGGCAAGTAGATTGCCCTTTGGATCGAAAACCATCGCCCTGACACTTTGAGTGCCATTATCAATCGTCAGTAATAATTCACCAGACATTAATCCTCCATTTTCTATTGTGGCAATTGAAGATAATAGCAACTATTCCAAATATTTTGATATCTTCTCTTTTCAAATGTCCATTTATCTTCATTCCAACCTAATTCATTCATCATAATCGGTTTTAGTCTATTGAAAATGCCAATTCCTCCCTGTGGTGTAAGTAACCCTATACGCAGACGACGTAATAATAAATCATCCAAGTGAATGATTTGCTCATTCTTAACAACCCATCGAACTTCTGCCCATAAATAATTGGTTCCTGGTATCATTTCTAGTTCTTTGTGATCTGAATTTATTAATATTTGGTCAGCTTGGTTACCATATCTTCCTAATAATATATTTTTTTCATTTTTCGATATGGCACTCACATTTCTTTCCTCTAATGGATCTAATGCCGGGCGATTAAATAAATCTTGAGTTATATCTTTTTTTAATCTGGCTCTAATTCTCAACAACACTTCTTTTGCCATTTTGTAATAAGTTGTTAATTTGCCCCCGGTTATGGTAATCAAACTATTTTCTTCTAGGATAATATGGGCTCTCGATTCTTTGGAAGGGTCACTTTTTCCTGTATTGATAACTGGTCGTATACCCGAAAACGTTGCGAGTATATCTTCTTCAGTCAGACCATAACTTGGAAAAAAATGATTAGCAGCCCTCATTAGGTAGGAGGTTTCCTGTTCAGTGCAAAAAGGCTCAGGTGCTCTATTTTCATAGTTAGAAGAATGGTCTAAATCAGTAGTCCCAATCAGTGTATTTCCTTCCCAAGGGATAATAAATAAAGAGCGACGATCATCTGGGTGAATAATGGAGAAGCCATTACTAATTGGAAATTTTACAAGTGAAAAGATCAAATGACTTCCCCGTAACTTTCGTATAATCGGATTAACCCCCAATTGCTTGCGTATTTCATCTACCCAGGGTCCAGTGGCATTTACAACTACATCAGCAAGCACTTCTTGGGTTTGGTTGGAATTAATTGAAGAATTATCTCGTAGTATTACCCCACAAACGGATCCGCTTGAGGTAGTTAATAATTTTTCAACTTTCGTATAGTTAATAGCTGTCCCTCCATAATTAATTCCTTCTTGAATATTTCTATATACCAAACGTGCATCGTCAACTAATGCGTCATAATAATAAAAACTTTGTCTAAATCCCAACTTTCGCAATGCTGGATTTAAACGAAAAACCTCATCTTTTGAGATTTTCCCATGAGCATATTTATGTGCAAATAAATCGTAAATAGAAAGTGATAAACCTATTTTATATTGACTAGTGTGATATTCTTCATACAAAGGAAATATGAACTTAAGAGGTGTAACAAGATACTTAGCATCTCTAACCAATCTCTCTCTTTCTCTTACAGATTCATAGGTTACATTGAATTGAAGATTTCTTAAATATCTAAGTCCACCATGAACCATTTTTGAAGATCGGCTTGAAGTTCCATAAGAAAAATCCGATTGATCTACTAATAGCACACTCCAACCCGCTTGCGATGCCAAACGAAATATTCCCGCTCCTGTAATCCCTCCTCCAATAATGATAAGGTCCCAATCATGATCAAGTGTCTTCAATCGATGGTCCATAGCCTCTCTTTTTGTAACAAGAATACTATTGAATGGCGTAATTAATTATTTTTATAAAACAATATAATAAATAGCAATGCTTTTTTCATTTATACGAATGAATATCCATCAATTTATTTATTAAAGTCAGAAAATAGAGCTGATGCAATCGCCTTAATATGTTCAGGGCTTGTGCCGCAACAACCACCGATAATTTTTGCACCAGCGGATACCCATTTCTTGCTTTCTAATCCCATCATCTCCGGTGAAGTGTCATAAATCGGTTTACCTTCTGCATCCATCTTTGGTAGCCCTGCATTAGGTTTAAACCAAATAGGTAAGGTAGAAATCTGAGCTAATTCTTGTAGATTGCGATAATTCTCTTCAAGGCTCTTGCCGCAATTAATACCCATCGCAAGTAAATCATACCTAATTAATTCCTCATACATTTTAGTTGGGCTAACACCCATCATGGTGCGCGAACCTCTATCGAAACTAAAAGAACAAATAATGGGTTTATGGCTTACCTCACGTATTCCTTCAATTGTGGCTTTAGCTTCCCCTAGATCAAATTGTGTTTCCACAAGAAAAAAATCAATTCCCGATTTATCAAGAATACCTGCTTGTTTTGAAAAGTTGGTTTTTAACTCTTCAAATCCCACCCCTCCAAGTGGTTTAAGCATTTGTCCACTGGGACCAATCGAAGCAGCAATCAACACATGCTGATCTTGTGTGGCTTCTTTTGCTAATTTCACTGCAGACTGATTAATTTCAAGATATTTATCTTCAAGGTGATGCTGCATCAATCTCATCGGTGATGCTCCAAAGGTACAAGTAAGAATAATATCTGCTCCCGATTCGATAAAATCACGATGCAGGTTAATAACCGCATCGGGTTTTTCCAATACCCAAACTTCTGATGGTAAACCGCGAGTTAAACCACGATTTTGCAGATTTGTCCCTGTGGCACCATCAGCTAGTAGCACTTTCTTTTCTTTCAGCAAATCATTGAAAAAAGAATTATTTATATCCATATACACCTAAGGGGAAATGAAATTATTAATTATTAGACCTGACAAACCTCCGCCAATGACAAGAAAAATTGGGTCGATTTTTTTACTGATCATAAGTATCAAACTGGCCAAAAGAATGAATAAGGTGGCAATATCAGTGATAACAGGTTTGATAAGAGAAATTGCCACTCCAATAATTAGTGAAACAACACAAGCATTGATTCCTGTTAATATTGATTTTATGATTTTATTGTTCTGAAGTTTTGGTAGATACTTACCGAGAACTAATACAATCAAAAAAGATGGAATAAACATGGCTATGGTTGCAATTATTGCTCCGGGATATCCCTCAAGTAGGAACCCAATAAATGTAGCCGCTGAGCTGAAAGGACCAGGTGTCATTTGGCCTACGGCTATTGCATCAAGTAGCTGTCGATTATTTAACCATTGGAAATTGTTCACAATGTCCTTATGAACATATGCGAATAGAACATAACCTCCCCCAAAGAGAAGAGCTCCTACTTTTAAAAAAAATAGACCTAATGATATTAATCGGTTGTTTGAGTGCAATAGAAAATCACTAAATGAATTTATAAATGAGGGGAGAATTACCGGAACAAACATAATGCAATTAAGAAGATTATCCATAATTATTTGTCCAACCCCTGATGAGATAATTAAGATGACTTCGTCCACATTATAAAAATATGCGATTAATACGAGAATTGAAATAATGAATGTTTTCCCATTATTAATTGCCGCTTTGCCAAGGCGAAATCCAGACATAATAATAATTGCGAGTATGGCTGGACTGATTCCATAAAAAAAGCCAGATAATTCTGGTAATTTCCCATAATTGACGTAGATCACAGCAATAATCAATGTGATTGTCGTTGCGGGAATTAAAAAAGCAAGGCCAGCAACAATTAGACCAAGGTATCCATAATGAAGGTATCCAATATGGATGGCCATTTCCACTGCATTTGGTCCTGGCACAATATGAGTGGCTGCAATCATGTCAAGAAAATATTCTCGTGACAACCATTTCCGTTTTATCACAACTTCGTTTTCCATAAATGCAATGAGCGCTGCAGGACCACCAAATCCAAATGTCCCTATTTTAAGAAACACTAATGCAATATCAAATAAAGGATGAACTTTCTTCAAGGTAAGAATTATGAATATTGTCTTCTGATTTTCTCAATTATCTTTTCTGGTGTAATAGGTAAATTGTGGAACCAAATCCCAGTGGCATTATGAATAGCATTAATTAATGCAGGCGCAACGCCATCAATGGCAATTTCTGAAACTGATTTAGCACCATAAGGTCCGCTGGGTTCGTCAGTTTGCACAAACACCACATCCATTGCTGGCACCTCATTTGCTCGATAGATTCGATACTTATTGAAACTAGCATTAGTGATTTGACCTTTTTCATTAAATAATGTTTCCTCGCGAGTTGCAAAACCCAATGCCTGTAGCATTCCACCTTCCACCTGGCCTGCTGCAGTTAAAGGATTGATAACACGTCCACAATCCACTACCATTAACAGTCGCTCAACCTTTAACTCACCGGTCTCTACATCGACAGTCACTTCAGCAAATTGAGCAGCAGTTGGTGGCGGACTAACATAACTTATATTTGATTCAGTCGCCATGATTTGATGTTGATTTTCTTGGTGTAAGCTACTTAAAGCCACATCCTGAAAAGTGAGCATGCGTTCATCTGGTGTGATAATCTTTCGATCATCAATAATCAATTGATCAGGATTTTCTATTTTTAACATTAATGCTGCGTGGTCTAATATCTGTTTTCGCACAGTTGCTGCCGCTTTTCGTACCGCTCCACCGCTGATATAGGTTGTGGAACTGGCATAAGCGCCCTTATCGAATGGTGTGAAATCTGTATCAGAAGAATAAACAATAAAATCCTCAACACGTGCACCGAGTTCTTCTGCGGCAATTTGAGCGAGGATTGTGTCTGAACCTGTTCCTATGTCAGTTGCACCTATGTGTAAGTTAAATGAACCATCATCATTCATTTTTATCGTTGCAGATGCCATATCTAATCCAGCAATACCGCTACCGTGAATTGCCACTGCCATTCCGATCCCATGCTTTAATCTCGAACCGCCCTGGTTTTCATATTTCTTACGTTTGGCATAATAGTCAGTTAAATGTAAACCAATATCTACACATTGATCAAGTGCGCTGGTTGCCATTGATTGTTCATATCCCTCTCGTCCTTCTCCAAGTTTTTTTGCAAGGTGCATGGGTTCGCCGACCTTTAACCAATTTTTTCTTTTGAAATCGACAACATCTAAATTGAGTTTTTCAGCAATTTGTTCCATCAAGACCTCAATAGCAAATTGTTCCTGCATAGCCCCATAACCACGAAATGCCCCAGCAGGGGGGGTATTGGTATAGACAACATCACAAATAAAGCGTGAATTCGGTGCGTTATAAAGAGTTAATCCTTTAAACCCCCCAACCATGTTAACTGTTAGACCGTGTGTTCCGTAAGCTCCTGTATCGCCAATTAATCGTAGTTCTGCAGCTGTTACTTCTTGATTCTTAATACCGACTTTATAACGTATGATGTGAAGGTGTCTTGTTCGCCCGCTGGTAAATTCCTGTCTACGGGTATATTCCAGTTTCACAGGTTTGCCAGTAGCAAGTGTAAGGTGGGCGCAGAGGTCTTCAATTAATACTTCTTGCTTGCCCCCAAATCCGCCACCAATGCGTGGCTTTATTACCCGAATTTTCTTAATAGGAAGTCCAATAAGAGGTGAAATGATGCGACGCACATGGAAAGGTACCTGTGTACTGGAGATTACAACTAGGCGGTCATTCTCATCCATATAAGTTATACAAATATGAGGTTCTAATTGTGCATGTTGTTGTTTAGGAGTTCTGAACTCGCCCTCAAAGATGTGGTCCGCATCATTAAATGCTTGGTCGGGTTCACCTACTTCTGCTTCAATGTGATGAACGATATTATGGGTAGCATCAAAGATTCCCTCTGTGTCGGTTTCATCGTGAATAATTGGTGCACCATCACGCATGGCTTCTTCTGGATCAATTACGAACGGTAAAGTTTCATATTCAACATTAATCAATCGAAGTGCTTCTTCGGCAATTTCCCTCGTATCCGCTGCAACGACAGCAACACGATCCCCCATATGCCTGACCTTGTTATCTAAGCATACCTGGTCATGAGGTAGTGGTTGTGGGTAGCTTTGTCCACCGGTCGAATATTTTATTCGGGGGATATCCTTATAAGTTAGGACAGCATGAACCCCGGCTAGTGACTTGGCTTTAGAAGTATCAATTTTTTTAATGCGTGCATGTGGGTGAGGACTAGTCAGAAGTGCTGCAAATAAAGTCCCTTCAGGCAGGTAATCATCGGTGAAAGCAGGTTTTCCTTCCACTAATTTCTTACCATCGACTTTTAATTCTGCTTTACCAATCACACGAGTCTTCGACATGGATGGAGGTGTTATTACTAATGGTAGTAAGGGTGAGGATGATCCATCTCTGCGAAAATAAAGATGTGGAATTTTCATTTCTTTTGGATCTGCAGATAATGCAATTTCAACAGGTTGGTATGGCGCAACCTTTTCACCCCTTAATACTGCAGCAGCACGTAAGATAGAATCTACAATTCTTACATAGCCAGTGCACCGGCAGAGTGTTTCGGATAATGCTTCGCGAATATCATGTTCGGTAGGATTGAGATTATTATCCAATAATGCCTTGGCAATTAATATCGTAGATGGTGTGCAATAGCCACATTGCACAGCTCCTGTCTCCCAAAACGCTTGTTGAATCGGGTGTAATTTTCCTGAGCGTGATAAATTCTCGATAGTTTCAATTCGTTTCCCATCTATATTTTTCATTGTAGTTATGCAAGATTTTGTTGGTTTCCCATCTAACAATATCGTGCACATACCACAATCACCCATACGACACCCTGATTTGACACCACGCAAACCTATTGAACGCAGATAATCTAGAAGAGTCTGTTGGGGCTCAATCGCAAGATTTACTATAGAATCATTTAGTGTAAAAGAAATTGTTATTTTTGAATTTTCCATTTTTTCTCCTAGGCCATTCCGTTAAAAAAAATCCACTGGATTACACAGTGGAAAAGAAAAATTATTGTTGATATCATTCCAGCGGGAGCGACGGGATTCGAACCCGCGATCTCGGCCTTGACAGGGCCGCATGTTAAACCGCTACACCACGCCCCCGGAAAGTAACGTAGTTTAGCATGACTCATATAGGACGTCAAGTTTCTATAATGCTCGTTTAGTTAATTTTTACCAAACACCCATTCATCGATACTTTGTTTCCATGAGAATAAGTCTTCTGGTTTGAACCAAAGTTTGATTTCATTTTCCGCAGTTTCTTTCGAGTCAGAAGCATGAATTAGATTACGGCTGGTTAACAATGCATAATCATGTCTGATACTACCCACTGATGACTCAAGCGGATTAGTCGCGCCAGTTGTCTGCCTTACAGCAGCAACTGCATTTTCGCCCTCCCAAACCATGACCATTACTGGTGTTGCGGTGATATATTTAATCAGCCCATCATAAAAAGGTTTACCTTTATGGATTGCATAATGCTTTTCTGCAAAATCCTGATCGATTTGAGTAAATCTTGCGGCGATTAATCTCAATCCTCTTTTTTCAAATCGTGAAATGATTTCACCTATCAAACCTCTTTGTACACCATCTGGCTTAATTATTACCAATGTTCGTTCATTATAAAAATTCATAATCACCTTTATTATTATGAAAATATTTCTCTGCCTGTTGATATGCTTCCAAAGCCTTTTGTGTTTCACCCAATTTTTGATATGCATCTCCCAATACTAGCCACAAGTCGGCAACATATGGGTAATTATTTAGATCTCCTTCTAATTGAAAAACAATTCTTTCAACGAGTTCATTATTAGAGATCAATTCTCTATAACATTCTATAGAATGTTTTACATGTCCAGAAAGTAATGCATCATGCGCATCTTTTAATATTATTTCAGGATAACGTTGAATAGTACTATCTGTTGAAGCAGATAATTTATTTTCTGTTTGGATGGATTCTTCCGCTTTATTATTATCTTCTTGGTCGCTTGTCCACAGAGAAAAATATTGCTTGTCCTTATGGAATTTATCAACATCAGTTGATTGTTCTTCATCATTAATAAAACCGTATTCTTCCTCAGATAAATTGGGTATAGCAGATTTATCGCTTTCTGTGGAAAACCATTCAGGTGCTTTTTCCTCAAAATCATTTATTAATTCTGCATTTTGGTTACTTGGTAGGTCTGATTTTGCTTGTGGAATTTTCTCTGAAAAACTTTTTTCATCCGTTAATAATTCACCGTCATTATCTGGCAAAACCTCAGATGTGGAATCATTATTTGAAATAGTGGCTGATTCAATTTTCTCTGGAATCCCAGTATCAAGATTTTCTATCTGTTTAGTACCAATTTCTGAGTCATTATCAGCTTTCTCCTTCCAGCAATCTTGAATAAAATTATCCCAATCTATTTTAGATTCTTGTATGGATTGATCTGTTTCTAAATAATCAATGGAAAAAGCAATATCCGGGATAGCATAAACATCCGGGTTATCTTCTGACACATAAGTCATATAAGGGTCAATTGAATTTAACCGGTTTTTATATATACTTATCTCCCCGATTGGTTTATCTTCTTTCAAAGCCTGTGATAATATCCGATTAGCTTCAAAACAATAAGGATATTGGGCAACAATCTTAATAGCTTGTTCAATTGCTTCAATTTTCTGATTTGAGAGATATAACATCCTTGCTAATTCAATATCAAGGTCTAATCGTTGGGGATGCTCATGTAATGCAATGCGCAGTTCAGCAATCGCCTGCTGATATAAATTGCTGCGTGCATACATTTTTATTAAAGCCCCACGTGTCAATCGTATGCGGGGTGGTTCAATACCATCTCGTAATCGAAATAAGCGTTTAAGTTCATCTTGAATCGTTGTATTAGCTGGTTGAAGTTCGAAGGCTCTTTCCATTTCATTAACTGCATTGTTCAATTCATTTCTTGATTCATAGATGAAACTAAGTCCTAAATGAGAAATGAAATCATCAGGGAAAATAGTCAAGATCAGCTTTAAAACCTTTTCAGCCAAATCAAGTTGCTTTGTATCCAAAAAAGCTTTTCCTAATAAACGAAAAACAGCAGCATATTTTGGAAAATATTTTAGTATCTGATAACAATGCAAAATTGCATCAGCTGATTTCCCTTCCTCAATCATCTGCTCAATCTCGCGCAGGTATTCACGAAGGGTAATTTTTGTCATAAATCATCCCTCCTTATTTGATAATCGGAATTGATTATTCACCCAGGTAATCTCGCAGTTTTCGTCTTATGGCTGGGTGTCGTAGACGGGATAACGCTTGGGCTTCAATTTGTCGCACCCTTTCACGCGTAACACCCATTTTACGTCCAACTTCTTCCAACGTATACGCCTGTCCATCGAGGAGTCCATATCTTAGTTGTAAGATTCTTACTTCGCGCGGTGGAAGCATATCCATAACCAGCTCGATATGTTCTCGTAAAAGATTGTATGTGGCAGTTTCGTCAGGTGCAGGGACTTCATCATCCTCAATAAAATCACCCAAAACTGAATCATCTTCATTATCGGTTGGAGTTTCAAGTGAAAGTGGGCGGCGTGAAACTTGAATCATATTTTCGACTTTTTTGGGTAAAACATCCAGTGATTCAGCTAATTCTTCTACAGATGGATCGCGTCCTAATTTCTGTGTCAATTGATGTTGTACGCGGAGTAGTTTATTAATTTGATCACCCATGTGAACAGGCACTCGAATTGTCCTACCCTGGTCTGCAATCGCCCTGGTAACTGCTTGTCTGATCCACCAAGTAGCATATGTACTGAATTTATGCCCGCGTCGATAATCAAATTTTTTTGTTGCTCGTATTAATCCGATATTTCCTTCTTGTATTAAATCTAAAAAAGGAACGCCGCGTCCCATATATTTCTTTGCAACACTAATTACCAGTCGTGAATTGGCTGTGATCAAATGCTCTCTGGCTGCCCAACCATCTTCAATTAGGTGTCTTAATTCCATCCTGCGATTCTTACTTACTTTTCCTTTCGCTAACTCCTCACGTGCCATTCTTCCCCGTTCAATTCTTTGCGCCAGTTCAACCTCTTGCTCAGCATTGAGTAAGGGAACACGGCTCACTTCCTTTAAATATAAGCCAATCGTATCATCGGTATCAATGTGTTTTAAATCATCAATAAGAATTTCAGGTTCGATTTCCTCAACAAGTTCTTTCTCTTCATCTTTAGCTAATTCCTCATCGGTTGGCTCTTTAGCAGCCTCATCTTCCTCAATAAAAGGTATACCCGCGCTCATCAAAGCGGCGAATGCTTCTTCTAATTGACTTACTTCTTGCTCTGCCTCTGGGAAGAAGTGTAGAATATCATCTAGAGTTACATATGATTTTTGATGTCCGAGTTCGATCAATCGACCAATGGCTGAAAATTCGACTTCTTCATAATCATCCATCAAATTTATTTTCTTACTCATTCTCTTCTTAATTTACCTCTAATAATTTATTGAAACCCATATTGTGGAATTTCTTCCATTTATAGATAATCAATCTTAATTTTGCTCGGGAAGACAAAACCCGTATTTTATCATTGTTTATATTCTTACTGAGATAAACTATACAATAAAAATAGCCATAAAGTCAACTACTCTTGACTTTATTTGATGTATTTCTAACAAAAATTTTTAAGTAAGTTGTCTTAATGCTTCATCAAACTCTGTTGGATCAGAGCTATAAAGTTGAATTTCAGTTCCAAAAATTGGGTGATAAAAAGTTAATTGCTGGCAATGTAGGAATAATCGGGGCGCATATATGCTTCTTATATTGAAATCGGTATTTTTGAACTCTAACAAATTCTCATAAAGAGTATCCCCTAAAATAGGATGACCAATCTCACTCAGATGGGCTCGAATTTGATGTGTATAACCTGTTTCTGGCATGACTGATATGTATGCTAGTTGTTGATATTGGTGGATTACACGTACATGAGTGATTGCATTTTTACCATATTCTTTGGATACACGTGTTCTATGTTTTCGATCTCCATTGATGGTAAGCGGTAGATTAATAGTCATTTTACTCTCATTAAATTTACCCCAGGCAATAGCAATATACATTTTATTGACTTTGCGTTGTTCAAATTGTTGATTGAGTTTACGATGGGCATCAATGGTTTTGGCAAATATTATCACCCCGCTGGTTTCTTTATCCAGGCGATGAATCACCAATATCTTCTGTTCGGTAAGTTTTAATAAAGAGTGAACATTGGGCAAATCTGGTTTATAACCATCACGAATGGAAAGCATTCCTGCTGGTTTATTTATTGCAATTATCCAATCGTCTTCATAGAGGACAGGTAATTCGGAAATCAATTTGTTATTTTTTCTTTTCATTTAAAATACAATTAAGATTATTTCTTGGAGGTAAACATGTATATCGTACAAGTTCATATTCATGTAAAAACCGATTATATAGATGAGTTCATTAGCGCCACGAGGGAAAACGCTGTCCAGAGTATAAAAGAAGAGGGCATTGCTCGTTTTGATTTTTTACAGGATAGAGATGATCCCACAAAATTTGTTTTGCTGGAAGTATATCGTACTGATCAAGACCCAGCGAAACACAAGGATACACCTCATTATAAAGTATGGCGTAATAGAGTGGAAAACATGATGGCAGAACCTCGTTATAGTATTCGTTATGTGAATATCTTCCCTGAAAATGATGGTTGGATTTAATGACTGATTTGTATCACCGAATAATGAAATTTGATTTTGCAACCTCATCAAAGATTATTTTTGGGGTTGGTGTAATTAAGGAACTAAATAGCATATTAAATCAATTTGGCCATAGAGTAATGATTTTTCATACTCGAAATCAGCATCATCTAGATACTCTTGAGACTATTCTTTGTGAAAAAGAAAAAACTTCGGAATATTTTTTGGTATCTGGTGAGCCAACCATTGACATGATTTCTGATGCGGTCGCGATCGCTCGTGATTTTAAATGCGAATTGATGATAGCTATAGGTGGGGGGAGTGTAATTGACTGTGGTAAAGCATCGTCAGCATTGGTAACTAATCCTGGTGCAATTACAGATTATCTAGAAGTGGTAGGACTTGGGAAACCCATATGTTCAAAACCGTTGCCATTCATTGCAATCCCAACCACTTCTGGAACTGGTAGTGAGGTAACTAAGAATGCTGTCTTGAGTGTTCCACAAATGCGCATCAAGGTTAGTATGCGTCACAATTGGTTAATTCCTCTGATTGCAATCATCGATCCTGAGTTAACCTGTTCTATGTCTCCTCAAATAACTGCATATACAGGGATGGATGCTTTCACGCAAGTGATTGAGCCATTTATTTCTAAGAAATCAAACATAATGACAGATATGTTCTGTAGAGAGGCTATACAACTTGCACCGAAGAATTTGATTATGGCATACCAGAATGGAATGAATATTGATGCAAGAGTCAAAATGTCCTTCGTAAGCTTAATGGGTGGGTTTTGTCTTGCAAATGCTGGCCTTGGAGCTGTTCATGGTTTAGCTGGTCCGATAGGTGGTATGTACAATTGTCCTCATGGTGCGGTTTGTGCCAGTTTATTACCATCTGTTATAGAAATAAATTTAAAAGCATTAAAGAGTAGAGATGCAAAAAACACGGTGATAAATAAATTCAAAGAGATCGCCAAACTAATTTCCGGATTTGCAACGGCATCGGAGGAAGACCTGGTAGATTATATTAAAAAAATATGTGTTGACCTACAAATTCCAAAGTTGTCACAATTGGGGGTTCTCAAAAATGATTTTCAATTAATAGCAGAGAAGTCAATTTTATCCAGCAGCATGCAGGGTAATCCGGTATTGCTAAATCAAGATGAAATAATAACGATACTAGAAAATTCTTATTAAATATTTGTGATTAAATTTCAAGTATTTTGCTTCACAAAAAAACTAACACCTAGAACACCTGGTCCACCATGCACCAATATAGCAGGTGGAACAGGATAAATTGGAATATTATTAATTCCTGTAATTTCATGTAACCTATTAGCTAGCTCATTAGCCTCTTTCTCAGCACAACCATGTTGAATGCATAGGTGCGCATCATCGTCATGAGGACATTCCTGATTTATTATTTCAATAAATCTCTCAAAAGCTTTAGTACGTGTTCGTTGTTTTTCAAGAGGTTCCACTTGACCATTACGAAATGCAAGTATAGGTTTTACCTGCAGGATTTCACCCAATAATGCTTGAGCTGCACCAATCCTTCCTCCTCTTTGTAAGTATTCAAGCGTGTCGACAAGAAAATAAGTACGATTTTTAACCGCCAAGTTGTTGATTTTTTCAATAATGGTATCTATTGAGTCGCCAGCTTTTGCCCAAGCTAATGCCTTTCTTACTAATACACCCAAACCAGCTCCCAAAATAGGTGTGTCTAAAATTCGAATATCCGCATCGGGGAAATCCTTTGCAGCCACTTCAGCTGATCTGACTGTACCACTCACTTTGGAGGATGGACAGACTACAAGTATAGGATCGCCGGTTTTAATTAATTCTTTAAAAATTGGAGTATACAAAGTTGGGTAGGGGGCAGCGGTTTTTGGTAATTCTTTAGACGTCTTTAATTTCTCAAAGAAAGAATCTGGGCTTATTTCATAATCATCTCGAAAACTCTCCTCCCCAAAGATAACAATCTGAGGAAGATAGGGCAAATTTAATTTCTTCGCCTCTTCCACTGGAATACTGGATAGTGTATCTGCTACAATTTGTACCATTTCAACTCCTTGTTATACATAAGTGATGATTATTTGATAGATTTTGCTGATGGCAGATTTGCTGCGGGTTCAGCATTCATCACAGCATTCACGATCGATCGCGCTACCACTTCTGCTGCATAAGCACCAATTAGGCTTACATCGGCTTTATGTTTGCCTGTAGCCATACAAAATATGGTATCACCATCCAACATGGAGTGAGCCGGTCTAATTGTCATCGCGATACCATTCTGCGCCATTTGTGCCACTTTGTTAGCTTGTTCTTTATTTAAAAGGGCATTTGTAGATACAACACCAATTATAGAATTTTGTTTCATTGCAAAACTCATTGCTGTTTTACCTATAAATGACTTCATTACATGCAATGTATTAGCAAAAATTTTAGTAGAGCCAACTTTGATTGGTCCCTTTACCACACTGCGTGCACCAGCAATAATTTGATTTGTGGCCGGATCAATCACATCTCCAAAGGCATTCACCACAACAATTGCACCAACAAGTACTCCACCACCAAGTTCAATACTTGCGGTTCCAATACCAGATTTCATGGCCTGACTCTTGCCAAGAATACCTCCAACGCTGGCTCCCATACCAGCACCAGCATTTCCTTGTTTCGGTGGAAAGGTACTAGCATTCATGCAAGCTTGATACCCCATTTCAGCATCAGGGCGAACCTTTGCGTTTCCGAGTGCTAGATCAAAAATAATGGCTGCTGAGACAATGGGAACACGGATATTTCCAGCGTTAAATCCAATATTTTTTTCTTCTAGGTAACGCATTACACCACAGGCAGAGTCTAAACCAAAAGCTGAGCCACCGGAGAGAACTATTGCGTGAATTTTTTCAACCAAATGCATTGGCCTGAGTAGGTCAGTTTCTCTTGTGCCTGGAGCGCCACCGCGTTGATCGACACCGCCAACAGCACCTTTCTCGCAGAGAATAACTGTGCAACCCGTTAAAGCTTTTTCGTCCTGGGCATGGCCAACTTTAATTCCTTCAATATCTATAATTGAATTTGTTAATTTCGTCATGTAATCTCCTGAATTAATTTTAGACTTTATAATTTCAAAGAAACATTGATAATTATAAGGTAATCTTATATACGGATAAGAACAATTGAGGTAAATATGAAATTAGCGTTAATTGGGTTGGGTAGGATGGGTGCAAATATCGCAAGACGTTTGCATAAAGATGGTCATCAAATAGTAGCTTTTAATCGTAGCTCAGAAAAGACCTTACAACTAGAAAAAGAAATTGGAGTACAACCAGCTTTCACTTTAGAGGAAACTGTATCATTGATAACCCCTCCACGTATTGTCTGGTTAATGCTTCCCGCTGGAGATGTAACAGAATCAACGATTAAAGAATTACAACATTTATTGAATCAGGATGATGTGATTATCGATGGGGC
>Ga0067045_1029743_pt1 | contig 18650 bp, 12 predicted proteins | sample TerdegcTABiofilm_FD_59184 | JGI IMG/M metagenome (GOLD analysis project Ga0067045, IMG submission 59184) | Combined Assembly of (Gp0054472, Gp0054536) Wastewater bioreactor microbial communities from Singapore -Terephthalate degrading... | reverse complement strand
AAGCCGGTAGAGCGGCGGCAGCGCGCTGCGCACCCGGCGCTCGGCCTCGCGCAACTGGGTCGCGTGCGCGGACAACTCCTGGCCCAGCGTCAGCGGCGTGGCATCCTGCAGATGGGTGCGCCCCAATTTGACGATGGCGCCGAACGCCGCCGACTTCCGTTCGAAGGTAGCCGCCAATGCGGCTAGCGCGGGCAGCAGGCGGTGCTGGAGAACGTCCACGGCCGCCACGTGCATCGCGGTCGGGAACACGTCATTGGACGACTGCGAGCAGTTGACGTGGTCATTGGGGTGGATCGGGGTCTTGCTACCGAGCAGCCCACCGGCCAGCTCGATGGCCCGATTGGCGATGACCTCGTTGGCATTCATGTTGGTCTGGGTGCCGCTGCCGGTCTGCCACACGACCAGCGGGAAGTGGTCGTCCCACCGCCCCGCGATGACCTCCTCGGCGGCTGTCACGATGAGGGCCGCGCGGTCTCGGTCGAGCACCCCCAACTCGGCGTTGGCTTGCGCCGCAGCTTTCTTGACGATGCCCAGCGCCTTGATGAACTCGCGCGGGAAGCGATCCGTCCCGATGCGGAAGTTCTCCAGCGAGCGCTGCGTCTGCGCGCCGTAGTACCGATCGGCCGGCACCAGCACCGACCCCAGGCTATCCGTCTCGCTGCGCGTGGCCATGGTTGCACCGATCTTTCTCACCCCGGCCGGACGCGGCCGCAGGGTTGCCTCACTCCGCCCGCGCTGCCCTGCGGTACTCGTCCTCGAGCGTGCTGTTGGCCCGTCGCTGCAGTCGCGCCAGGGTCCGGTCGATGTCGTCTCCCTCCAGAATGCCGACCATCGCCTCCTGCATCATCCGCCGAACTTGCTGGTAGCCGGCCAGCGACGGTTCGCTGTGGCCGTACTCGAGCAGCCGGTACGCGGAGCGAAACTGCGGGTTTTCGGCGAGATAGTCGGCCAGCGCGGCGGCCGCGCTGCGGCGCACGGGGAAGTAATTGCTGACGCGCACCCAACGCGCCTGTTGCTCCGGCTCGGTGAACCACTTGATGAACAGCCACGCGGCCAGTTGGCGCTCCGGGGTGGTCCGAGCCACCACCAGGCTCGCGCCGTACACATTGACTACCGGCGTCCCGGTGACAGAGGGCAGGGGAGCCACGTCCCACTGGAAGCCGATTCCGCCGTGATGGATCGCGCTGGCGAAGAACGGCAGGCTGGAGGATGAGCGCAGGGCGAACAGCACCTGGCCCACGCTGAACTCCCGCTGGTCGCCGTACTGCTCGCCCAGTTGCTCCACGCAGCCCTCGCGCACCAGTTGGCCGATGAAGCTCAGCGCGGCGCGCATCTGCGGCGTGTCCAGCGTGTACGCGTCTTGGGCGGGCGTCACCAGATCCCCGCCATGGCCGAAGACCAGCGACGCCAGCCGGCTCGCGTCGATGTCGAGCAGGAAACCGAGGCTGCGGGACTTGTTGGCCGACCGGCTGAACGGCCGGCGCCGCGCCTCGCGGCACATCTGGGCGAACTCGTCCCAGGTCCGCGGGGGATGGTCGTAGCCCAGCTCCGCCAGCCAATCGAGATTGCAGTACAGGACCTCCATGGAGCGGTTCGGGGGGAAACATATCTGCACCCCATCCACCTGGTCCTGCCGCAGGAAGGCGGGGTAGAAGTCCGCGCGGCTGGCCGCACTCAGGCCCCAGCGCGCAGACTCGATATACGGGTCCAGCGGGACGATCCCAGCCGCCGCGTAGTAGGCCCGCGCCTGGTTCTGGTAGGCCACCAGCAAGTCCGGAACGGTGCCGCCCTGCAGCCCGACGATCATCTTGTTGTACACGTTGTCATAGTCGCCGGCATACTCCCCGCGCACCGTGATCCGGTACTCGTTGGTGCGGTTGAAGTCGGCGATCATCTCCTGCAGCCCCGCCTCGCGTTCGCGCGTGTGCTGGTACCAGAACACGATGCTCTGCCCTGACGGATCGACCTGGTCGACGTCGGGCGTCGCCCGTTGCTCCGGGGGGCTGTCGGTGCAGGCGCCGCCGAGGACCGCCACCAGCGCCACCAGACCGAGGCGAATCGACAGATGGGGGAACGCCATCGCTAGCCTTTCAGTCCGGACGCGGAGATTCCCTCGGTGAACTCGCGCTGGATCAGGAAGTACGCGACGAGCACCGGCATCGTGGCGATACAGGCTCCTGCCATCTGCAGGTGGATCTCGGCACCCGCTTCGCTGACGAACTGCTGCAGGCCCACCGAGATCGGTCGCCAGTCAGGGGTGTTGGTGACCAACAGCGGCCATGCCAAGGCGTTCCACGATCCGATGAAGGTGAACATGCCTACCGTGAGCAGGGGCGCGCGGCACAAGGGCAAGAGAATCTGGAACAAGAAACGCACGTGACCGGCGCCGTCGATGCGGGCGGCATCCCACAACTCGCTGGGTTGGCTGCGCATGAACTGCCGCAGCAGAAAGATGCTGAACGCGCTGACCATGAAGGGCACGGTGAGGGCGGGCCAGCTGTTGAGCCAGGCGAACGGAGTGCTGCGGTGCAGCCAGGTGATTGTGAGGAAATTGGGTACCATGGTCACGCTCTCGGGGATCATCAGCGTGGCTAGAATACAGCCGAATACCAGCTCGCGGCCGCGGAAGCGCATCCGCGCTAGGGGGTACGCCGCCAGCACGGAAAACAGCAAAGTACCGCCCACCTGCAAGCCCGCGATGATCAGGGAGTTCTTGAAGTACAGGCCGAAATCGGCCTCGCGCCAGGCGTCGGCGTAGTTGCCCCATTGCAGGCGCTGCGGCCACAGGGCTCGCCGGAGAGTCTCGCCCCGAGTCATGAAAGAGGCGAGGAGCATCCACGCGAACGGGAAGCAGGAAACAGCCGCCCAGGCAGCGAGGCCGCCGTATACCAGAGCGGCCCGCCAGCGTCGGTACGCTACTCTACTCGCCATAGAACACCCGCCTGCCAACCACTCGGTTCTGCAACAGCGTCAGTCCCAGAATGACGAGGAAAAGCACGAACGCCAGAGCTGCGGCGTACCCGGCGTTGTGGTACTCGAAAATCAGATCGAAGATGGCCACGCTCAGCACGTCCACGCTGTCGCGCGCTCCCGGAGTGCGCATGATGTAGATATGGTTGAAGGCCTTGAAGGTGCCGATGATCCCCACCATAGACAGGAAGAACAGCGTAGGCGAGACCAACGGCAGGGTGACATGACGGAACGACTGCCAAGGACTCGCGCCGTCGATCTCCGCCGCTTCGTAGTAATGGCGTGGGATGGCGCTCAGACCAGCCAACAGGATGACGGTGTCGTACCCGATATAGACCCAACTGTTGTAGATGATGATGCTGACCAAGGCGAGGCTCGGGAAGAAGGTCTCCACCCAGGGCGGCCAGCTCGCGATCCCCGCCGCGCGCAGCAGCACCGCCACCACGGACCGGCTCTCGTACAGCCAGCGCATCTCCGGAAACCCGCACAAAGTCCCCAGGCGGTTGGCCACCGAGGCGGGGTGGGGACTGAAGATCGAGCGGAAAACCACCGCGGACGCGATCACCGGGGTCACGTAGGGCAGGAACAGCACCACCCGGAAGAATCCCCGCGCGCGCAGGCTCTTCAGCAGGAGATAGGCCAGCAGCATGGAGACGCCCAACTCCACCGGGATGGTGCCCAAGGCGTACAGTGCGGTCACCCGCAGGCCATTGTACAGGCGGGGATCGCCCGTGGCGCTGAGCTGGCCCAACCCGGGTACCAGCCCGACCCACAGGCCCGCGCCCAGCAGCACTGCAAAGGCCACTCGACGCCACCCGGCGGAGACGGTCCCGCCCCGCCGCTCGAGGGCTCGTCGCAGCCACAGCGCCGCCAGCACGAGACCGCCGCCCACCAGGAACCACAGCAGTGCGGCCGGGTCCCCGAGAGCCCGATGGTAGTGGGCCAACCCGAGGTACGGCCCGCGGCGGATGCGCCAGTCGTGCAGGCTGACGAACAGTGCGTAGCCGATCGGAAACAGGCCGAAGACGCCCAACACGGCCAGAGCGGGTGCGAGAAAGAGCCAGGCAGCGAGCGATTCGGAGGCACGAGGTTTCATCACCGGCAGCGACACCGCGCGCGGATCTGAGGGAGAAGTGGCAGGCGCCCTCGTGGTCACCGCTGATGCTCGGGCAAGAAGGCGACCAGCCGGCGACGAGCTGGCAGCGAACATTAGGCGGGGGCACAGCGGCTGTCAACACAGCGGCCGACAGCCAGTCGGGCCGCAGGCCCACGGTCGTGCATCTGCTCCACGCAGTGCTTGCCCAACCGTCGCACCGGCCTCGACGCCAGACAGCCCCGTCGGGGCCGCGCTGGATGGATGCGGGATGCCACCGGCGCGCGCGGCCGCCCGTTCGCCCCGAATGCGCCGCGAACGGAGTGCGTACTGCGGGGCAGCACCGCTGTCTAGAACGGAGGGATCGCTGGCACGTCCAGGGAACCGTGCGCTGCCGTGCGCGCGCAACTGGCGCGCGCCGCCGGCCGCGCGTCCCGCTGGACACGGCACGCCCCCCGACCATCCGGGCCGGGGGGCGCTCGGGACTATGGCTGCGCCCCAGGGATTCGAACCCCGATAGCGTGATCCAGAGTCACGTGTCCTACCATTGAACGAGGGCGCAGCACGACAGGATGGCGGAGAGGGAGGGATTCGAACCCTCGGTATGGGTAAACCCCATACAACAGCTTAGCAGGCTGCCACCTTCGGCCACTCGGTCACCTCTCCGGCCGGACCACTATTGGCGTCGACACAGCAGAACATGCGCACGATGGCGGAGGGTGAGGGACTCGAACCCTCAAGGGCGTGAGCCCGGCGGTTTTCAAGACCGCTGCCTTACCGATTAGGTCTAACCCTCCAGGAACGGCCGCGACAATATAGCGGCCGCCCCAGAGCCCGTCAAGAAACGGCACCCAAGCCAGGCTGGCAGCCCGCGGTGCGAGTTCGCCCCGTGCGCGGCGCAGTCCTCACGCGCGGCGGCGCCACCCTCGCCGGCCAGTCTGCGGTCAGCAGGCCGGCTCCGCCGGATACTGGCCGCCGTCGCCCTGGGCCTCCGTCTCCTCGTCCCGCACCTGGGTCATGGCGATGACGCGGTCGCCCTCGTCCAGGTTGATGAGGCGCACCCCCAGGGTGTTGCGGCTGACGCGGCTCACCCCGGCCACCGGCAAGCGAATCAGCACCCCGTTCTGGGTGATGATCATCGCCTGGTCCTGCTCGCGCACGGGCTTACAGGCGACCACCGGCCCGTTGCGGCCGGCTGTCTTGATGTCGATCACCCCCATCCCGCCCCGGTGCTTGCGCGGATAGTCGTGCTGCGACGTCCGCTTGCCGTACCCAGAGGCACAGATCGTGAGCAGGTCTACGTCGGCGTCCACCACGACCATGTCCACGACGCGGTCGCCCGGCCGCAGCTCGATGCCTTTCACGCCGGTGGCCACGCGCCCCATCGGCCGCACCTCGTCCTCTGCGAAGCGCATGGCGATCCCGTTCTGCGTCACCAGCACGACATCCTGCGTGCCGTCCGTAACCGCGGCCCCCACCAGCTGGTCGCCCTCCAGGATATTCAGCGCGATGATGCCGTCGCGGCGGACGTTCTGGTACGCGGAGAGCAGCGTGCGCTTGACGATGCCATCCCGCGTGCAGGTGAACAAATAGCGCATCGGCGAGAATTCGCGCACGGGGACCACCGCGGCGATAGTCTCGTCCGGCGCGAGCCGGAGCAGATTCACCAGCGGTCGGCCACGCCCCGGCCGGTCTCCTTCCGGGATCTGGTACACCTTGAGCCAGTAACACTTCCCCGCAGCGGTCAAGAACAGGACGTACGCGTGAGTGGAGGCGACGAACAGATGCTCGACGAAGTCCTCTTCGCGCGGCTTCATGCCGGTGACGCCGCGCCCTCCGCGGCGCTGCACCCGGTAGGTGTCCGGGTGCATGCGCTTGATGTACCCGGCACGCGAGATGGCGATCACCATGTCTTCGTCGGCGATGAGACTCTCGATGTCCAGGTCTTCGGCCGCGTACACCAAAGCCGTTCGCCGCGCGTCGCCGAAGCGTTGCTGAATCTGGGTCAGTTCGTCTCGGATGACTGCGAACTGCCGCGGCCGGCTCGACAGAATTCCGGTCAGGTCCTCGATCTGGCCCACCAGCGCGCGGTATTCCGCGGCGATCTTGTCGCGTTCCAGTCCCGTCAGTCGCTGCAACGGCATCGCGAGGATCGCCTGGCACTGGGCGTCGCTCAACCCGAATTGGGCCTGCAGCCGCGCATGGGCCACTTCCGGGCTGGCCGAGGCGCGGATGAGGCGAATGACCTCGTCGATATGATCGAGGGCAATGCGCAGCCCCTCGAGGATGTGCGCCCTGGACGCTGCCTTGTCCAGCTCGTACCGAGTGCGCCGCAGGACCACCTGGTGCCGATGGTCGAGAAAGTGACGCAGCAGGTCCTTGAGGGTGAGCAACTCCGGGCGGCCATGGACGATCGCCAAGAGCATGATTCCGAAGGTGCTCTGCAGCATGCTGTGCTCGAAGAGCTGGTTCAGCACGACATCCGCATGCGCCTCGCGCTTGACCTCTACGACGATGCGCAGACCCGCGCGGCCAGATTCGTCGCGGATGTTGGCAATGCCATCGACGATCTTGGCGCGCACCAGCTCGGCCATCCGCTCGAGCAATGTGGCCTTGTTCACCAGGAAGGGGATCTCCGTCACCACGATCTGCTGGCGCCCACTGCTCAGGGTCTCGATCTCGGCTTTGGCGCGCACGGAGACGATGCCGCGACCCGTGTGGTAGGCCTGCCGCACCCCGCCCATCCCGTGGATGACACCACCGGTCGGAAAGTCGGGCCCGCGCACGTGCTCCATGAGCGCGTCGATGTCGATGTCGGGGTTCTCGATGAGCGCGGTCAACCCGGCCACGACCTCGCGCACATTGTGCGGCGGGATCTTCGTCGCCATGCCCACGGCGATGCCCATCGAGCCGTTGCACAGCAGGTTGGGAAACTTGGCGGGCAGGACTTCGGGCTCTTGCCGCGTCTCGTCGTAGTTGGCGATGAAATCGACCGTGTCCTTCTCCAGATCCCCGAGCATCTCGGTGCTGGGCCAGCTCAGCCGCGCCTCGGTGTAGCGCATGGCGGCAGGCGGGTACCCATCTATCGAGCCGAAATTGCCCTGCCCCTGCACCAGTGGGTAGCGCATGCGGAATGGTTGGGCGAGGTGGACCAGTGTGGGATAGACGATGGCCTCGCCGTGCGGATGGTAGTTCCCGGAGGTGTCGCCGGCGATCTTGGCGCACTTGCGGAAGGCACGGTTGGGCGCCAGACCAAGGTCGTTCATGGCGACCAGGATCCGGCGCTGCGACGGTTTGAGCCCGTCGCGCACGTCTGGCAGGGCTCGAGCCAGAATGCTGCTCATGGCATAGTCGAGGTAGGAGACCTTCAGCTCCTCCTCGATCTTCACCGGCACGATCTTGGCTTCTCTGGACTCAGGCATGTCGTCGTTGGGTCAAGGAAACGGGGCCGGGGCCGCCACGCGTCTGCAGCAGCCAAAGCGGCCCGAGGCGTTGCCGGTCTCAGGCGTGAAGGTCGATGTTGCGCGCGTCCAGGGCGTGGACCTCGATGAACTGGCGCCGCGGCTCTACCTCGTCGCCCATCAGCAGACTGAACATGTGCTCGGCCTCCACTGCGTCTTCCAGGCTCACCCGCAACAGGGTCCGCGTGGCCGGGTTCATCGTGGTCTGCCACAACTGCTCGGGGTTCATCTCGCCGAGGCCTTTGTACCGCTGCACGACGATGCCGCGGGTATCGCCGTTGCTGGCCAATGCCCGCAGCGCCGCGTCGCGTTCTGCCTCGTTGAACGCGTATATCTCCTGCTTGCCTTTCTTCACCAGGAACAACGGTGACTGCGCCAGGTACAGCTTGCCGTGCTCGATCAACCCCCGCATGTAGCGAAAAAAGAACGTCATCAGCAGCGTGCGGATATGGCTGCCGTCCACGTCCGCGTCCGCCATGATGATCACCTTGCCGTAGCGCAGCCTGGTGTGGTCGTGATCCTCGCCGATGCCGGTGCCCAGCGCCGTGATCATCGGCAGGAGTTTTTCGTTGCCCAGCACGCGGTCGATGCGCGCCTTCTCGACGTTCAGCGGCTTGCCGAACATGGGCAGGACCGCCTGGAAACTTTGGTCCCGGGCCTGGGCTGCCGACCCCCCCGCGGAATCGCCCTCGACCAAGAAGATCTCGGTCAGCTCTGGGTCGCGCAGCGCACAGTCCACGAGCTTGCCCGGCAACGACGCGCTGTCGAGCACGCCCTTGCGCCGGGTCAGCTCGCGCGCGCGCCGCGCCGCTTCGCGGGCACGACCCGCTTCGACGATCTTCTCGGCGATCCGCCGGGCCACATCCGGGTGTTCCTCCAGGTACGTGGCCAGCGCCTCGCTGGTGAGCGAGTCCACCAGCCCCTTCACGCTGCTGTTGCCGAGCTTGCTTTTCGTCTGGCCTTCGAACTGCGGCTCCGGGAGCTTGACGCTGACGACAGCCGCCAATCCCTCGCGGGTGTCCTCGCCGGCCAGGGCAAGCCTGCTGTTCTTGAGCAAGTTGTTGCGGATTATGTAGTTGTTGATCGTGCGGGTCAGCGCCGAGCGAAATCCGACCAGGTGCGTGCCCCCCTCGCTCGTGTGGATATTGTTTGCGTAGGTGAAGATGGTCTCCTGGTAGCCGTCGTTGTACTGGATTGCCACCTCCACCGACACGCCTTCCTTCTCGCCATGCAGGTAGATGGGCTCGGCATGCAACACGCTCCGACCCTGGTTGAGAAAGCGCACGAACTCCTGCAGCCCCCCTTCGAACAGGAACCGATCGCTTTGGCCCGTGCGGGCATCGCTGCAGCGGATCTCGAGCCCCTTGTTCAGAAAAGCCAACTCCCGGAGGCGATGGGCGATCGTCTCGTACCGGAACTCCGTGGTCTCGAAGATCTCGGGATCGGGCTTGAAGGTTACCCGCGTGCCGGTGCGGTCCGTGTCGCCGACGACTTCCAGCTCGGTCTCGGGAACGCCGCGGCGATACCGCTGACGGTGGGCGTGGCCGCGCTGCCAGACCTCGCAGACACACCATTCGGAGAGCGCGTTGACTACCGAGGCGCCGACTCCGTGGAGGCCGCCGGACACCTGATAGGCCTTCTTGTCGAATTTGCCGCCGGCGTGGAGCATGGTCATCACCACTTCGACGCCGGACTTATCCTCGCCGGGGTGGCGGTCGACGGGGATCCCGCGGCCGTTGTCCGTAACCCGCACGCTGCCGTCTGCCAGGATCTCGACGTCGATGCGGGTACAACGCCCGGCCATGGCCTCGTCGATGCTGTTGTTGACGATCTCCTTGACCAGCTCGTGCAGGCCGTTCTCGCCCGTATCGCCGATGTACATCGCGGGACGCTTGCGCACCCCGTCTAGGCCTTTCAGGACCTGGATGCTGCCGGCCGTGTACTCGGAGTCCGCGGGGCTGGGTGGAGAGGATTCGATACGTTCCGCAGGTCTGTGCGTCATGCACTCACTCCTGTGGACTGAACGGGGCTCGCCGGAGCCGTGCCCGCGGCGGAGGCTCGGAGCGATTCACCAAGAGCAGTCCGTCTATGACCTGGCTCCCGACCGCGCGATTCAGGCGGGCGACCAGATCCTGCTGCATCAGACTCAACTGATTCCGCCACGCCGCGGTGGGCACCGCCACCTCGAGGCGGCGGGCCGCCACGCGCAGCGCGCGGCTGTGCCGGGCCAGCAGCGGACCAACGACCTCGGGCCAGGCCAGCACGGCACGGCATTCGGCCAGCTTGGTGCCTGCGCCCAAGGCCGCCAGGACCCGCTCGAGGAGCAGGCTAAGCGGCTCGGCCTCGGGAAGGGCTTGCGGCTCACCCGGCGAGCGCAAGGCAGTGGAAACCCGCTCGCGGGGCCGCGGCCACGGGCCTGGGACTGGTGAGTATGACCTGTTCGAATTCATCCATGCTCTCCAACAAGGCGGCAACCCGAGCCTCGTCCAGTTCGGACAACACGTCGTCCAGCAGCAGCACCGGCTGCCCGTCGTCCTCTTCGCTCAGGTACTCCGCCTCCGCCAGCTTCCAGGCGATCATCATCGTCTTGAGCTGCCCCTCGGAGGCGGAGACGAGCGCCGGCACGTGCTGATGGACGAACAGCAGATCGTCCCTGTGCGGCCCGGCCAGCGTATGCCCCAGATCGCGCTCATGGCGTTCCATCCGGCGCAATTCCTCCAGAAGAATGGCTTCCTGAGCCGCTTCTTCGTCTGGGCATCCCCGGTATTCGACATCCACCTCGTCGCCGGGCGCCAGGCGGCGCATCCAGGCGGAAAACGGCCGCCGCAGCGCCGCCACAGCCGCCAGCCGCTCGCGCCGCAGGAATCCGCCCAGTCCCGCCAACTGCTCGCTCCAGGCGGCCAGACTGCCATCACCCTGGGCAGGCAGCCCACGGAGCAGCGCGTTGCGCTGCGCCAGCACCTGCTGGTACCGCTGCAACGCCCGCAGATAGGGACGACTGCGCTGGGATATCAGCACATCCAGCAGGCGCCGCCTCTGCGCGGGGAAGCGAAGCACCAGCGACACGTCTTCCGGAGCGAAGTGCACGGTGCGCAGGCGCCCGATTAGGTCTCCCACCCGCTCCAGAGGCACCTGATCGACGAAGGCCCTTTTGCCCTGCGGGCCTCCGAAGAACAGACGCAGATGCTGTTGGGCAGCCCCCGCCTCGCACGTGGCCCGGACGTCGAAGAAACTGCCGCCGTACGGCACGGCGTGCTGATCCTGGGCCCCCCGAACCGACTTGCCGATCGAGAGAAAGCCAATCGCTTCGAGGATATTCGTCTTGCCACGGCCGTTGCGTCCCGTGATGAGGGTCCGAGCCGCCTCGAAACAGAAGCGCTCGTCGTGGAAATTGCGGAAAGCACACAGTTCGACGGCTTTGACCTTCACCGCAGTCCCGCTCGTCAACCCGTGGCACGCAGCGGCATCAGCAGGCAGAAATAGTCAGCGGACGGGAGCTGGTCGGCCGGTCGCAGCACAGCAGCGGAGACTTCGGTTCCCAGCTCGAAGATCACCGCCTCAGAGCCGATGCGACGCAGGATCTCGAGGAGGTATTGGGCATTGTACCCCGTCTGCATGGGTTCGCCTTCGTACTCGGCGGCGACGACCTCGCGCGCCTGACCGCCGACTTCAGGGCTGTTCGCCGACAGCTCCACTGCGCCCGGCCCCAGCGCCATCCGGATCTGATGCGTATACGAACTCGCGAGGATCGACACGCGCCGGACCGCCGGCAAGAAGGCGTCCAAGGCGACACGCAGCCGCCGCTGGTTGTTTCGCGGAATCACTTGCCGGTACTCGACGTACGGTCCCTCGATCAGCCGCGTAACCAGTTCCGTGGGGCCCACCTGCAGCTTCAGGTGGGTATCACCAAAGACGAGGCCGGTGGGTTCGGTGTCTCCGCCCAGCAATTTGCTCATGCGGGCCATCGCCGTCGCCGGAACGATCGCGTCACAGGTGGCCGATCGGACCTGCGCTGACAGGTCAGCGCGACAGTGGTAGTGCGCGAAACGGTGAGCGTCGGTCGCCACCAGGAGCATGCCGCTGTTGTCCAGGCGCCACAGTGCGCCCGTGAGAACGGGGCGGGTCTCTTCACGGGACACGGCGAACGCCACCCGATGGATCATGTCGGCGAGCGTAGCGGCATCTAGCTCCGGAACTGCCGCAAGGTCGAGGCTCGTGCCAACCAGATCGCCGGGGAACGGCGGAAAATCCTCGGCCGGCACCCCCGCAAGGCTGTAGGTCCCCTGCTGAGCCCCCTGGGACCCGAGCACTCCCTCGATCCGCAGGTTCGATTCGCAGACCTCGAGCTTCAGTTCGGAATCCGGCCACTCGCGGATGATCTCGGCCAGCGTCCGCGCGGGAACACCGACCAACCCGGGCACCTCGACCTGCGCTGGCACGCGCGTGCGGATCGACGTCTGCAGATCCGACGCGGCCAGCACCAACTCCTCTCCATCAGCCGACAGCAGGAGGTTCGTGAGTACGGGCAATGCCGGCTTGGTCGGCACCGTATCCAGCACAGTATCGATGCCCTTCCACAATTCATTGCGCGATATCGTGATTTTCATGCAATTCTTCCCTCGGTATTCGCCAGACGCTGTTCGTGGTGGGCGCAGGCAAGGTCTGCACGACACAGAAAATACGGCCCGATGGCGCTGCTGTCAATACAATATTATAAAGGTTCAGCAGTTGGCCCCGACAACGTCGTGCCAGTCCTCGCTGCACGTCGCTGCGCCACTCCGTCCCCACCTCCGCTGCAAGGCGCCCCTTGAGCGTTTCCCGGTCCAAGGCGGCTTGCCTCGCCTCGTGGCTCGATCGCGACGCCCTCCAGACGCCGACCGACCAGCCATTCTGCGGTGACACCGCTCCATCTGACATTGCGCTCCTCGCGGCTGAGCTCTGGGTGCTCCGGCATCCTGGGTTACTGCCGCCCTGAGTACAGCACTGGAACTGAATACCCTGGAGGTTAGCAGGTTCTGTACTGCAGTAGGCCGCATACGTGTTGACAGCGTGACTGCGTGCATTCGGAATTGGACATCTAAGTTGTTTTCCGTAAACGTCTTATGTGCGGCATGCTGCGGCCGTCGGAGAGGTGCCGCGCCTGTTGATAACGATGTGGACAGCGTGCGGATCTAGCCCTGCGTGGTGTACAGACCGCACCGCGGGCGATGGCTGGACCAGTTGTCGACAGTCGCGAGCACAGGCCTGTGGAGAACTGGGTGGCGAAAGGGGCCTGGCTGGTTGTGCGGCGGCGCGGGTCGACGTCAGAGTCCGCGAGTCGCTGACACGGGCGACAGTTCGCGCTCCAAGGCCGTCAACGTCTGCGCGAACGAGGGGTTCTCCATGCACTTGGCTTCCACTGTCTGGAGTGCATGGACCACTGTGCTGTGATCACGGTTGCCGAAATACAGGCCGATGGTTTTCAAGGAGTGGGTGGTGAGCTTCTTGGTGAGGTACATGGCGACCTGCCGCGCGCTCGCCACGTCCTGCTTGCGGCTCTTGCTCAACAGCAGATCCACGGCGATGCTGTAGTGTTCGGCGACGCGCTGCTGGATCAGCTCGACGCTCAGCTCGGTGGTCTCGGGGGGCATGCGCTCGCGGATCACGTGCCGGGCGGCTTCTACGGAAAGCTCGGTGTGGTTGATGGAGCAGTACGCCAGCAAATGGATGAGGGCCCCTTCGAGCTCGCGGATGTTGGAGCTGACGTAGTTGCCCAGGAGAACGGCTACATCGTCTGGCAGGTGGATGCCGCTGACCTCGGCCTTCTGGTGGAGGATGGCAATGCGGGTCTCCAGGTCTGGCGGCTCGATGGGCGTTACCAACCCCCACTGAAAGCGGGACACCAACCGCTCCTCCATGCCGGCTAGCTTGCCGGGAGGGCTATCGCAGGTCATCACGATCTGCCGCCCGTTCTGGTGGAGGAAGTTGAAGGTGTGAAAGAACTCGTTTTGGGTCTGCTCTCCTCGGAGGATGAACTGGATGTCGTCGATCAGGAGGATTTCTTGACTGCGGTACAGAGCCCGAAAGTCGGCGGTCCGCTGGGTCTTGAGTGATTCGATGAAATCACTCATGAACTTCTCCGATGGTACGAATGCCACCCGGTGGGCGGTGCCGTGCTGGAGCGCATAGTGCGCGATGGCTTGCAGCAGGTGCGTCTTGCCGAGGCCCACGCCGCCGTAGATGACCAGCGGATTGAACTGGGTTTTCCCAGGCGACTGGGCTACCGCGAGAGCGGCTGCGTGGGCGAAGCGGTTGCCCTCGCCGATCACGAAGGTCTCGAAGGTATACCTGGCGTTGAGCGTGCCGAAGGGGCCATCCGGCGAGGATGGCGAGGATGGCGTGGTGGCGGGAGGGGCATGGGGCACCGCAGATGGGGCTGCTGGCGGAGGCACACGCACAGGTTTTTCGGTAGCGAGCTGGGAGGCGGCCGGCTGCGTGGGTGAACTGGGCGCCTGGGCGACGACGAACGTGACGGGTGGCGCATATCCGGTGACCGCCTTCAGTGCCTGCTGGAGGAGGTCCAGATAGCGGCTCTCGAGCCACTCGGCGAAGTAGGAGCTGGGCACTTCCAGAACGAGTCCGTCCGGATCCAGGCGCCGGGCGCGGGTCGGCCTGAACCAGGCGTTGAACGTCTGGGGTCGCAGCCGCTGCTCGAGAAAAAGCAGGCACTGAGCCCACAGGTCGTTGACGTCCTGGGTCATCGCGTTCGCCGGGGATATGGGGAAAGGGAAGCTATTGAGAGCGCAGGCGAGCGTCAAGAGAATGCGGCGGCGAGAGATGGAAGCGATTGAGCGCGCGTCAGTTCGGTGGCGTTGACGAGGACGCGACAGGCGCCTATCTTACAACTCCCTGTCCGCAACGCAGCCGAGGGCCAGCCGGCGCTCGGTTGGGCTGTGGGCCACGAGCACGGGAGCCTGAGATCGTGAAGAGAACATTCCAGCCCAGCAACAGGAAGCGCAGGAACAAGCATGGATTCCGCAGGCGCATGAGCACTGCCGCCGGCCGTGAGGTGATCAACAGGCGCCGGCGCCGGGGCCGCAAGCGCTTGGCCTGCTAGACCCGTTGGGGAGACGGGCTGGGCGGCGGGTCAGGGGACAGATTGGATGGCGTGGATCCGTGGCCGACTGCTCTGGGCGAAGGCCCACCGGGGAGAAGGCCGCCTGGTGCTGGTGGTGCCCCGTCGCCTGGGCAATGCTGTGTCCAGGAACCGCCTGAAACGTCGACTGCGGCGCATTGCGGCCGCATGGCCTGCAGACCAATGCCGCGTGGTCGTCATGCCGCAGACCGAGGCGATGGCGGCCAAGTATGCGGATCTGGCGGCCGACCTCGGCTCGTTGATGGCGAGGATTACCTCAGGGAAGCCGCAGTGAGACACATGGTGATCGTCCTGCTGCGCGTCTATCAGGCGTCTGTCTCGCCGTGTTTCCCTTCTTGCTGTCGCTTCTACCCCTCGTGTTCCCAGTACGCCGTGGAGGCGGTTGCTCGGTATGGCGTGCTCGGCGGCGCATGGCGCGCTCTGCGGCGGCTGGTCCGCTGTCATCCCTGGGGTGGCTCGGGATATGACCCGCTGACCTAGGAGTGGCGCGGCGCTCGGGCCGCCTCCGTCGGTGCGCGGGCATCGACGGTCCCCTTGGGTGGCCTGCGGGTATGCCTGCCGGCAGGCGCTGGAGGTTCGACATCAGCATGGAAGACCGAAGGACTCTGGCCGCGTTTCTCGCGATCGGGGTGATTCTGTTCCTCCTCCCGTACTACTACGAGTGGGTCGGATTGGCCAAGCCCTCGACTGCCCCGGCGGCACGGGAAGAGGATGTCGCGCAGCGCGCGTCTCGGCCGGCGGAGGGGCCCGGCGAAATTCCGGCGACTGCTGCAAGCGGTCAGCTCGGTTCGGCCGCAGCCGCGGTGCCCGGCCTGGGAGTCCCTGGAGAGCACCGGTCGTTCGTCGAGCGCCGAGTAGTGGTCGAGACGCCGCTGCAACGTCTGACGTTTTCCACGCGCGGCGGGGTGCTGGTTGGCTGCGAGTTGCTGCAATACCAGCGGATCGACGGATCCCAGGTCGAGCTCGTGCCACCCGGCGGACGGGGACTACTGGTGACGCTCGACGAACCGGCGCGGGGCCGGCTGGCGCTGGATGACGTGGAGTTTGTGCCGAGTGCCCCCGGACTCCGCCTCGGGCCGCAAGACGAGGGTCTCCTTCGGTTTCTGGCCGAGGTCGGTGGCGGAGTGTTGGTCGAAGAGACGCTGCGTTTCCGCGGGGATCGCTATGGTTTCGAGCTCGAGCTTCGGCACGCCGGGCTCGAAGAGGACGCGGAGCTGGCGCTCCGATGGGAGGGCGGCGTGGCGCTCACCGAAGGCGACGCCCGGGTCGATCTGCGCGAGGCGCGCGTGCTGGCGCTGTTCGGGGGCTCGCTCACCAAGATCCAAGCCAGCGGCAATGACCGCGAGAAGACTTGGGAAGAGAAAGGGGCCGTGCAGTGGGCCGGCGCGCGGAGCAAGTATTTCCTGGTGGCGCTCGTGCCGGGCGAGGGCGCAGAGCGGACCAGGGTCCGGCTACAGGGTGCCGGGCAGGGTAAGGGCGTGTTGCCGGCGTACACGTTCGAGATCGGCGCGCGGCCGGAAAGGAAGCGGGGCTGGCGCACCACGGTGTACGCTGGACCGCTCGAGTACGACAGCCTGGAGCAGTACGGGGTTCAGCTCGAGCGCGCCATCGATTTCGGCTGGCCAGTGGTGCGCCAAATCAGCTGGCTGTTGCTGGTGATCTTCAAGTGGATGTTCAGATTTGTGCCCAACTATGGATGGATCATCGTCATCTTTGGGGTCGCCATCAAGATCTTGCTGTATCCGCTGACTCACAAGACGTACGAGTCCAGCGCCAAGATGCAGGAGCTGCAGCCGGAGATCGAAGCTCTCCGACAGAAGTATGGCAACGACCAGCAGCGCCTGAGCCGGGAGACGATGCGGTTGTACAAGGAGCGGGGCGTGAACCCGCTGGGGGGCTGTCTGCCGATGTTGCTGCAGATGCCGGTGTTTTTCGCGTTGTACAATTTGTTCGGACGCACGATAGAGCTTCGACGGGCCCCGTTTATCTGGTGGATCCACGACCTGTCGATCCCCGATAGTCTGGCGTTTGGTGGTGTGGCGGTGCATGTGCTGCCGGTGCTGATGGGGATTTCGATGTTCGTGCAGCAGAAGATGACGATGAAGGACCCCAAGCAGGCGATGATGGTGTACCTGATGCCGGCGATGATGGTGTTCATCTTCTGGGGGATGAGCTCGGGTCTGGTGCTGTACTGGACGGTGTTCAACGTTCTCAGTATCGCGCAACAGGTTCTGGTAAGCCGGTTCGGGCGGGGGCGGATGGTTGCGCCTTTGAGGCCTGCTTGACGGCTTCGTACGCGGGGCTAGCTGTGGAGAGCGGGGGTGTGTGGTGGTGAGACGATCGTAGCGCTCGCTACGCCACGAGGCGAGAGCGGTGTGGCGCTGGTGCGGCTCAGCGGCGCGCGGGCGATCGAGATCGCCCGAGAGCTCTTCCGAGGCCCGCGTGGCTGGGAATATCGGACCCGGCGGGTGACTTCTGGTCGGGTGGTGGTGCAAGGCGCGGATATCGATTCGGGGCTGGCGTGGGTCATGCGAGCCCCGAATTCGTATACGGGCGAAGATACGGTGGAGATCTCCTGCCACGGCAGCATGGCGGTAGTGGAGGAGCTGATTCGCGAAGCGGTGGCCAAAGGCGCGCGCCCGGCGGAACGCGGCGAGTTCACTCGATGGGCGTTCCTCAACGGCAAGCTGGATCTCCTCCAGGCCGAAGCCGTGCTGGCCCTTATTCGAGCCAGTGGGCGAGAGGGGGCGCAGGCGGCATACGGAGCGCTGGCGGGCAGACTATCGGCACGCGTGCGCGGGCTTCGAGACGAGGTGGTGGCTGCCCGGGCTCAGCTCGAGCTGGCGCTGGATTTCCCTGACGACGCCGGCGACGGGTGTGACCGGGGGGCGCTTGCCGCACGGGTGGCTCGTGTGGCCGCGCAAGCCGAGTTGCTGGCAGCGACGTATGAGGGTGCCCGACGGCGGGAGATGGGACCGGCAGTAGTGCTGGCTGGGCGGCCGAATGCGGGGAAGTCGACACTTCTCAACGCGTTGGTGGGCGAAGAGCGTGCGATCGTGACGGCGATGCCGGGAACCACGCGAGATCTGGTGGAGGGGCGGGTCTGGTGGGGTGGACGGCTCGTACGGCTGCTGGACACTGCCGGGATCCAGGCGGGCGGCGACGAGGCCGAACGGGCTGCGGTGGCGCGCGCGCTGACCGCTGTGGACGGGGCAGATGTGGTGGTGGTCGTGGTGGACGGTGCGGGTGAGTGGACAGAGGACGACAGTGCTCTGGTGCGGCGAGTGGCGCCGGGGCATGGCGTGCTGGCAATCAGCAAGGCGGATCTGGCGCGGACGGTACGGGTGCCCGGATGGGTGCCGCTGACGTGCCTGGAGGTCTCGGGGCTGACGGGGAGCGGGCTGGAGGTCTTGGCAGCCGCGATACTGGGGTTGCTGCCTGGGACCGGCAGCGAGGGCGATGTGGAGCTCGTCGAGGGCCGGCAGCAGCGCTGCGTGCTGGAGATGGCTGGCGCCTTGCGGCGAGCGGAGGCTGGCTTACTTGGTGGGGTAGCGGAGGAATGCTGCGCTGCAGATCTAGCGGAGGCCGCAAGAGCGGCGGACGAGCTCATCGGCATTGGCGTGGGTGAAGATGTGCTCGACCTGATTTTCCGCGAATTCTGCATCGGCAAATAGGCGAACGGCTGGCCGGGGTGGGTGGCCGTGGACGACGGCGCCGGGTGTTGCCGGCGATAGTTCTCCGTGCAGGGCGGGGGTGGCCGAAGCGGACAAGCGACGATGGAGCGCCGTCTGGCACACAAGGGGGGACCGTCTCGGTGACGGGATGCGTCGCAACGGGCGGGAGGAGGCTGGGTTGGCGGTGGGTGCTCTAAGGTCTGGGGTTCTTTGGCGCGGGGGTGAGCGGTGCATAGCGGGGAGCTCCAGGGGGCTGTTTCACGTGAAACGGGTGGGGCGGGCGAGCCGGTGCGTCGCAGAGGGGCGGGCTGGACGGG
>Ga0067045_1029740_pt1 | contig 18659 bp, 13 predicted proteins | sample TerdegcTABiofilm_FD_59184 | JGI IMG/M metagenome (GOLD analysis project Ga0067045, IMG submission 59184) | Combined Assembly of (Gp0054472, Gp0054536) Wastewater bioreactor microbial communities from Singapore -Terephthalate degrading... | reverse complement strand
GAGCCGGCGCGCCGGGCAGGGCGAGGGCTCCCGGTACGGGTCGCCGCGCCGGGGCACTCAGGCCGCGATCGCCTTCCGCTCCTTCGCGGCGGGCAGGAACTTGACACCCGCGAGTCCCACCAGGGTCAGGCCGAGACCGAGCAAGTCGGACCGGAGTCCCGGGGCGATGAGCATCACGGCCGCGGCGCCGAAGACGATCCGGAGGGGCCACATCAAACGTTTGGTGAGGTATCCCTCGGCCGCCACGGCCAGGAGGGCGGTCCCCGCGAGTCCGGAGACGGCGGACCAGATGATCGCGAGCTTGGAGTCGGAGATCAGGAGCATCTCCGGGTTGTAGATGAAGAAGAACGGCACGATGAACCCGGCCAGGGCCAGGCGGAAGGCCGTCCAGCCCACCTTGTTGGGGGACGCTCCGGACATGCCCGCGCCGACATAGGCGGCCAGGGCCACCGGCGGGGTGATGGTGGACAGGCAGGCGAAGTAGAGCACGAAGAAGTGCGCCTGGAAGGCCGGGACTCCCATCTTGGTCAGGATGGGAACCGCGATGGAGCCGGCGATAACGTAGCAGGCGCTGGTCGGCAGGCCCATGCCCAGGATGATGGACACCACCATGCACAGGAAGAGGGCGATGGGGAGTTGGCCGGCGGACAGCCGGACGATGTTGTCCGCCAGGATGATGCCGATCCCCGTCATGGACAGGACGGCGACCACGAACCCGGCGTTGGCCATGGCCACGCCGATGCTCAAGGAACTCCGGGCGGAATTGACCGCCACGTCCCGCAGCTCCTTGGCCCCGATCCGGGTCTCCTTGCGGATCCAGGATAGAAGGGCGGTGATCACCACCGTGTAGAAAGCCGCGTACAGCGGGGTCCTTCCCTCGAACAGCAGATAGATCAGCACGAAGATGGGGATGATCATCTGGCCGTAGCGCAGGATGGTATGCCAGACGTTGGGAAGCTCCTCCTTCGAAAGCCCGCGCAGGCCCATGGACCGGGCGCGAAGGTCAATCTGGAAAAAAACGCCCGCGAAGTACAACAGGGCCGGAATGATCGCCGCTCCGGCGATGGTCAGGTAGCGAACCCCCAAAAACTCCGCCATGATGAAGGCGACGGACCCCATGATGGGGGGCATGAACTGCCCGCCCGTGGAGGCGGCCGCCTCGATGGCCCCCGCGAAATACGGCTTGTACCCGACCTTCTTCATGAGGGGGATCGTGAAGGCCCCCGTGGTCGCCACGTTGGTCGCCGCGCTCCCGCTGATCATGCCGACCAGGGCGCTGGCCACCACGGACACTTTTGCGGGACCACCCGTCAGGCGGCCGCCGATGGCCAGGGCGATATCGTTGAACAGTTTGGATAGGCCGCTCTTGTCGAGCATCGCTCCGAGCACCACGAAGATGATCAGATAGGTCGACGACACCCCGATGGGCATACCGAAAATTCCCTGGCTCGTCAGGTACATCTGGTAGATGATGCGTTCTATGGAATGGCCTCGATGCGAGAGCACTCCGGGTATGTACCGGCCGCCCCAGGCGTACAGAAGGAAGACGATACACAGGATAAAGAGCTGGGGCCCTACGGATCTTCGGCATGCCTCCAGGACCAGCAGGATCGCAAGGCCCCCCACGATGAGGTCCAGGGGCTCCGCCACTCCTCCGCGCTTCAGGAACGCGTCCCGTTGAATCAACGTGTATACCACCATGCCGAAGGACAGCAGGGCGAGGATGACGTCGAATACCGTCGGACGGTTCCTGGGAGCCTTACGGGTGGCAGGAAAATACAGGAACACCAGGACCAGAATGAATCCAACGTGGATCGCGCGATGCTTGATCACTTCCGGCATACCGAACCTGGACGTCCACATATGGTAGGTGATAAACACGATGGAAATCGCGAAGATCACATACTTCCAGAAACGGTCCACATTCCTCCGGTACCCTGATTCCCGGTCGACTTGCTGCAGGATCTTCTCTCCGTCCGGTGTCGTCGCGGAGTTCTCTGTGCTCGTTGCCGTCTTTTCCACACCACTCCCCTTGCCGGGTACACCCCCGGTATTGATGGGCTGCATGCTTGCAGGCTGGATATGAATATCGATAATACTAGTTCGATATCCTATATCATATATTTAGTGTATCATGAGTATAGCATCCGTCAAGCCCAAAAGAAAGAAATGAACGAAGAATTGCGGCTTTTTCAAAATTCAGGGAGTTTTGAAAAAGCCTCTTTTAGCTCAAGTCTTGTAAAAGGAGCTCAAGGCGATTGAATGTCCGATCAAAGAAAGCGGTGAATGCGCAAAAAACAACTCAACGGAAAACGAAAAGAGGGCGTTGAAGGGGGCCGAAACGGAGCGAAAGGCCGGCCCCTCTCTAGGACTTGTTCCGGGAGAGGGCGGAAACCGCTCGACGTTCCCCGTTCAGCAGGTGGGAACTTACGGTCACGACGATGCGGTCCGGGTCCCGGGTACGGAGTATCTCAAGGATATCCAGATGCTCCCGGATCACCTCATGAGTCACCGCGTCGTGCATGGTCTTGCGGCTTTCCGCGAAATATCGGATCCGATAGGATACCTCATGAACCCTGCGCAGCGTCTCCCGAAGATAGGCATTGGGGCAGTGTACATAAAGGAGCTCGTGGAGCTTAATGTCTGTTCTAATATAGAGTTCTGTGTTTGTTGGATCATCCCGCAGGGTAAGGATCTCCCGTTCGAGTTCTACGATTTCCTCTTCCCGGATCGCAGAGGCGCTGGAACGGGCGGCATAGGGCTCCAGAAGCCTGCGCATCTCCCAGATCTCCCGAATATCCTTTTCCGTGATCTCCGTGACTTGGGCACCCTTGTTCGGGATGAGGGTCACGAGGCCGTCGGCCTCAAGGCGGACTAAGGCTTCCCGGACGGGGGTGGCGCTTACGCCGTACTCCTCCGCGAGCCGGTCGATCTGAAGGAGGGACCCGGGGACAAAGGCGTTCCGGAGTATGGAGTCCTTGACGGCGTCGTACAGTTGTTCCCGGATCGGGACGGCTGCTATTTTCTTGTTCATGGGGATCACCAGGGGCATTCTATATTATATAATCCTTATTGTCCATGAAAATGCGCTCCGCTTCATGATTTTTTAGTCAGCTTTCCGTATCCGGTTCAATATTTGGCTTGCTAAAGAGGTACGAAGGTGGTATAAATATATGATATATGATCGTGGATATTTTCCCTGAAAAGGAGTTAATCGATGACGGTTGCCGATCGGCTTGTGGCTCGACTTCGTACCGCGGGCATTAAACGAGTATTCGGCGTGCCCAGCGGCTCTTGGCTCTATTATATGGATGCCATGCGTTCAGGGGGTGTGGATTTCGTCTTGGTCGCCAACGAGGCGACCGCCGGATTCATGGCGGACGTCACGGCCCGGCTGACCGGCATCCCGGGCGCATGCTACGGAACCGTGGGCCCCGGGGCCACGAACCTCAGCACCGGAGTCGGCGGAGCCCTGCTGGATCGATCCCCCCTTCTAGCCTTCACCAGCGAACCGCCGGAAAAGATGCTGGGACGCACGGTCCAGATGGCTATCGATCACCAGGCGCTATATCGCCCTATCACGAAATGGACGACCCGCCTGGCTCCGGACCGGGTGGACCAAGTAATCGACCAGGCCCTGCAGATCGCCCGCTCCGACATGCCCGGCCCCGTCCACATCGGTCTACCGGAGGATCTCGGCCCGAAGGAGACGTCGAACGCCCCCGTCCCGGTCGGGCTGCCCCCGGCGCATACCCTGGGCCCCGCTTCGGAGGAGACTCTTCGCTTGATCGAGTCTGCGGTCTCAACTTCCCGACGTCCCGTGATGGCCGTCGGATTATCCTCCGTACGCGCTGGCCTGGGTCCCCTTCTCATCCGGGTCGCCGAAAAGCACAGGATGCCGATCATCCTGACCCCGATGGCCAAGGGACTGGTTCCGGAGGATCACCCCCTGTACGTTGGAGTCCTGTTCCATGCGCTGTCCGACCGAGTCGCGGCCACCCACAAGGAGGCGGATTTGGTGGTTGCGGTCGGGTACGATCCCATCGAGTTCAACTACGAGGATTGGATGCCCCCCGTCCCCCTGCTCTGTCTGGACACCCTGCCGGCGGATATCGACCGAACGGCGTATCCCTCCGTCACGGACGTCACCGGGGACATCGGCGCCTCCCTTCGGCGTCTGGAAGCTCTGTCCCCCCTGGATTCCCGATGGGACCTCAAGGAACTAGCCGGGCGTCGCGAGGCTATGTTCCGCGCAATGGAACCGCCTCCGGGTTCCTTCGGCCCCCGAGCCGCCCTGGCGGGCTTGCGGGAAGCGTTGCCCCAGGACGGAATCATGACCTGCGACGTGGGCGCCCATATCCACCTGATCGGACAGATGTGGAGGACCCCCGCTCCCGGGCTTCAGTTGATGACCAACGGCTGGTCCTCCATGGGTTTCGGCATCCCCGCGGCCCTGGCCGCAAAGCTTTGCCGACCGGATCGAAAGGTGGCCTGCGTGACCGGAGACGGAGGCTTCCACATGATGGCCGGCGAGATGGCCACGGCCCGCCGAATTGGCCTCCCCATCGTATTCGTCGTTTTGGACGACCGAAGCCTGGACCTCATCCGACTCAAGCAGGACAAGAAAAAGATGCCCCGGTACGGTACGGACCTTTTGGACCGGGACTACCCGCACGCGGACTCCGTGTTCGGTGTCCCCGTGATCCGTGCCGAAAACGCGCAGGATTACCGGGAGGCCCTCGATCGGGCGTTCAAGTCGGACGGCCCTGTGATTGTGGAAGCCTCCATCGACCCCTCGGAATATGACGACCTGATCCTGCGCAAACATAAGTGAGGAGGAACCGGATGGATACCAAGGATACGGAAAGGAGCTTCGCGGAGCGTGCCGCCGCGGACAGGCTCTCGCTCGTCCCGTTTTCGGGGATACGCAAGGTCTTCGACAAGGTTAAGGAACTGGAAGCGGCCGGGAAGGACGTCATCCACTGGCAGATCGGTCGGCCGGATTTCGACACCCCCGCGCACATCAAGGAGGCCGCGGCCGCGGCGCTGAGTCGGGGCGAGGTGCATTACGCCCCGAACCTGGGCATCCCCGCCCTGCGGAAGGCGATCGGTGTCCGTACTTCGATCGACACCGGGGTTCCCGTGGACGGGGAGAAACAGGCCTGCGTCATGGCGGGGGCCAACGAGGCTATCCTGGTTTCCATGCTGGCCTTCATCAATCCCGGCGACGAGGTCCTGGTCCCGGACCCCAACTGGCACCACTACAAGTCCTGCGCGTCCCTGGCGGGCGGGATTCCCGTGGAAGTGCCCGTCCGGATCGAGGAAGGGTTTTCCATGTCCCCCGACGAGGTGGAGCGCCGAATCACCCCCCGAACGAAGATGCTCTGCCTCACCTCCCCCGCGAATCCCACCGGTTGCGTGGAGAGCGCGGAAAACCTGAAAGCGTTAGCCGCGATCGCCCGGAAGCATGACCTGCTGGTCCTGGCTGACGAGATCTATTCCCGGATCTACTACGGGGAAGGCCCGTCCGCTCCGAGCATCTATTCGATCCCGGGAATGCCGGAACGGACGGTCATCATCAACGGTTTTTCCAAGACCTACGCCATGGACGGCTGGCGGCTGGGATGGACCGTCGCCTCCGAGGAACTGACCCGGGCCATCCTAAAGGTCCGACAGTACACCACCGTCTGCGTGAATACCTTCATCCAGTACGGTGCCGCGGAGGCTCTCACGGCGGACCAGTCCTGCGTGGACCGGATAGTCGGGGAGTTCGCCCGTCGCAGGACTGTCCTGCTGGAGGGACTCGCGAAAATCCCCGGGGTGAAGGTTGCTAAGCCAGAGGGCGCCTTCTACGTCTTTCCGGATATCCGGGCCTTCGGAAAACCTTCCGCCCAGGTCGCGGACTACCTCTTGAACGAGCACCATATCGCCTGTGTGGCCGGCAGCGTCTTCGGTCCCTCCGGGGAGGGGCACCTGCGCCTGGCCTACTCCTGTTCCACCGATGAGTGCCTCCGAGGCGTGGAACGGCTGCGAACAGCCCTGTCCTCGTTGAAGTGAGCCGGTCGGGGCGGGGCACCGGGAACGTCGAAACCCGGCGCCCCGACTCCGCCTAGGACGCCGAGACTCCCGCGGCCTCCTCGGCCAGCAGGAAGGCGCCGTCCAACCCGGGGATCTTGAGGCCCGGGGCACGGATCATGTCCGACCATTCCTCCGGAGTCCGGGGCCTGTCCAGGTAGGCCGCGCACAGGGAGGCGGCCGTGGACCGAACCCGGTCGATCAGGCCCGGAACCTGGGATATGCCGCCGCCCAGGATCACCGCCCGAGGGGACAGAGCCATGAGCAGGTTCAAGATCCCTTGGGCCAGGTACCAGGCCTCCAGGTCCCAGGCGGGATGGTCCGGAGGGAGGTCCTCACCCCGCCGCCCCCATCGGGCCTCTATCGCCGGCCCGGAGGCCAGGCCCTCCCAGCAGGAACCGTGGAAGGGGCAGAAGCCCGGGAAGCCGTCGTCCTCCCGCCGGGCCATGAGCATGTGGCCCATCTCGGGATGGGAAGCTCCGTGGAGAATACGGCCGTCCACGACCGCTCCTCCCCCGATCCCGGTGCCCACGGTCAGGTAGACCGCGGGATCCCGTCCTATTGCCGCGCCGAGCCGGTACTCCGCCAGGGCCGCGGCGTTCACGTCCGTGTCGAACCCCACGGGAACCCCTAGGGCGCGTCCCAGGGTACCCGCTACGTCGGTTCCCTGCCATTTCAGCTTGGGAGTCGAGGTGATGAAACCCCACCGGGGGGAGGCCGGGTCGAGGTCTACGGGACCGAAACAACCCACACCGAGGGCTCTGATCGGGAGTCCTTCGGAAGCCCGGGCCCGGAAAAAACCGATGATCCGGTCCAGGGTCTCCCCGGGATCCGTGGTCGGGATGCGCTCCAGGGCCCGAGGTTCCTCCCCCGCCCTGCCGACCGCCGCGACGATCTTGGTTCCCCCGGCCTCGACGGCCCCGTAGAATTCCATCAAACTTCCCTTTCTTTCGGATAGAGAAATTCCCCCAGAGCCCGGAGGATCTCGGATTCCGCCGCGGACTAGTAGCCCCGCTCACCCGCTTTTCTGGGCGATCTTGGCCCAGGTGTCCCGAAGGGACACGGTCCGGTTGAATACCGGCCGGCCCGGGGCGGAGTCCGGGTCGCAGGTGAAGTAACCCAGGCGCTCGAACTGGTACCGGTCTCCGGCACGGCTCTCCGCAAGGCAGGGCTCCCCGAGGGCTCCGGATACCGTTTCCAGGGAGTTCGGATTCATGGTCGTCACCCAGTCCACTCCCGGCGGCACGTCCATGGGGCGTTCGTTCGGGAACAGGCGGTCGTATAGCCGAGCCTCCAGGGGAACCGCGGATTCCGCGGATACCCAGTGGATGGTCCCCTTCACCTTCCGGTTGTCCGGCGCGTTTCCTCCACGGGTATCCGGGTCATAGGTGCAGCGCACCGCGGTGACCTCCCCCGTGGCGGGATCCTTATCGAAGCCCGTGCAGGTGACGATGTACCCGTAGCGGAGGCGAACAGAGTTTCCCGGGAAGAGTCGGAAATACTTGGGGGGCGGAGTTTCCATGAAATCGTCCCGCTCGATGAAGAGGGTACCGGAGAAGGGCACCTTCCGGGTTCCGGCGGAAGGATCTTCGGGGTTGTTGACCGCCTCCAGCTCCTCGACCTTTCCGGTCGGCCAATTCTCGATGACCAGCTTCAAGGGCCGGAGCACGGCCATGACGCGGCGGGCCCGTTTATTCAAGTCCTCCCGAAGGCAGTATTCCAGGAGCTGCACATCGACGAAGGAATCCGTCTTGGCCACCCCGATCCGGTTCATGAAGTCCCGGATGGACTCTGGGGTGAAGCCCCGGCGGCGCAAGCCCGCCAGGGTCGGCATGCGGGGATCGTCCCAGCCCGAAACGTACCCCTCCTGCACGAGCCGCAGCAGCCATCGCTTGGACAGCACGGTGTGGGTAAGGTTGAGCCGGGCGAACTCGATCTGACGGCTCGGGAAGGCTTCGGCCTCCCGGATAAACCATTCGTAGAGGGGCCGATGGATCTCATATTCCAGGGAACAAAGAGAGTGAGTCACCCCTTCCAGAGCGTCCGAGAGCGGGTGCTGGAAGTCGTACATAGGATAGATGCACCAGGCCGTGCCGGTCCGGTAGTGAGGCTCCCGCCGGATCCGGTACATGACCGGGTCCCGCATGAGGAGGTTCGGGTGGGCCATGTCGATCTTGGCCCTAAGAGTCTTGGAGCCGTCCGGGAATTCCCCGGCCCGCATCCGGGCGAAGAGATCCAGGTTCTCCTCGACGCTCCGGTTCCTGTAGGGGCTGTCCTTGCCCGGAGGAGTGTAGGTTATGTTGTTCTTGTCCGGAACGTTGGTTCCCCGGTATTCCTTGATCTCAGCCTCCGAAAGGTCGTCCACATAGGCCTTCCCCTTCCGGATGATCTTGACCGCCTGCTGGTAGAGATGTTCGTAATAATCGGAGGCGTAGTACTCGCGATCCTCCCAGTCGTAACCCAGCCATTTCACGTCCCGTTTGATCGCCTCGACATAGCTCATGTCCTCTTTCTCGGGATTCGTGTCGTCGAAGCGCAGGTTGCATTTTCCTCCGAACTCCTCCGCGATGCCGAAGTCTATGGAAAAGGCCTTGGCGTGGCCGATGTGGAGCCATCCGTTCGGCTCCGGCGGGAACCGGGTTACGACCCGGTCGTAGCGGCCCGTCCGCAGGTCCTCGGCCACGAAATCGCGGATAAAATTGGAGGGCAGCGCGGTGTTTTCGGTATCGCCCATGGGATCTCCTTACCTCGCTTCAGGGGCGCGGCAGGTAGACTATGCCTCCCGGGGCGCGGAAGGTCAAGGTGCGCTTTCCTCCCGAATCCGCCGGATCGCATCCCGGTACGCCTGGATCAACACCCGGGCATCGAGACTGAAGGTCATCGCATCGAATCCGAACCTGAATCCCCGAGCGACCTGATCCGCATGGACGGTAAAGTACATGGTGAACTTGCCGGCGGATCTGCAGGCGTCCCGGATGCGTCCGAGGGCCCGGACAAAATCGGGATGCTCGAACTGCCCGGGAATACCCATCGAGATGGAAAGGTCGAAGGGGCCTATAAAAATCCCGTCCACACCCTCCAGAGCCGCGATGGTCTCGATGTTCTCCAGGCACCCGACCGTCTCGCATTGGGGAATGAGGAGGGTTTCGGAATTGCAGTATTCCATATTCGTACGCAGATCTTCGGTAGCGGGGTAGTCGAAACCCCAGCCGTCTTTCCGGCTGGGGCAGAATCCGCGCTTGCCCAGGGGGGAGAACTTCGCATACTCCACAAGAGCCCGCACCTGGTCCAGGGTATGGACGTCGGGAACGACGATCCCCTGGGCTCCTACGTCCAGAAGCTTGAGCACCGCGGGACGGCTGATCTCGCGGACCCGGGCCAGAGGCGCGATGCCCGCCAGCTCCGCGGCACGGACAAAATCCGCGGTACGTTCCGCCTCGAAGGGACCGTGCTCGTTATCCACGATCAGGAAATCGAGTCCCGTTTTCCCCAGGGCCTCGACCACGAACTCCGAACCGAGCTCGAAGAAGCTTCCGACGGGCCGAGAACCCGCCGCGAGCTTCCGCTTGAGGATGTTCTTCATGGTTTCGCCTTAATCTATGTATTCCGTGGCGCCGCCATCTCCTGAATAGGCGAGAGCTTTTCAAGAAATTCCAACGCCCGGCGCCGACAAGCGCCTGGCGTGTCAGCGCCGCGCTAGACCACTCCGCCAGACTTCCGCTCGTTCTGGCCGATCTCGAAAGCCTGCTCAGCTATGATCTTGCCCTGTTCCTGGATCAGGGTTTTTACCACATCCCCGATGGAAATGACCCCCACGAGCTTTCCGTTTTCCTTGACGGGAAGGTGGCGGAATCGCCCGTCAGTCATTATGTTCATGCACGCCTCGATGGTGGTGCCCGGCTCGGCGAAGGTGACATCCCGGGTCATGATTTCCTTGACCGGTGTGGATTCACAGCTGCGGCCCTTCACGATGATCTTACGCGCAAAATCCCGCTCCGAGAATATGCCCACCGTCTCGCCCTTGGAGTCCACCACCATGACGGCGCCTATGTTTTTCTCCGCCATCAGGGTCAGAGCCGCCAAGGCAGTGGATTCCTGCCCGATCGTCACGACGTCCCCGCCCTTGGATCTCAGGATGTCCCGTACGGTTTTCATAGTTCGCCCTCCTTGCATTCGTTCTACCCTCCGCTCCGCTCGGCCGTCTTGGAACCACTTCAACTATAGGACCTTTGCCGCCGCCGCGCAAGCGGAAAATATGGTTTTATATATATTACAAACATTCGCCTCGGAGAGGTAGAGGGACAGAGCTTCAAGGCCGAGCCGCCTTGAAATCCGAGAAACCCGCGGATTCTGCATACCTTGAACGCGCTTTGGACACTTTTACGATTGACGCATCCTGTGTCACTGATATACTAGCCCCGCCGGATTTCCCCCTTGTCCGGCAAGATTACGGACAAAAAAGCAGAAAGGAGGAAAAATGTCCGAATCGAAGCGTGAATCCTGGGGTTCGAAAATCGGCCTCATCCTGGCCATGGCGGGGAACGCCATCGGCCTGGGTAATTTCTGGAGATTCCCCTATGTCGCCGCCAAGGGGGGAGGCGGAGCCTTCATGCTCCCCTATTTCATCGCCCTGATCTTCATCGGGATTCCCCTCATGTTCGTGGAGTGGAACCTCGGGAAGACCGGAGGCCGGTACGGCCACGGAACCCTGGGACCCATGGTCTACCTGGAGGCGCGGACGAAGCTGAAACCCAGGTTCGCCTTGGGATGGGGAGCCGCGGCGGGCGGACTGGCCTTCGCGGTCGTCATCCTCGTCAATTCCTACTACAACCAGATAATAGGTTGGACGCTCGGGTATTCCTGGCTCTCCCTGACGGGAGGCTACGCGGACGTCGGGAAGAGCACGGTGGACGTGTTCCTGGATTATATCGGGAATCCTGTCAACATGGTGTTCTGGATCGCGGCGCTCGCAGCCCTGGGCTTCGCCGTCCGAAGGGGAATCCAGAAGGGTATCGAGGCGTGGGCCCGGGTCATGATGCCCCTGATCTATGTCTTCGGGATCGCCTTGATCATCCGGACCCTCACCTTGGGCACCCCGGTCAGGCCCGATTGGTCTCCCTTAAAGGGCCTGGAATTCATCTGGACCCCGGACTGGAAGAACCTGAACTTCGGATCCGCCCTTTCCGCGGCAGGCCAGATCTTCTTCACCCTCTCCCTGGGCATGGGCATCATCGCCAATTACGCATCCTACCTCAAGCCGGATGACGACATCGTCCTCTCGAGCTTCACGACCATCTCCCTGAACGAGTTCGCGGAAGTGATCCTGGGGGGAACCATCGCGATCCCCATAGCCTTCGCCTTCCTTGGTCCCGACGGTATCGGGGCCTCCGTGGGGCTCTCCTTCATCTCCTTGCCGAACGTCTTCCGCACGATGGTCGGGGGCTCGTTCTTCGGCGCCTTCTGGTTCCTCCTGCTCTTTTTCGCGGGCTTCACCAGCGCCATCGCGATGTACAATTACCTTGTGGCCCTGCTTGAGGAGGACATGGGAGTAAATCGCTCCACGGGCGCCCTGATCGTATTCGGACTGTACGTTCTCGTTGGGCTCCCGGTCGGTATCGAGCCCACCCTGATCCGCGGTTCCACAGCCTACCTGGACGCCGTGGACTTCTGGGTCGGAAACGTGTTCTTGATCGTCCTGGGTCTGATCGAGATCATCGTCGTCGGGTGGTTCGTCGGGAAGAAGGGCTTGGATCAGATCAACCGCGGATCTTACTGGAAGCTGCCGGGCTGGTACTACCGGTGGTTCGTGCAGATCTCCGCTCCTCTCCTTATCCTGGTTTTCCTGGTCGGCTATGTACTCTATCTGTACCAGGGCGGCAGCATCCTGGGGAACAGCCTGAAGAACATCGCCAGCGGATCCCCCTGGGGTCTTGCGGGGCAATTTGTGGTCTTCCTGGTCCTGATACTCGGGATCATCCAGACCTCTCGATCCATTCGGAAGACCTACGGCTCCGAGATCGCGGCCAACGCGATCCAGATCGTCAAGGAGTGATCGATGAACACGTCCGCCTTGGTTTTCATGATCGCCGCCTGGGCCGTCATCATCGCCGCCGCTTGGGTCGGCCTGCGAGCGCTGCTCAAGCGCTCGAAGTGAACCGGTACGCGTAATCGAGAAGCCGGCGGCCCCGCGCGGGCCGTCCGGCACCCCATTTTCAGGAAGCACCATGACCGTATCTACATTGTTCGATGAAGCGGAACGGAAGATCCGCAAGGATTTCCTTTCCGGTCGGGAGCGGGACCGATACCTCGCCCGCTTGGACTCTCTCCGAAGACGATATGCCGTCCTTGGGGAGATCGACGAGGCCGGCGGAGTGGCCATGGGCTTGATCGAACGGGGCGAGCGCCTTCTGGCCGGGAGTCCCCTGCGGTCGGCCGCTTTGGAGGGGTTCCTGCGTCACGCCGGCGCGGCGTGGTACGATCTTTCCGGGCGGCTCGGAGCCTACCGCTGGTATGTCCGATGCTTCTTCGCGGCCGCCATCTCGTTCTTCGTCCTGGCGCCCCAGTTCTTCCCGGCGATCTTGCCTCTCATCTTCATCGTCCCCGTCTTCCTGGGGCTCCGGGGTTTGAGGTCGCGATCGGTGAACGGCTTCACCTTGAGCGCCATGATCTTTCCGGTGTCCCTCCTGGCCGGAACCACGGGTGCCCGATTTTTCGTGCCCGCCTTGGGCAGGTTATCGGAGGCATCGGCGGAGATGGCGGCACGGTACCCGCCCCTCCCGACCTCGGCCGGCTCCTTCCTCATCACGACATTCGCGATCCTGAGCTTGCTAGGAATCGCTTCGTCCCTGGCGGGGGCCGCGATCGGGTTCCGGCGCCGGGACATGTTCGTCTGAGACCCGCGGGACGATCCGGCCCCCTCTTCCGATCGAAGGATCCGGAGGGGACGATTCCCACGCCATAGCGGCAAATTTCACGTCCGTGATCTTGGCCGGTATGGCGGGCGGGCTGCCGGGGTTCGGTTGAGGCGCCGGGAATCGGTTATGGACCGGGATATGATTCGGGTTCAAACCTTGAATGCCACAACGACCTTCGTTCCGTCGTAACCCTCGATGGACAGCTCTCCGCCCAGCTGTTCCGTGAGCATACGGACCAGGTTCAGTCCGAATCCGGATACGCCTCTTTGGAGATGTTCCGGGAGTATACCCGGCCCGTCATCCCGGATTTCCAGGATCCCTTGTTCACCGTTCCGGGAAAGGTGTATGTCGATAGTCCCGCGTTCCCGCCCCTTGAACGCATGCTTGATCGAGTTCGTAACCACCTCGTTCACGATTATGCCGAGAGGGAAGAGCCGATTGGGAGGCATGGAAATCTCTTCGACCCTGGTGCGGATGGAAACTCCCTCCGGAATCGCGAGGGCGTCTCGCATGGATTGAACCAGGCTCCCGACATAATCCTGTACGGAGCCTTCCGCGTACCGCTTCTCTCCCAGGAGTTTTTCATAGAGTACCCTCATGCTGGCGATCCTTCCCGAAGTGTCCGTCAGGGCCGCTTTCACCTCCGGGTTCTGGGAAGACTCGCCATGCAGGAAAACCAGGGATTCGATCGCAGCCAGGTTGTTCTTGATCCTGTGATGCACTTCCTTGAGCAGGATCTCTTTTTGTTCAACCTGACGCCTCAAATCCTCTTCGATCCGCTTCCTTGGTGTAACATCCCGGGCGGCCGCGTAGATCAATCGCCCTTGGGGGCGGGACCTCCATTCGAGCCATCGATACGACCCATCCTTGTGCCGATATCGGTTCTCGAAGTTCAGTAGTTCGTTCTGGGTTTTCAAGGTCGACAAGGCCTTCATAGTCCTGTCCAAGTCTTCGGGATGGATAAAATCCAGAAACCGTTTTCCTTGTAGATCCTCGATCGCATATCCGAGAACCTTTGCCCATTCGGGGTTGAGCCGTAGGAAGTTTCCCTCCGTATCCGCTATGCAAAGAAGATCCAGGCTGGAGGAGAAGTAACGGTCCAGCTCCTCGGTTCTTCGCACTAACTCTTCGTTCAGCCGCTGAAGTTCCTCCGTTGAGGCACGGAGCTCCTCGTTGACCGCCGCATAGTCCTCCACCTGTATCTGCAGCTTTTCCTCGTACTCCTTTATCCGCGTAATGTCCGTCGTTACGGTCGCAAACTGGTTTTTCCCTAGGGGGACGGCGGAGACGGAAAAGTGCTTGTTGAAGGGGGCGTAGAACGTCGTATACGCACGCGGTTTACCGGTGCGAACGACCTCCGCATAGTCCTCCAGATAGGGAGCCGGACGCATTCCGTAGACTTCACTGGCCAGAACGCCCAAAGCCTCCGTCCTGCCGATTCCGGTAATACGTGTGAAGGCCTCGTTGAAATCCAGGATCCTGTAATCTATAGGATGGCCAAGATCGTCATAGAGCATCTCATGGAACACGACCATCTCGGACATAGCTCCGAACAGGGCGGACTGGCGGGAATGGATTTCCTGCAATTCTGTTTCGATCTGCTTGTAGCCGGTTAAATCGATACCGATGCCCATCAGATAGCGACGGTCATCCATTTCGAAGGGGACCCCGGTCATGTAGAACGGAATCAATCTTCCGTCCTTCGCGACAAGGGGCGCTTCAAGATCGTTTCCCCCTTCTTCCATCGCCGTATCCACCGCTGCCCGTACGGACGCCTCCGATCCCGGGACATGCCAGTCGTAGATATGACGATTCTTTATCTCCTCCCCCTCGAAACCTAAAAGCGTTTCATGGTTGCGGTTCCATCTCACCAAGCGTAATTCGGGGTACGAGTAAAGATAAAAGATCCCCGGCAGACTGTCCAACAACTTCTCGGTGAACTTGCGCTCGAATTCTTTCTCGTGCTCCACCTGCTTGCGTACGGTAATATCGTGATAATTCCCAAGGATTCCCTGTACGACCGGATCGGCAAGCATGTTTACGAGATTGATCTCGATCCACTTATAGCCTCCGTCCTTGCATAGGTAGCGAATTTCCGTGGAGGTGGATGTGCCCTCCTCGGATGCCATAAGTCGATCAAGGATCTCCCGAGATGCAGCGCGATCATCGGGATGGACATTGTCAAGGGCTGGTTGTCCTATGACCTCCGCCGGATCCCAGCCGAACCATTTTCGGACATTCGGGCTTTTGTACCGATTGATCCCGTTACGATCGATAACCACGATCACGTCGGCTATGTTCGCGATCAAGGCGTTTTGCCTTCGTTCGCTTTCCAGGGTTTTCCGATTCGCCTCGTAGAGCTTGAAGGCCATCTTGATGGAGGCATCCAAAACTGTGATGCTGGAGTTTTTGACGACATAGCCGTAAGAAGTGATCTTTTCCGTCCGTTCCACGATCTCCGGTTCCGTGTGGGAGGATAGGAAGACGATTGGCAGGCTTCTCATCTCGAGGATCCGCGCCGCCGTTTGGGTTCCGTCCATGCCGGATCCAAGGTCGATATCCATTAACACGAGGTCCAGGTCCATTCCGGCGGCAATAGCCTGGATCGCCTTCTCCCCGGAGCCGAGTACGCTTACTTCATAGCCGTATTTCTCAAGAGACTTCTTTTCCGCCAAGGCGATCAGGGCTTCGTCTTCCACCAGAAGGATTCTCTTCCGAACCTCAGCCGACATGGACACGCTCCTAGGCTCGTTCCACCCGTACGGGGGTGTTCTTGAAGGGCGCTATTTTGGACGCGGGATCCAGTTCGTCCCGGGTAAGGACGTTCACGCGCGCGCTCTCGAAGTGGAAGGGCATGAAGGGTTCCCCTTCCCGGACCTCGCCGCTGACCCGAGCCCGGGTTTCCAGGCTGCCTCGTCTGGATATCACCCGGACCCGGTCACCGTTTCCTACCCCGACCCTCCGGGCGTCCGAGGGATGAAGGAGGATGTAATCTTCCGGCGCGAAGGCGGCCAGGGGTGCCGCCCTGCGGCTCATCGTCGAAGAGTGATACTGGTAAAGGATACGTCCGGTATTCAGTACCAGGGGGTAGTCCGGATCCGGGAGCTCCGCCTGAGGCTTCCAGTCCACGGCGAAAATCCTGGCCAGTCCGTCCGGAGTGTTGAAGCGCTCCAGGAAAAGGGTGGGAGTGCCCGGGTGGTCCGGCGCAGGGCAGGGCCATTGTATCCCCCGATCCTCGATGCGGGACCAGGAAATCCCGCCGAAGATCGCCGGGGCTGCCCGAGCGGTCTCGTCCCAGACCTCCGAGGCGGACCGGTAGGTACCGATAGGCCGTCCCATCCTGCGCGCGAGTTCCTGAAGGATCCACAGATCCTCCCGTGCCTCTCCGGGCGAAGGGAGCGCCTTCCGGACTCGAAGAACCCGTCTGTCCGAGTTGACGAAGGTGCCGTCCTTTTCCGCCCAAGAGGCCGCGGGCAGGACTACGTCGGCTTTCTCCGCCGTCGGAGTCAGGAAGATGTCCGTAACCGCCAGGAAATCCAACCCTTCCAGGGCTTCCTCGACGTGGGAGGCGTTCGGATCCGTCATCACGGGGTTCTCCCCCATGATGAAAAGCCCCCGGATCCGACCCTCGTGGGCGGCCTTGGCGATCTCCACGGTGGTCAGGCCCCGCTCCGCGGGGAGGGATTCGTAGGGCACGCCCCATAGCTCCGCTATGCGGCGCCGGTTTGCCTCGTCGGAGGCGGGGACATATCCCGGATAGAACAGGGGCGAACACCCCACGTCCGTGGCTCCCTGGACGTTGTTCTGGCCCCTGGGCGGGGCCAGGCCCGAGCCGTCCCGGCCGATCTTGCCGCAGGCCAGCATGAGGTTCATGAGGGCGAAGACGTTGTCCGTGCCCACAGTCTGCTGACTCATCCCCATGCCCGTGGCGATCAAAGCGCGGTCCGCCAGGGCATAAAGCCGGGTCGCCGCCAGGAGCTTGTCCGGCGGTACCCCGCAAATAGTTTCCACTCGTTGGGGGGTGTAGGAGTCCACGGCGGAGCGCAGGGCGTCCAGCGCTTCCGTTCCTCCCCGGATCCTTCGTCGGGCAAAGTCCATGTCCACCCACCCGCGATCGAAGGCGATCCTGGTCATTCCGTTGAGCAGGGCCACGTCCGTGCCCAGACGGGGTTGGAGCCAGACGTCGGCGTACCGGACCAGGGGTGTCCACTTTGGGTCGACGATTACCAGGGCCCCTCCCCGGGCCAGACCGCGCTTCAGGAAGGTCGCCGTGACGGGATGGGTCTCCGCCATGTTGTTGCCGATCACGAGGGTGCAGTCCGCGGTTTCATAGTCCTCTATGGAGGCGCTCCCCGCCCCGTCCCCGATGGCCTTGAGCATGGCGGTCACCGTGGAGGCATGGCAGAGGCGGGTGCAGTAGTCCAGGTTGTTCGTTCCAAAGGTCACCCGGACCAATTTCTGGAATAGGTAGTTCTCCTCGTTCGTGCACTTTGCGCTTGAGTAGCCCGCCAAGGCGTCCGGGCCGTACGTTGAACGCACGGCGTTCAGCCCCGCCGCTGCTCGGTCCAGGGCCTCGTCCCAGGAGGCTTCCCGGAAGCCGGCGCCTTCCCGTACCAGGGGCCGGGTCAACCGATCGGGATGGTTCGCGAAGCCGTAGCCGAAGCGTCCCTTGACGCAGAGCCGTCCGTCGTTGGGGGGCACTCCCTCCGCCCCGTCGGAACGGAGGATCCTGCCGTCCAGGACGGTGAGATCCAGCTGGCACCCCACGCCGCAGTACGGGCAGGTGGTACGAACCTTGTCCCGGAGGTGTACGGACATTCCTGGCTCCGCCGCGGGACCTTTCGGAACTAAACGGGTCCTGTTCGGTTTTTCTACTAGGGCGCCCGTCGGGCAGAGCTGGACGCACTCCCCGCAGCCGTCGCACTCCGAGGCCCCCCAGGTCCCATCCCCCGCCAGGATCACCGAATCCAGCCCCCGGCCGTCCACGGACAGGACTCCCTTCCCCTGGACCTCAAGACAGGCCTTTACGCAGCGGAAACACTTGATGCACCGGGAGGCGTCGAAGGTAAGGACGGAGGAACTCGTGTCCACCGGGCGGGAGGCCCCCCGGGAAGCCCTGAGACGGCTCGGCTTAGTCACCTTGTACCGGAGGAGGAGCTCCTCGAGCTCGTCCCGGTGACTGCCGTCGGACCCGGCCCGGACTTCCTCCGCCAAAAGGGTAAGGAGCCAGCGCCTGTGCTCCTCCAGTTCCTCGTCGAAGGCGGTCACCCGCATCCCTTCCTCGACAAGGGTCGAACAGGAGGTCTGGAGCCCCCGTCGGCCCTCGATCTTGACCACGCAAAGCCGGCAGGCCCCGGTGGGGCTGAGCTTGGAATGCCAGCAGAGGCTGGGCACCTCAGCGCCCGCGTCGCGAAGCGCCGCAAGGAGGTTCGTGCCCTCCGGGGCTTGGGCCGTGCGGCCGTCCACGGTGAATCGGATCGTCCTCGCCTTGTTCATGACAGGGCCTCCCGGAGCTCCCGAGCCGCGGAGGCCAGGGGCAGTATCGGGGATTGTCCCAGGGGACAAAGGGATGTGGCTGCCATCCTTCGCGCTTCTTCGACCATGTAGCCCAAGATCTCGGCCCTCTCGCCGGGACGGGCCCCCGCAAGGGCCCTTCCGGATTCCGCGAGC
>Ga0067045_1029739_pt1 | contig 18667 bp, 13 predicted proteins | sample TerdegcTABiofilm_FD_59184 | JGI IMG/M metagenome (GOLD analysis project Ga0067045, IMG submission 59184) | Combined Assembly of (Gp0054472, Gp0054536) Wastewater bioreactor microbial communities from Singapore -Terephthalate degrading... | reverse complement strand
GTCGTCGCCCGCCGCTCCGCCGAAACGCCCGGGGCGAACGAGACCGACGCCGCGATACCCATCGCCGTTCCCGACGCCGCGTGAGAAGGCGGTAAACCTCGGGGGGCAGCCCGAGGTGTCCACGATTTGGAGCCTCCAGCGTAAGCTGGAGGTGTCTATGACGCTACCCGGGGTTTACCGGTGGCGCGCGGCCGCACCACCAGCTTACGCTGGTGGCTCGGGGGTACGTTAATTTTTCGTGAATTTGGAGCCTCCAGCGTGAGCTGGAGGTGGCGGAACACGGCGAGCCTCCAGCGTGAGCTGGAGGTGTCTACGGCGCTACCCGGGATTCACCATCAGTTAACACCGCCGGCTTACACCGGCGGCTCAAACAACGATCGCGCGGCGGCGGCCGCGCCTCAGCGCCCGACGTGGTTGCCTCTGGTGCTCGGCCTCGACTATACTGCTTCCCGATCTCGGTCGCGGGGACCGGTTTCGTTGATGCCATCCTGCCATTTCATCGGAGTGACCATCATGGATCGCCGAACCTTCATCGCTTTGTCGGGAGCCGTGGCCGCCCGCGCGGCTTTGGGATCGCGGCAAGCGTCGGCCGAGGAGCCGCCCGCCGCGGCGACCTCGCTGCTCAATCCTTTCTTGCAAGAGGGGCGATGGTACAAGGCCGCCTTCCACGTCCACACCACCACCTCGGACGGCGACGTGGACGTGCCGACGCGGTTGTCGCAGTATCGCGAGGCGGGCTACCAAGTGGTGGCCGTCACCGATCACTGGAAGACCAACGATTTGAGCGGGTTTGTGCGGGACGACTTCCTTCCCATCGTCGGCCTGGAGATGCATCCGCGGACGGGGACGGGCGGGCCGACCCACCATTTCGTCGCCCTCAATATCCCGCACCCCTTCGAGCTGGACCGCAACCTCGCGGCTCAAGACATGATCGATCGCGTCCTCGCGGCGGGAGGCAAGGTCATCTATGCCCATCCTTATTGGACCGCCCATACCCTCAACGAGATGCTGGAGGTCACCGGCTACGTGGCGGTGGAAGTCTTCAACAGCGGCTGCGAGGTGGAGAACGCGAACGGACATGGTTCGGTGCACTGGGATCAGGCGCTGAATGCCGGACGCATGATCGGCGGGATCGCCACCGATGACCTGCACAATTCTCGGTTGATCAATCTCGGCTGGACCATGATCAAGGCGCCCTCGCTGGATGCCGCGGCGATCATGGAGGCGGTGGAGCGGGGGGCGTACTACGCCTCGGCCGGCCCGACCATCGAGGATTGCCGCATCGAGGACGGCGCCGTCCGCATCGCCGTCAGTCCCGTGCGGAAAGTCATTTTCCGATACGATGGGGTGGGCAACGGGCATGTGGTTCGGGCATCGGATGCGCCGCTGACCGCCGTCCAGTGGAAGTTCGCGGAATCCCGCCGACGGTACCGCTGGGTTCGGGTGGAGGTCGTGGACGATGCCGGCAACCACGCCTGGACGAACCCCATCGCGATTCCCCCGGCCTAGCCCCGGGAGCAGCCGCCGACTTGCGCCGGCGGCTCGGGTGTTTGTTTGCGTATACGTTTTCATGGAGCCTCCAGCGTAAGCTGGAGGTGTTTACGGCGCTGCCCGGGATTTACCGGTGGCGCGCGGCCGCACCACCAGCTAACGCTGGTGGCTCATGGTTTTCGCGTGAACTCACCGCCGGCTTACGCCGGCGGCTCGAACATCGGCGGCTCGGGGGCGATCAGATCGTGCTCAGTTTGGCGAAGTTGATGGTGGCTTGCATCGGGAATACGCCGTAGATGCCCTTGGTGAAGACCATCTCGATGAAGTCGTCGGCCCGCTGGAAGAAATTCTTCGGCAGGATGATCACGTCCGAATCGGAGAGCCAGATTTCATCGGCGGGGCAGGCGTTGTGACCGTGCAGGGTCGATTCCAGGTTGAGCATGGCGGCGTTCAATCGCCAGTCCTCGCCGCGGCGGAAGACCACGACTTGCCGCAGATTGGCGCCCTTATTCCATCCGCCCGCCATACTGACGGCCTGCAACACGGTGGTCGGGCCGGTCAATTCGAAGCGGCCCGGCGCGGCCACCTCGCCCAACACGTACACGTACCGCGGCGCCCGCTGCGTCAGGATCGGTGTGACCTCCATGCCCTCCAAGTGTTCGCGGTAGCGGGCATTCAGTTCCAGCTCCAACTCGCGGAGCGTCAAACCCTGGGCGGGGACGGTGGCCAACAGCGGCAGGGAGATGGTGCCCTCGGGCGTGACGCGAACGTTTTGGCTCTGGCCGCCCTCTCCTGCCCGGCGGTCCACGCTCGCCCGCAGGTCTTCCAACTTGCTGTTGACGACCACGGGCGTAACGGTGATGGACGGATTCCGATAGTACTTGGAATAGAGTTGGTCCAGTTTCAACCGCAACTGATCGACGGTGTGTCCCGTGGCCTTGACTTGGCCGAGGAACAGTAGGGTGATGGTGCCGTCGGGTTGGACGATGACGGTGCGTTCGATCTTGGGATCGACGGCCGACTCGACGCGGATTTCGTCGCCCACGTTCAAACGGTAGGGGCGGCTGGTCTCTTCGCGGGTAATGCGGTAGACGATTTGCAGTTCGTCATCCACGCGGAGACGGTACTCGTTGACGTGGGCGGCACGGGCGGCCCCGACGTACTCGCCTTGGGCGTAGCGCTCCCAGGCGATGAGGCGGGCGCGATCCCAGCCGCCGCGCCGCAGGCCGTCGCAGTCGCGGCACTGCACGCCGCAGCGGTAGCCCGATGCGGAGGCCGGCGGAGAGGCGGGCGAAGCCCCCGGCGCGAGGCCGGTAACCGGGTCCACCGTCAACGGACCGCGGACGCTCGGTATCGCCCGTTCCGGCCTTCCCGCCGATTCGGCGGCGCGGTCCCCGGCGTCCGACCAAGCCGTGCGACGGATGGGCAAGTCCCCGCTCGAACCGGCGGCTGCGGCGCCTTCGCCCCCCACGCCGGAAGCCGTCGCGGCGGTCCGTGCCTCGTCGGCGGGCCGACTGATAATCCACGGTTGCTCGGCGGCGCCGGGCGTCCGCCGCTTCAGTCCCAGCCAATCCAGGAAGCGATCGCCCGGGTTGTCGCGGAATGTGGATTCGGCGCGGGCTTGCCCGGTCGCGGCCCGCGCCGCATCCGGTCGCGCGGCGTCGGCCGATCGTTGCGACGCCCCGGCCGTCGTCGCCGTTTCTCCCCGGATCAAGCCGTCCTCGGGCTGGTTTTCGCCGTCGATCCAGCTCTCCGGCGAGACCCAGCGGATTTCCGGCCGGCGATCGTCGGCCGCGGTTGCCCCACGATGCGCGGCCAAGAGGACTTGCCGGGCCTGTTCCACTCCGACCGGATCTCCCAACGCCGAGCAGACGCGGATCAGGTTCCAGCAGGTCGAAGGGTTGGGAGCAAGCGCGACGGCGTATTCCAGGACGCGGCGGGCATCGCTCCACCGACCGCCCTTGGCCAGCAACACGCCCAGATCATTGGCGGCCATGTAATTGTCGGGACGGGCGGCCAGGGCGGCCTGATAGAACATCACGGCGACGGCGGCCGCCTCGCGCGGTTGCGTCGCGCTGCGCTCGGCGAACGCCCCGTAAACCTTGCCCAAGCCGCGGAGGGCCATCGAGGCGGTGACGTCGGAGCCGGCCGCCAGGGCGAATTGATCCTGGGCGAAGGCCAGATATCGGCGGTAGGCCTCCAGGCCGGTCACGCCGCGGAGGTCGGCCTCCTTCAAGATGGGCGTGGCGTGCCCCGCCGCGACCAAGGCGGTGTCCGGCGGTGCGGCGGTCGCGCTGCGCGGCAGAAAATCTTCCGCTTCGCGGAGGGCGGTCCAGGCGGCGTTCAGGCTCGCCGTGCGGCGACGGTCGGGGAACTCCGCGTCCCAGGCCTCGGCCGGAATCCGCAAGGCCGCCAGGAATTGCTCACGGGCGGCGAAGAGCGCGCCGCGGCCCGCCAGATCGTACGCCTCGCGTGTCAAGCGGTCCGCCTCGTCGCCCGCCAATTCGATCCGCCCCGGCGAGGCGAGGGCTTCGTCCGGCACGGCGCCCAGCAACCGCGGTCGCACGGTTCCCGCTACCGGGAGATACTCCGTCGCTGCGGCGGCGCGGCTCGCGGCATCCGCGGTCGGGGGTAACGGCTCCACGCGGAACGTGCCGCTTCCGGAGAAGGGTGCGGCGGCGGGCCGCGGCATCGATCCCCCGTCGGCCGCCGATGCCGGTGCCGACAGCGCCATTCCCACCATCGTTCCCACGGCAAACCATGCCGGCAGGAGCCGACTCCACGCACGATTGCGTTCCATCGTTGACCTTCCGTGAACCTCGGCGCGACAGGAATCCGATTTCCACGCGCGGCGCCGGGGCATTCGCCGACGGCGAGCCGCCGGCGAAAGGATGCTGCCGACTCGGCGGCCGCGTTTCGCTCTCTTTCGGCATCGTCCGGCGGATCGGCCGGTATTGACGAAAGATCGGGTGATTCGCGGGAAAAGGATCGCGCCGCGCCGGACGCATACGGCACAGCCCGCACGATCCGTCGGTCCGCTACGCCGCGACCGTTTTTTCGCGATTTCTCCGAACCCGCGGCGCATCGCGCGCAGGCCGCACCGCCCGCGCAAACCGCATGTTCGACCCTTGCCGGCGGATCCGCCGAGGCGTGCTCCGAAGGGTCATGCCCGCCGTGGAATGCTGCGGCCGGCGGCGATACCATGAGGGCGCGGGCTCGCACGTCGGGAGGCCGCGCGGCCGCCTCGCGGCCGGGGCGGGCAATCGGTTCGCGGAGGAACTGCCATGTTGGAACGCTGGTTTCGTCTCAAGGAAAACGGCACGAACGTGCCCACCGAACTGCTGGCCGGCCTGACCACCTTCCTGACCATGGCCTACATCATCGTTCTTCAGCCGATGATCCTCTCCGGCCGGTTGATGGGTCGCGAGGACCTCGGCATGGATTTCGGCGCCGTGATGTCGGCCACCTGCTTGGCCGCCGCCGTCGCGACGATCATCATGGGGCTGTGGGCCAAATACCCCATCGCGTTGGCGCCGGGGATGGGCGAAAACTTCCTCTTCATCGGCTCGTTGGTACCCGCCGCGGCGGCCTGGATCGAGAACGAGGTCGCCGCCGGCCGGCTCCAGCCCGGCTCCGTCCAGCCGTGGCAGATCGCCCTCGGCGTGATTTTCTATTCGGGCATCCTGTTTTTGGGCCTGTCGTTGCTGGGGGTGCGGGAGAAACTGCTGGACGCGGTCAGCCCCAGCATGCGGAACGCCATCGCCGCGGGGATCGGCCTGTTCATCGCTCTGTTGGGATTGCAGGGGGCGTCCATCATCGTGGGCACGCCGGAGCAGATCATCAAACTCAGCCCGCGCCTGGCCGGGCCCGACGTGATCGTGTTCTTCGTCGGTTTCCTGGTGACGGCGGGGCTTTACGGGCGGCGGATGCCCGGCTCCATCGTGCTGGGCATTGCGGCCGCGGCGGCGACGGCTTGGGTGCTCCGTGCCGTGATACCCGCCGTGCCCCAACTGGCCGACTTGCCCGCCGTCGGCCAATCCAAGTTGATGACCCAATTCGCGCCCGCCGAAGCCGTGATCTCTCAGCCTCCGTCGCTCCTGCCGACCTTGGGCCGGATGGACCTGCGGCTCTCCCTCGCGATCCCGTTTTTACCCTATATCCTGATCTTCCTCTTCATGGACCTGTTCGACACGTTGGGAACGCTGGTCGGCGTGAGCGAGCAGGCGGGGCTGATCCGGGAGGGCACGTTGCCGCGGGCCAAGCAGGCCCTGACCGCGGACGCCGTCGGCACCGTGTTCGGCGCGGCGGTGGGGACCAGCACCGTGACCAGCTTCATCGAGAGCGCGGCCGGCGTGGAACAGGGCGGACGTACCGGCCTGACCGCCTTGACCGTAGCGGTGCTGTTTCTGCTGGCCCCGTTTTTCGGGCCGGTCGTGCAGATGCTCGGCAGCTATCCGCCGTTGACCGGCGCGGCCCTGCTGGTCGTCGGCTCCATGATGCTGCGGAACGTGCTGAAGATCGAATGGAACAATCCCGCCGAGGCCCTCCCCGCCTTCGTCACCATGGTCGGCATCGTCTTCAGTTACTCCATCGCCGACGGCCTGGCCCTGGGGTTTATCTGCTATCCCCTGGTCAAACTCTTGGCGGGACAGGGACGCCGGGTCCGCCCCTTGATGTACGGATTGGCCGCCGTGCTGATCGTCTATCTGCTGGCGGTCAAGAGCTACACGGGCTAACCCCCGGCGGCTCGACCACCACCGGCGAGCACCACCGGCTCACGCCGGTGGCTCTAGAGCACGTTGCGTTTTCGACAATATCGAGCCGCCGGCGTCAGCCGGCGGTGTCTACGGCGCTGCCCGGGATTCGCCGTCGACTCGCGGCTCCACCACCAGCTTACGCTGGTGGCTCGGGGGTATACTCACCACCAGCTCACGCTGGTGGCTTGGGGGATGCGTTATTTTTCGGCAATTTGGAGCCTCGGGCGTAAGCCCGAGGTGTCCACGATTTGGAGCCTCCAGCGTGAGCTGGAGGTGTCTTCGGCGCAACCCGGGATTTGCCGACAGTGAACGCCGCCGGCTCAATCCAGGCGATGGCGGAAGAACCAGGCCGAACTCAGCAGGGTGAAGGCCGCGATCGGCAGGAGCGGCCAGACGAACGGCCAAACCACTTCCGGCGAGGGGTCCTCCAGAAAGACCATGCGGCTGATCGCCACCATGTACCGCAAGGGATTGATGTCCGTAAGCCAGCGGATGGCCGGGTGGATGTTCTCCACCGGCGTGGCGAAGCCGGACAGCAACACGGCGGGGACCATGTAGGTAAAAGCCCCCAGCAAGGCCTGTTGCTGCGTCGAGGAGATCGAGGAAATCCACAGACCGACCCCCACGATGGCGAGCAAAAATACGAACAAGGCGCCGGCCAGGAGCGGCAGGGACCCGCGAAAGGGCAGGCCGAAGAGAGTCACGGCGATGAGGATCATCAGGCCGCCCTCCGCGTAGGCCGTCACGAGGGCGGGGACGGCCTTGCCGATCAGGATTTCGCCCGGCCGCAACGGCGAGACCAGCAATTGGTCGAAGGTGCCCAGTTCCCGTTCGCGAGCGACGGAAAGCCCCGTGACCAGGAGCGTCACGAGGTTGGTCAGGATGCCTAGCAAGGCCGGCACGGAGCTCCACAGGGGATGCAGGTTCTCGTTGAACCAAACGCGCGTGACGGGAATCGCCCGCGGGGTCGGTTTCCCGGCGATCGCTCGTCGAGCTAGGGCGGTGAGGGCAAAATCGCGGACGATGCGGCTACAGTAACCTTGCGCCACGGCGGCGGCGTTGGACTGCCGGCCGTCGAGCAAAATTTGGACCGTGGGCGCCCGGCCCGCCCGAAGCGAACGCGTAAAATCCTGGGGAATATGCACCACGGCGAGAACCCGCTGGGTATCCAGGGCCTGGCGAACGTCGGCGAAACTTTCGCAGGGGACGATGCGGGAGAAGGTGACGGGGATGGACCGGAATTGGGCGGCCAATTCTCGCCCCAGCAGGCCCGCGTCTTCGTTGTAGAGGCCCAACCCGGCATTGCGCACCTCGAGCGTGGCCCCGAAGCTGAAGATCAAGAGCTGCATCAAGGGGGGCACGATCACGACCATGCGGCTGGCCGGATCGCGGAAGATCGCCAGGAACTCCTTGATCACCAAGCGACGAATGCGTTCCGGCATGCCCATGACATCATTCCAGCGTCAGGCGCGTTTTGCGGATCGTGAGCGTCCACAACACGACGGCGAACAAGGCCAGGATCAGCGTATCTTGGAGGATCACCTCCCAGACGTTGCCGGCCAAGAACAGCGTCCGCAGGGCCGAAACGAAGTATCGCGGCGGTAAGAGGTAGGTGAGCATGCGGATCGGCGGCGGCATGCTGTTGATCTCGAACACCAGGCCCGACAGGATGAACGACGGAAGATATCCCACGATCAAGGCCGCCTGCGTGGCCACGAACTGGTTGCGCGTGGCCGTGGAGATGAACAGCCCCAGTCCCAGGGCCACGGTCAGGAACACGGCCGAGACGCCGATCAAGACCCACCACGAACCGCGGAAAGGGACGCCGAAGACGCCGACGGAGACGCCGGCCACCAGCATCATGGCGGTCAGTCCCAGGGCGAAATAGGGGAGGAATTTCCCCAGCAGGAATTCCGCCCGGCTGATGGAGCCTGCGAGCAGGGCCTCCATGGTGCCGCGTTCCCATTCGCGGGCGACCACCAGGGCCGTCAAAATGGTGCCGATCAAGGTCATGATCACGGCGATGGAGCCGGGGAGGATTGCCGCTCGGGACTCGAAGTTGGGGTTGTACCAGATGCGCGGCTCGACGGCGACGGGCGGTCCGGCGCGACTCAACCCGCGGGCCTCGGCCTGGTGCTCCATCTCCTTTTGCAGCACGTTTTCCACGTAGTTGACGATCAGCTCGGCGGTGTTGGCCTCGCTGCCGTTGACCAGCACTTGAACGGCGGCCGATCCCGCCTCGCGCTCGCGCGGGTACTGCTGCGAGAGGATCACCAATCCTTTGATCCGCCCGCCCACCAGCAGCGGCTCCAGCTCGGCGCGATGCGCGGCCTCCCGCACCTCGAAGTAGCGGCTTCCGCGAAGGGAGGCGGCCGCCGCCTCCGTCACCGCGGACGGCGTTTCGACCACCAAACCCAGCGGGATGCGGGTCGGGTCCAGCGAGATCCCCCAACCGAACAAAAACAGCAAGACCGGCGGCAGCACGAAGGCGATGATCAGGCTGCTGGGGTCGCGGACGATCTGGTAGGATTCCTTCCTCGCCAGCGCCAGCACGCACCGCGGCCGAATGTGCCGCGATCCGCTCGGTTGCGCCGTGTGCGTTCCTCGGGGCTTCATCCGGCGTGTCCTTCCTTCCCGCCGACGGCCGGCTCCGTCGCGACGGCCTTTCGGTCCGTGGGTTCCTCGTCGTTCGCCCGCTCCAGCAAGGCGAGAAAGGCGTCCTCCAGCGTGGGGTGCGGCAAATCCGGGGATCGCACGGCGGTTCGGATGGCGTCGGGCGTATCCATCGCGATCACCCGTCCGCGGTTGATCAGCGCCAGCCGATCGCAGTATTCGGCTTCGTCCATGAAGTGGGTGGTGACGATGACGGCCGCCCCCTCCTCCACGAGCCGGTCGATGCGGAGCCAGAACTCGCGTCGTGCCAAGGGGTCCACGCCGCTGGTCGGCTCATCCAGAAAGACCACCGCCGGTCGGTGCATGACGGCCACCGCCAGGGCCAGCCGCTGCTTGAATCCCAGCGGGAGCAGGCCGGCGTTGCTGCCGGCGAAGGGGCGAAGCTCCAGCTCTTCCAGGCTGCGTTCGACGGCGTGAGCGAGGCGGGATCCTTGCAGCCCGTATACCCCGCCGAAGAATTCCAGGTTCTGCCGGACGGTGAGGTTGCCGTAGAGGCTGAACTTTTGGGCCATGTATCCGACGTGCCGCCGGGCTTCGGCGCGGGCCTTGCCGAGATCGACGCCGGCCACGGTCGCCCGCCCCGCACTCGGCGCCGCCAGCCCGCACAGCATGCGGAAGGTGGTGCTCTTTCCCGCTCCGTTCGGCCCCAGTAGCCCGAACACCTCGCCCCGCCGCACGCGGAACGAGACATGATCGACGGCGGTGAAACGGCCGAATCGCTTGACCAAGTCCTCCGCCGCCACCGCCTCCTCGTGATGGTGCGCCTCCGGCGAGCCGTCGCCGGGGGGGCCGATCCGCTCCTTGGGGACGCCGCCCAGGGCGTCGATGAAGGCATCCTCGAAGCGTGGCTCGGCGGCCGTCATGCCCCTCCCCGCCGCCTGCTTGCCGGCGGGGTCGGCGCCCGCCCGGAGCACCACGCGCAGCCGACTTCCCTGGATGCGGGTATCGACGACGTCGGGGTCCGTGAGCCATTCCCGCGTCAGACGCCGCCGCTCTTGCGTGGGAACCTCCACCAGGAAGGTGCGGCCTTGCACTCGGGCGGTGAACTCCTTCGGCGGGCCGAAATACAACACCCGGCCCTCGTACAGCACCAGCACGTAATCGCAGCGTTCGGCCTCATCGAGATAGGGCGTGCTCCAGACGATGCCGACCCCTTGATCCCGCTGTTCGCACACGATTTTCCACAATTCGCGCCGGGAGATGGGATCGACGCCGACGCCCGGCTCATCCAGCAGCATGACCTCGGGGCGAACCAGCATCGAACACGCCAGGCCGAGCTTCTGCTTCATACCGCCGGAGAGATTTCCCGCCAATCGGCCCTGAAACGATGCCAGCCCCGTGAAACCCAAGAGCCGGTCGATGCTCGCCCGCCGTTCCGCCCGCGGAATGCCTCGCAGCCGGGCATAAAGCATCAGGTTTTCCAGGACGGTGAGGTCCTCGTAGAGTCCGAACTTCTGCGGCATGTAGGCCAAGCGGTCGCGAAACTCCAGTCCCTGCCGGGTGTCGCGCTCCAGCACGGTGATCCGCCCCCGCGTGGGAACGAGCAAGCCCGCGGCCAGACGCAGAAACGTGGTCTTTCCCGCGCCGTCCGGTCCGACCAAGCCCGTGATCGCCCCGGCCGGGATTTGGACCGTGACGTCCTGCAAGGCGGGGCGCGGCGCCGGTGGGAAGTCCTTCGTCACTTGTTCGAATGCGATCACGGCCGCCCTTCCTCGCCCGACGCCGATCCCGGCGATTCGGGAGACAAACGCACGGTGACGGGCATTCCCTGTCGCAGACGCCCCTCGGAGTCCTTCACCAGGATCCGTACGCGGTACACCAATTGGGTCCGCACGTCGCGCGTCTCGACCGTCTTCGGCGTGAACTCCGCCACGGAGGAGACGAAGCCTACCCGGCCTGAAAAGCGATTCCCGCCGTCCGTCCGCACTTCCACCGCCATGCCCGGACGGACCGCCTCCAGGTCGCGTTCCGCGACGTAGGTCCGCACCCACACCTCGTCTTGCAGGGCGATGGAGAAGACCGGCTCACCCGCATTCACGAAATCGCCCGCCTCATGCACGCGGACCTGAACCGTGCCGGACACGGGGGACGCCAAGCGGGTATCGGCCAGTCGTCGCCGGGCATCGGCCAGGACCGCCTCCGCCTGCCGCACCAAGGCCCGCGCGCGATCGATCTCCTCGCGTCTCGGCCCCGCCTCCACCAGCCGCTGGGTCGCCAGCGCCGCCCGGTGGTTGGCCGCCGCCTGATCGTAGGCCGCCTGGGCGTTGTCCAGCATCTCTTGCGAAACGGCCCCCTTGGGCACCAGATCCCTGGCCCGGCGCCACGCAATCTCGGCATTGCGGACGGTCACCTCGGCGGCCGCGGTGAGCGATCGCGCCTTCTCGATTTCCTCCGGCCGCGAGCCGTTCTCCAAGGCCGCCAGCTCCGCTCGCCTGGCCTCCAGCGCCGCTTCGGCTTGACGCACCGCTTCCAAGAATTCCGCTTGGTCCAGCTCGGCCAGAAGCAGCTCCGGGCGGACGGAATCTCCCTCGTCCACGTGCAGCCGGGCGATGCGGCCGGGCACCTTGAAGCCCAACCGCGTCTCGCGAATCTCGACGTTCCCGTGCAGATCCCAGGTCGAGGCGGCGGTCTCTCCCCGCAGGATCGCCCACCAATCTCGGCCCACGCTCGCCCGGACCGGGCCGGGCAGGCCGTACCGCCGGGCGCTCCACACGCTCAAACCGATCGCCGCTACCGCGACCAATAGTATGATCACGCGCTTTTTCATAAGCAGCGGGCCTCGTCTGGAATCTCTTGGTGTCGGCCGTTCCGTCGCGGCCGCGGAGAGGGTTGCTCCTCCCGCTCCGCCGGGCCCGGTAACAGCCTCAGGACGACCGTGTCCGTCATGTCGGCGATCGTCGCGATGAGGTCTTGCGACAACCGCCGCCCGCGGCGCCGCAAGCGCCGCCGCAGGACGTGGAATCCGATGCGGAAGATGGCGGCCTGGCCCCAAAGGCTGTGCGCCAGCAGAATCGCTTGGGGATCGCGGGGCGACGTTCGCAGGGCCGCCGCCGCCAACTCGGTCAGGATTTCGTGGACCGGGCGAATGAGGCGGGCGTAGATGATTTCGAAGCCCTCCGACGGTCGCAGCAATTCCCGCCAAACAATCGCCGCCGTCGCCTCCGCCCGCGGCTCGGTGAGGACGGTGACGACGAAGCGGCGCAGGAACGCCCGCAACGCCTCCCGCGCCGCCTCGGGCGAGAGCGGCTCGGCGGGATCACCCCGGGCGGCGACGGCCGACCGGCGGATGATCGCGCCCACGCCGTCCGCCAGGTACCGCAAGACCGCCCGATAATAGCCGTCCTTGCCGCCGAAGTAGTACGACAGGGCCGCGCTGTTCACCCCCGCCGCGGCGGCCAAGCGGCGGATGCCCACCTCCTCCGGACCGAAGCGGGCGAAGGCCTCGATTCCGGCCTCGAGAAGACGTTGCCGCGTCCGCTCGCCCTTTCCGCCGTTCGCGGTCGGTTTTCGGTGGGGGCTTGGCTTCACCGTCGGTCTCCTTCACCTGAAACGATTCCTCGCTTTGACCCTATTCTACGTCGCGTCTCGTCGTATTTCAATCATTTGATTCAATCAAATGATGATGGAACGCCGGCGCGCGAACACTCGGGTTGCCGGCGCGCGAACACCGCCGGCTCACGCCGGCGGCTCGGGTTTGTGCGTGGAATTTCAATGACGAGAGCCTCGGGCGTCAGCCCGAGGTGCAGCGGCGTTCGCCCGAGGTGTCTACGATTAGGAGCCTCCAGCGTAAGCTGGAGGTGTCTTGGGCGCTACCCGGGATTTGCCGGCGGCGAGCACCGCCGGCTCACGCCGGCGGCTCGGGTTTGCCACCGGCGAGCACCACCAGCTCACGCTGGTGGCTCGGGTTGCCGGCGCGGGAGCACCACCAGCTCACGCTGGTGGCTCGGGTTGCCGGCGGCTCATGGTGCGAGCGCGGAACGGGCCGTCAGTTCCGCTTCCAGCCCTGGACTTCGACCAGGGGCGGGGCGCCCGTGCTCTCTTCGACCAGGGGGATCGGGCGAACGAACACGGCCTGGCGGACCAGCGGGCCTTCTTCTTCGGCGCGGGGAAGGCCGGTGCCCTGAACGCCGGGCGAAGTCGTCGGCTTCCACGATTCGCCCGTATCGCCGCTCGACGAAGGGGCGTACGTACTGGGCGTCGGGGCGGCCGCGCCGCCGGGCGCCGGCAGCGACGGCGTGACGTCCGCCGCGGAGAGCGGCAGACCCGTGCTCGAAGAACCGCACGTGCTGCAACCTCCGGACGCCCCGGTCACCGGCGCGGCCGAGGTGTACGAGGCCGTCACCCCTCCGGCACAGGGATCGCACACGGCGGGAGTCAACGGCAGCGAGTAACCGGCGAATTGGGCCGTGGTCCAGGTAGGCGCCGCGTACGCCGCCGCGTACGTGGTACGCCGCGCACGCCATCGTTCGAACGGTCGCCACGGAAACAGCCGCCGGCGTTCCACCACGATCTCCACGGGGCGGTAAACCACGCTGGGCGTCGCCACGGGCGAGGCCACGGCGTAGGGCGTCACGACGGGCGGCGGGCTTGCAACCATGACCGGCGCAGGGCGGAGCACCGTCGTCCCCAGCGACGGCGCCAACGGCTGATATGCCGCACGATACACGACCGTCGGCGCGGCATAGGTGACCGGCATGTACGTCGTAGTGGGCACCGCGGCAACCGGCATATACGCCGTGTAGCCCGTGGGATACGTGCCGTATTGCGCAGCGTAAGTGCTGGGCCGATTGAACAGACCGCTCAAGAGGCATTGCCCGTACGCCGTTCCACCGGCGCAGCAAGCCAACATCGCCGCCGCAACGATCATCCGTCGGCCGCATCGAACTGCCGTCATCGCAAATCTCCAATTCATTTTGCAGGATAAGAGTAGCCGGTACAAAGCTTTAATAAAATTGAGCCGATAAAACACCGCTTGTCAAGTTCTTTATCCTCGGAATCGCCAAAATTGCGGATTAGAACGAATATTCCGGTTATAGAAAGTTGGTGTTCCTTGCGGCGTGGCGGGGGAATAACGCGGCCGGCTGCCCGCATCTTGGCCCCCCGTTCGCCCAGTCCCCGGAATCGCGCAGGTCGGGGGCTGGCCGGGGTCGCCGAGCGTCGAATCGTCGATCCGGTCGCCTGCGGCACCGCCGCCCGCTCGCCGGGGCAGGCCGCGACCCGGTTGGTGAACGGCCCGTCGCAAGCTTGCAACCGGTTTGCCTCGGCCCGTATGATGTTTCGCGGAGATCGGGGCGGCGCCGCCGGGGAGGCGGTTCGGCAAGGCCCGCGGCGGGTATCGCACGGGGCCGGTCGCGCGCTGGCAAGAGGAGAACGTTCAATGACTTTTTGGATTCGAGTGCTGGTTCTGGGGGTTGTTTGGCTGGGGTTGAGCCGGGGCGTTTTCGCCGAGACGGATGAGGCTTCCGTCGATCAGGCCTCCGTCGATCAGGTCCCCGTCGATGAGGCCCCCGTCCGGCATCGCAGCGACCCGCCCGTCATTCAGTCCTCGTGGGATGACTTGCTGGAGGGAGTGCAAACGGCGGAGGATTGGGCGGCCCGCCGGGCCGTGTTGCGGCAGCGTTACTTGGAACTGATCCGCGATCCATACAAGCCGGAAAAACCGCCCTTGGACGTGCAGGTCCACGAGACGGCGGACATCGACGGTGTTTATCGGCGGTTCTACATCAGCTATCAGGTGGAAAGCGACGAGCGCGCGCACGCCTACCTGGGCATTCCGCTGCACTTGGAGGGGAAGGCCCCGGCCGTAGTCGCCCTGCACGGCACCACGGCCGACGGCACGCGGCAAACGGCGGGGTTGAGCGGCGACCCCACCAAGGCCTTTCTCGATCATCTCTGCCGCCGCGGTTACGTCACCATCGCGCCCGAGCATTTCGTCTCCGGTGAGCGAATCCCGCCGGAAGGCCCCTACGACACGACGCGGTTCCATCAAAAGCACCCGGAATGGACGGCGGTGGGCAAGTTCACGTTCGAACACAGTATCGCGGTGGACGTCTTGCTGACGCGGCCGGAGGTGGACGGCGGGCGAATCGGGGTGATGGGGCATTCGCTGGGGGGGCACGGGGCGTACTTCCTGGCCGCCTACGACGAGCGGATCCAGGCTTGCGTGTGCAATTGCGGGGCGGCCTTTTTCCGCCACAACCCCGGGGTCGAGCACTGGTCCCGCGACCACTGGTACGTGTATTTCAAGCCGATTCGACCGCTCCTGCTCCGCGGGGAATTGCCGCCCATCGACATGCACGAGATCATCGCCTTGATCGCGCCGCGAGCGTTCTTGGATGTGTCGGCCCTGAACGACGGCAATCCCCTGACCCAGCGCCAGCGCGTATTGATGCTGATGAAGATCGCCGACGTGTACCAGTTGCTGGGCAAGCCGGAGAACTTCGCCTTTTTCGTGCATGGAAAGGGACACGGCGTGCCCCACGAATCGCGGGAATTGATCTACGGCTTCTTAGATGCCAACCTCAAACCGCCGGAGGCCGTTCAGGTACGCTTGCTCGCCGAATAGAACCGATTGCCGCATGGGGACGGTTCCGTGATGCCCGTCGCGGTCGTCTTCGGTAGAAGCACGACTATGAGGAATAGAAGTCGGTCCTGCCATAAACACAATCTTCGTCAAACACAATGTTCATCCGGCGGGCAGGAAGGTTTATTAGAAAGGACAATAAATCCATGGACGCTCGCCATGACCGCGCGCGGGGTGCGTTGATTCGAGGTGTGTGGCTACGGTCCCGCGGTCTTGCGTCGGCGCTCGCGCTGACGTGCTTGTTGCAGGCCGGGGGAGTGTGCGCCGAGGGCGATCCGGCGGACGCGGCCTCGGCGTATCCCCGGGTGGATGTCCGCGCGGACTGCGGCGCGGCGGGCGACGGAGTCGCCGACGATACGGAGGCCTTTCAAAAGGCCGCCGCGATGATTCAGCAGGCGGGCGGCGGAACGCTGGTCATCCCGGCCGGTACGTATGTGGTCGGGCGTCAAACTCACGTCCCCGGCGAATATCCGTATTACCGAGCAGAACCGATCTTTCGCGTCAAGGAACTGAAGTTTCTGCGGATCGAAGGCAATCGCGCCAAGCTGCGACTATCCCCCGGTCTGCGGTTCGGTTCGTTCGACAAGGACACGGGCGAGCGGTACGATCCCCCGGCCATGCCCTTTGTGGACGGCAAATACGCGGCCTACGCGGGGCACATGCTGGAGATCAGCGATAGCCGAAACGTCGCCATCCGGGATCTGGAATTGGACGGCAATCTGGGCGAGCTGGTGATCGGGGGACAATACGGCGACACGGGCCGGCAGTTGCCCGCCTGCGGCATCTTCTTGCACAACAATAGCGACGTGCGTTTGGAACGCATTCATAGTCACCATCATGCGCTGGACGGCATCATGATCGGCTGGTACGGACTTCAGGAGAGCGATCCCGCCGCGCCGCATACGCTGGAGGATTGCGTCTTCGAATACAACGGGCGGCAGGGGCTGTCGTGGATCGGCGGGCGAGGACTGACGGCGCGACGCTGTAAGTTCAACCATACGGGGCGGGCGTTGAACGGCGGGCAGCCCTTCGCCTCGGCCCCCGGGGCGGGCCTGGATATCGAGGCCGAGGACTCCATCTGCCGCGACGGCTATTTCGAGGACTGCGAGTTCGTGAATAACGTCGGCTGCGGAATGGTGGCCGACAGCGGTGACGGCGGTTACACTCGGTTCGTCCGCTGCCTGTTCCGGGGCGTAACGAATTGGAGCGCTTGGTGCGCCAAGCCGGGGCTGGCCTTCGAGGACTGCACCTTCCACGGCAGCATCGTCCACGCGTTCGGCTCCGACGATCCCGCCTTGGCCACGCGCTGGACCCGCTGCACGTTCGAGGATCGCCCCTGGGAGGACGGCCGGCGTCCCTACGGCAATTTCCTGGCCGAACTCAACGGTAACCTCCAGAACGTGACGTTCGAGCAATGCGTGTTTACCGCCGACCGGCGGCGAAGCATCTGGTGTTCAGGGTCGGGCTTCCGCATGGTGGACTGCGTCTTCACGCACCAATATGCGGGCGTGCCGAACGGAGACTATCAGGCCATCCTTCGCGGCGGCGAGATCCTCGGTTGTCATTTCCGGGAAGAGTTTCCCGAGGGGCTGGAGGCGCGCTGGCCGATTCTGGCGGACGGTTCGCGCGTCGCCCTGGGAAAGCCGACCGTGGTGGACGGCCCGCACGTCCGCTGGGGAAGCAGCCAAGGGCGCGTGGGCACGATCGCCCCCGGCGAGTAGGCGTGGGCGATCATCCCGGGGTCGGGGCCGGCTCGAAAGTCCCCACCGCGAAGCATTCCCAGCAGCCGTGCCGGGATTCGGCCTTCCACAGGTCGCCCAGCGGGCACTGGAGGAGCATCCGCTTGATGATGGCGGCAATCGGTTCGGAGACGACCAGGCCGACGGTCTCGCCCCGATGACGGCGGAGGATCTTTTGCAGTTCGCGGGCCAGGCGCTCTTCGGCCTCGGCGATGGTTTCACCTTCCGGGGGGCAGACGCACTCGGGCAATTCCTGCCACAGGCGATAGATTTTCGGCTGCCGGGTGCGGATTTCGTCGATCAGCATCCCCTGCCACAGGCCGTAATTGAGATTGCGCAGGCCGGCCGCCCGGCGGATCGGCACGCCCAAGGCCTTGCCGACGGCCTCCGCCGTCTCGATGGCGGGCCGGCACGGACCGTGGTACAACGCGCTGAGCCGAAGCTCGCTCGCCTCGAGTTCCCGAATCAACCGGGCCGTCTCTTCCAGGCCGGTTTGATCGAGCGGGATGTCCAGCGTGCCGCGGATGCGGCCCTCGGCTTCGTAGCGGGACGCGCCGGGGCGAATCATCACGACGTTGGTAGGAGAAGAAGGATTGCTCATGGCTTGTTCTGCGCTGACCGCACAAGCTGCGAAAGATGGGATAGTCGGTGTTTGTAATCTTCGTATCCTAGGAGACCGGTCCCCACGATGAACATGGAGGCCCCGGCCTGGGCGCAGCGTTCGATCGTGCCGTCCTTGACGCCGCCGTCCACGGAGATCATCAAGCCCTCGGGCGCTGCGGCGCGGAGGGAGCGGATTTTGTCCAAGGCCCCGGGATTGAAGCTCTGTCCGCCGAAGCCCGGCATCACGCTCATCACCAAGACGATCTCGCACAGGGGGAGGTAGGGGAGGACGGAGGCGACGGGGGTGGGTGGGTTGAGCGAAAGCCCCGCCCCGGCTCCCAGTCCGTGGATCTCCGCCAGCAGTTCCGTGGGGTCCGGGGCGACCTCGATATGGATGGTGAGGAAGTCGGCCCCGGCCTCGCGAAATCGCGCCAGGTGGTCCCGCGGATTGGCGATCATCAGGTGCACGTCGAGCGGGAGGGGGGTCAAGCGGCGGACCGCTTCGACGATGGGGATGCCGAAGCTCAGATTGGGCACGAAATGGCCGTCCATGATATCCAGGTGCAGATAGCGCGCACCGGCCTCTTCCAGCCGTCGAACTTCGCGGGCGAGGTGACCGAAATCGGCGGCCAAAAGCGACGGGCCGATCATCACGTGACCGGCCTGCCAGTCAGTGTAGAGCCTGGATATCGCGGTTGTGGAAGGGGCGGCCGAGCCGTCGGCTTCCGTTTGTCCCTCGTGCAAAGCTGCTTGCCCTCGTGGAAACGGCGGGAACGCTCGCCCGACTCGGTACGCCCGAGCCGGCATTGTTCCGCCCGACC
>Ga0067045_1029738_pt1 | contig 18670 bp, 19 predicted proteins | sample TerdegcTABiofilm_FD_59184 | JGI IMG/M metagenome (GOLD analysis project Ga0067045, IMG submission 59184) | Combined Assembly of (Gp0054472, Gp0054536) Wastewater bioreactor microbial communities from Singapore -Terephthalate degrading... | reverse complement strand
CTCTTCGGGGATGCTGTCGCCCAGTTCCATCCGCGCCAGTAATCGCACCAGTTCAGCGTTCTCGTAGATCGGAACTTCATGCTCGCGAGCGATTTTCAGGATGGCTTCGGCCAGGGCGTCGTCGCCTTTGCCGGTGAGCGTGGGGGCGTGCTGGCCGTCGTACTTGAGGGCAATGGCCTGGCGGGGAGGGGTGTTGTGGTTCATGCGGTGTCGTCCACCCAGCGTTGTTCGAGTCGGGTTTGCGGGCCTTGGGGGGGGATGCCGAGGTGGCAGTCGAGGTCGCCGACGTTCAGGCCGCAGGCATACAGTTGCGCACGCAGGTGGTCCAGGTGCTGTTCAATCAGGCTGGCGGTGTAGGGGTGTTCGGCCCAGAGTTGGCTGGACAGGCTGCCGCGCACCAGTTGCGCCTGCACCTGCAATGGGCCCAGGGGGGCGAGGTCAAACGCCAGGTCAATGCGCCATATGTGCTGGCGGGCTTCGCGTTCGGCGGGTTTTTCCTTGGGATCCCTGGGCGGTGGGTCTTCGCGCTGCACCTTGACTTGCAGCGGCACGATGTCTTGCAGGTTGCGCATGGGGATTTCCAGTTGCCAGGTGGTTTGCAGGCGGCCGTCCTCGGTCATGCCGGTCTGCTCCAGGCTCGACAATTGGTGGCTTTGCAGGCGCGAGATCGCGGCGGCGGCCAGGCGCAGCAGGTGTTCCAGGTCGCCTTCTTCGGTCAGGTTCTGCAGCAGCCGCGAGGGCAGGGGAAAGCCACCCGGGGCAGGTTTGGCGCTGACTTGGCCGAGGGTGCCGAGGGCGTTGCGCACGAAGCTGGGCAGGGCCTGGGCCAGGGTGTTGGCGGCCAAGGCGGCATTGAAGCTGGGGTTGGCCGGCAGGCCGGGGGCCAGTTGGGCGATCAGGCGCAACAGGTTGCCCTTGAGGTCGTCTGCCGGCGCCGGAGTCTGCCCGGCCAGGAGTCGGCTTTCGAGAAACAGCCCGCTGTTGGCCAGCGCTTGCGCCAGCCCCTTGGCGCTGCTCAGGTGCTGGACCTCGGGCAGGCTGGCAAGCAGTTTGTCGACGCTGGCGCGAACCTCAGAGGATTGCCCATCGGCCGGCAGGTTCTGCAAGGCCTTGAACAGCGCGTCCAGTGAACCTTGGCGACTCTGCTGGGTGTGCAACTGTTGGCTGATCGCCAGTTGTTCCTGGCGGTTGCTCAGGGGCACGAAGCTGAGGGTGTGTGCATCCTGGACCTGGGCACTGAGCAGGGTGCCGATGCGCAGTGGCTGCGGGCTGTCGATGTTCAGGGTGCTGCCGCTGAGCGCGCTGTTGAGCAGGCTGACCATCGAGCGGTACACCGCCGGTTGCCCCGGTGTCTGTGGCTGTAACTGGGTGGTCAGCACCTTGCCCTGCAACAGCGTGCCCACCGGCAGTTGTGTGGTGTCAATGCGCGACAGGGCGGCGGCGTTGCCCGCCAGGCTGGATTGCGGGCTGATCGCCAGGCTGCCGGCCGAGGGCTGGGTGATGGCCAGGCTGGCACCCAGGGCCAAGGGCAGGCTGCTGGTGGCCGATACGGTGGTCTGGCGTCCGCCCGCCAGGGTGATCTTGAGCAGCAGCTGGAAAATCTGCTGGTCCTGCTTGAGTGACAGGACTTCGGCCTTGGCGCTCTGCCCGGCACCGATCAGGCCGTCCACCGGGGTCAGCAGCTTGAGCAACTCGCCGCTGGCCTGCGGGCGCGCCGTGGCAGGTGCCGCGGGGGGCAGGGGAGGAAGGTTGATCTCAGCGGTCATCGGTCACACCCTGTCGAAATTGCCCTCTTGAGAGTAGGACATGACATGTATAATGCCGCCCGTCTCCAAGGACGCGTGGCGAAACACCATAAATGTTGACCCAGCTCTCTGGAACAGGCCGTCAATGAATCTATGCTGCACCACTTTAACGGCCGATCCACTGCCGACTTGAACCGTAAAGGCCCGCGATCTCTTGACCATCCCTCTTCTAGAAGCCGTAGCGCTCGCCTGTGAGCGAGACTGGCGGATGCTCTTCGAAAACCTCGGATTGCGTCTGGATCGCGGTGACATGCTGCAGATCAGCGGCCCCAACGGCAGCGGCAAGACCAGTCTGCTGCGCCTGCTGGCCGGGCTGATGCAGCCGACCAGCGGCCAGGTGTTGCTCAATGGCGAGCCGCTGCACAGCCAGCGCACGGAGCTGGCCCACAACGTGTTGTGGATCGGCCATGCCGCCGGCATCAAGGACCTGCTGAGCGCCGAAGAGAACCTCAGTTGGCTCTGCGCCCTGCACCAGCCGGCCAGCCGCGAGGCCATCTGGCAGGCGCTGGCGGCCGTCGGGCTGCGCGGTTTTGAAGACGTGCCGTGCCATACCCTGTCCGCCGGCCAGCAACGCCGGGTCGCCCTGGCGCGGTTGTACCTCGACAGCCCGGCGCTGTGGATCCTCGACGAGCCGTTCACCGCGTTGGACAAACAAGGTGTGGCACAGCTGGAAGAGCACCTGGCCGCCCATTGTGAGCAGGGTGGCATGGTGATCCTGACCACCCACCACACCATGACCCGGATGCCGGCCGGTTACCGTGACATCGACCTGGGGCAGTGGGCCGTATGAGTGTTTTTGCGCTGTTGGTGGCCCGCGAGGCCCGTTTGTTGTGTCGCCGTCCGGCGGAGCTGGCCAACCCCTTGGTATTTTTCGCAATAGTTGTCGCATTGTTTCCATTGGCGGTGGGACCTGAGACTCAATTGTTGCAAACCTTGTCTCCAGGCCTGGTCTGGGTAGCGGCCCTTTTATCGGTTTTGCTCTCGCTGGACGGGCTTTTCCGCAGTGATTTCGAGGACGGATCCCTTGAGCAGTGGGTCCTTTCGTCGCACCCCCTGGCTCTTCTGGTTTTGGCCAAGGTACTGGCACACTGGGTGTTTTCCGGCCTGGCACTGGTATTGCTTGCGCCGTTGCTGGCATTGATGCTCGGTTTGCCTGCCGCCTGTCTGCCGGTTTTGCTCTTGTCGCTGTTGCTGGGTACACCGGTGCTGAGCCTGCTCGGTGCGGTCGGCGCGGCGCTGACGGTGGGTTTGAAGCGTGGTGGCTTGCTGCTGGCGCTGTTGATTCTGCCGTTGTATATCCCGGTGTTGATCCTGGGCAGTGGCGCCTTGCAGGCGGCACTTCAGGGCATGCCGGCGACCGGGTATCTGCTGTGGCTTGGGAGCCTGACCGCCCTGGCAGTTACCCTGACACCCTTTGCAATAGCTGCTGGCCTGAAGATCAGCGTCAGCGAATAATGAGGTCTGGTCAAAAAACGACCAGTAAAGACCCTGGCTTTTCGTGTTGACGAAAAGCAACCGTGATGGAAACAGCAATGAACTGGACCTGGTTTCACAAGCTCGGCTCGCCCAAGTGGTTTTACGGCATCAGCGGCAAAATGCTGCCCTGGCTGAGTATCGCCGCCGTGTTGCTGATCGGCATTGGAGTGGTCTGGGGCCTGGCGTTCGCACCGCCGGACTACCAGCAAGGCAACAGCTTCAGGATCATCTACATTCACGTGCCGGCGGCCATGCTGGCGCAGTCGGTGTATGTGATGCTGGCGGTCTGCGGCATTGTCGGGCTGGTCTGGAAGATGAAGCTGGCCGACGTCGCCCTGCAATGCGCGGCCCCCATTGGTGCCTGGATGACCGCCGTGGCGCTGGTCACCGGGGCGATCTGGGGCAAGCCGACCTGGGGTTCGTGGTGGGTCTGGGATGCGCGACTAACGTCGATGCTGATCCTGCTGTTCCTGTACTTCGGTCTCATTGCGCTGGGCAACGCCATCAGCAATCGTGACAGCGCCGCCAAGGCGTGCGCGGTGCTGGCGATTGTCGGGGTGATCAACATCCCGATCATCAAGTATTCGGTGGAGTGGTGGAACACCCTGCACCAGGGCGCGACCTTCACCCTCACCGAAAAACCGGCCATGCCGGTGGAGATGTGGCTGCCGTTGCTGCTGACGGTGCTGGGTTTCTACTGTTTCTTCGGTGCGGTGCTGTTGCTGCGCATGCGCCTTGAAGTGCTCAAGCGCGAAGCCCGGGCCAGTTGGGTCAAAGCCGAAGTGCAAAACAGCCTGGAGGTCAGTTCATGAGTTTTGCTTCTTTGAGCGACTTCCTCGCCATGGGCCATCACGGTCTATATGTCTGGTCGGCCTATGGCATCTGCCTGGCAGTACTGGCCCTCAACGTGGTCGCGCCGATCCTGGCCCGCAAGCGTTATCTGCAACAAGAGGCGCGTCGTCTGCGCCGGGAGAACAGCAAGTGAATCCGCTGCGTAAAAAACGTCTGCTCATCATTCTCGCGATCCTGGTGGGGGTTGGCGCTGCTGTCGGCCTGGCCTTGAGTGCCTTGCAGCAAAACATCAACCTGTTCTACACCCCGACCCAGATCGCCAATGGCGAAGCGCCGCAAGACACGCGCATCCGCGCCGGTGGCATGGTCGAGGCCGGTTCCCTGAAACGCTCCGGCGATTCGCTGGACGTGAGATTCGTCGTCACCGACTTCAATAAATCCGTGACCATCACCTACCGCGGCATCCTCCCGGACCTGTTCCGCGAAGGGCAGGGCATCGTCGCCCTGGGCAAGTTGAATGCCGAGGGCGTGGTGGTGGCTGACGAAGTGCTGGCCAAGCACGACGAGAAGTACATGCCGCCGGAAGTGACCAAGGCGCTCAAAGACAGTGGTCAATCCGCCCCGACACCCGTGAAGGAGGGTTGATCCATGACATCCGGCATCTTTATTCCCGAGTTGGGCCACCTGGCGATGATCCTCGCCCTGTGTTTTGCCGTCGTCCAGGCCATCGTGCCGTTGCTCGGCGCCTGGCGCGGTGACCGCATGTGGATGGGCCTGGCCCAGCCAGCCGCCTGGGGGCAGTTCGCCTTCCTGGCGTTCTCCTTCGGCTGCCTGACCTATGCCTTCATGGTCGACGATTTCTCCGTCGCCTATGTGGCCAACAACTCCAACACGGCCTTGCCGTGGTACTACAAGTTCAGCGCCGTGTGGGGCGCCCACGAAGGTTCGCTGCTGCTGTGGGCGATGATTCTTGGCGGCTGGACCTTTGCCGTGTCGGTGTTCTCGCGGCAATTGCCGCAGGTCATGCTGGCGCGGGTGCTGTCGGTGATGGGCATGATCAGCATTGGTTTCCTGCTGTTTTTGATCCTCACCTCGAACCCGTTCGAGCGCATCTTGCCGCAGATGCCTACCGATGGCGCCGACCTTAACCCGTTGCTGCAGGACATCGGCCTGATCGTCCACCCGCCGATGCTGTACATGGGCTACGTCGGCTTCTCGGTGGCGTTCGCCTTCGCCATCGCCGCCTTGATGGGCGGTCGCCTGGATGCTGCATGGGCCCGTTGGTCACGTCCGTGGACCATCGTCGCCTGGGCATTCCTGGGCATCGGTATCACCCTGGGTTCGTGGTGGGCCTACTACGAACTCGGCTGGGGCGGCTGGTGGTTCTGGGACCCGGTGGAAAACGCCTCGTTCATGCCTTGGCTGGTCGGCACGGCGCTGATTCACTCGCTGGCCGTGACCGAAAAACGTGGCGTGTTCAAAAGCTGGACCGTACTGCTGGCCATCGCGGCCTTCTCCCTGAGCCTGTTGGGGACTTTTCTCGTGCGTTCCGGGGTCCTGACGTCGGTCCACGCCTTTGCCTCGGACCCTGAGCGTGGCGTGTTCATCCTGATCTTCCTGCTGTTTGTGGTGGGTGGCTCGCTGACCCTGTTCGCTCTGCGCGCGCCGGTGGTCAAGAGTCATGTGGGCTTCAACCTGTGGTCGCGCGAAACCCTGCTGCTGGGCAACAACCTGGTGCTGGTGGTAGCGGCCTCGATGATCCTGCTCGGTACCCTGTATCCGCTGATCCTGGACGCCATGACCGGCGCCAAGCTGTCGGTTGGCCCGCCGTACTTCAACGCCTTGTTCATTCCGTTGATGGCGTTGTTGATGGTGGTGATGGCCGTCGGCGTACTGGTGCGCTGGAAAGACACCCCGGTGAAGTGGCTGGTGGGCATGCTCACTCCGGTCTTGCTGGGCAGCGCTGCGCTGGCAGTGGTGGCCGGTATCGCCTATGGCGACTTCAACTGGGCCGTGCTGGCAACCTTCATGCTCGCCGCCTGGGTGCTGTTGGCCGGGGTCCGCGACATCCTCGACAAGACCCGCCACAAAGGCCTGATCAAGGGCCTGCCGACCCTGACCCGCAGTTACTGGGGCATGCAGGTCGCGCACCTGGGGATCGCCATATGCGCCTTGGGCGTGGTCCTTTCCAGCCAGAACAGCGCCGAGCGCGACCTGCGCCTGGAGCCGGGCGAGTCGATGGAACTGGCCGGCTATCACTTTGTGTTCGAAGGGGCCAAGCACTTCGAGGGGCCGAACTTCACCTCCGACAAGGGCACCGTGCGGGTGATCCGCAACGGCAAGGAAGTCAGCGTGCTGCACCCGGAAAAACGCCTGTACACCGTGCAGAACTCGGTGATGACCGAGGCCGGGATCGACGCCGGTTTCACCCGTGACATCTACGTCGCCCTGGGCGAGCCATTGGGCGAAGGCGCCTGGGCCGTGCGGGTGCACGTCAAGCCATTCGTGCGCTGGATCTGGTTCGGTGGCCTGCTGACCGGCTTCGGCGGGTTGCTGGCGGCGATGGACCGGCGTTATCGGGTCAAGGTGAAGAGCCGGGTGCGTGAAGCGCTGGGCATGTCGGGAGCGACTGCATGAGACGTTGGTTGATGGTGTTGCCACTGGCGCTCTTTCTGGTGGTGGCGGTGTTTCTGTACCGCGGGTTGTACCTCAATCCGTCCGAGTTGCCGTCGGCGATGATCGGCAAGCCGTTCCCGGAGTTCAGCCTGGTCAACGTGCAGGGTGACAAGACCCTGACCCGCGCCGATCTGCTGGGCAAGCCGGCGCTGGTCAACGTCTGGGGCACCTGGTGCATTTCCTGCCGGGTCGAGCACCCGGTGTTGAACAAGCTGGCCGAGCAGGGCGTGGTGATCTACGGGGTGAACTACAAGGACGTCAATGCCGATGCCTTGAAGTGGCTGGCCGAGTTCCATAATCCGTACTTGCTGGACATCCGTGACGAGGAGGGCACCCTGGGCCTGAACCTGGGCGTCTACGGTGCGCCGGAAACCTTCTTCATCGACGCCAAGGGCATCATCCGCGACAAGTTCGTGGGGGTGATCGACGAGGTGGTCTGGCGTGAACAACTGGCGGCCAAGTATCAGGCGCTGGTGGATGAGGCCAAGCCATGAAGCGCTGGTTTGCCGCTGTGGTCCTGGGCTTGAGTCTGTCCGGGGTGGCCCACGCCGCCATCGACACCTACGAGTTCGCCAAGGACGGGGATCGCGAGCGTTTTCGCGAACTGACCAAGGAACTGCGTTGCCCCAAGTGCCAGAATCAGGACATTGCCGACTCCAATGCGCCGATTGCCGCTGACCTGCGCAAAGAGATTTTCCGCATGCTCGGCGAGGGCAAGGACAATCAGCAGATCATCGACTTCATGGTCGACCGCTATGGCGACTTCGTCCGCTACAAGCCCGCCCTGACCAGCAAGACCGCCCTGTTGTGGTTTGGCCCGGCCGGGCTGTTGCTTGGTGGCGTGGTGGTGATTGCCCTGATCGTCCGTCGTCGTCGCGTTGAACGCGCGGCTGGCAAGGACACGCTTTCTGCCGAGGAGCGCGAGCGCCTCGACCAACTGCTGGACAAAAACACTGATGATTGATTTCTGGCTTGCCGCAGGTCTGCTGCTACTGGTTGCCCTGAGTTTTATGTTGATCCCGGTTCTGCGTGGCCGTCGCGCCCAACGTGAAGAGGATCGTACCGCGCTGAACGTGGCGCTTTATCAAGAGCGGGTGGCCGAGTTGCAGGCGCAGCAGGTCGAAGGTGTGCTCGATGCCACACAAATGACCGCCGGGCGTGACGAAGCCGCCCGTGAACTGCTGGCCGACACCGAGGGTGCCGACGTTGGCCGGGTGTCCCGTCTGGGCAAGCCGCTGCCACTGCTGGCGGCGATCCTGGTGCCGGTGCTGGGCCTGGGCCTGTACCTGCATTTTGGTGCCAGCGACAAGGTTGAGCTGACCCGCGAGTTCGCCCAGGCGCCGCAGTCGATGGAAGAAATGACCCTGCGCCTGGAGCGTGCCGTGGCGGCACAACCGGACTCTGCCGAGGGCCTGTACTTCCTGGGTCGTACCTACATGGCCCAGGACCGTCCGGCCGACGCCGCGAAGATCTTCGAGCGGACCGTGGCCCTGGCGGGTCGCCAGCCCGAACTGCTGGGTCAATGGGCCCAGGCCCAGTACTTTGCCGACAACAAGAAATGGTCGGACAAGGTCCAGGCGCTGACCGACGAAGCACTCAAGGCCGATCCAAAGGAAGTCACCAGCCTGGGCCTGCTGGGTATCGCCGCCTTCGAAAGCGAGCGCTACCAGGACGCTATCGACTACTGGAACCGCCTGTTGGCCCAGCTGCCGACCGAGGACGCTTCCCGCGCTGCGCTGCAAGGCGGCATTCAGCGCGCCACGGAAAAACTCCAGGAAAGCGGCGCGACTGTCGCCAAGGCGCCAGCCGTCGTGAGCAAGCCGGTGGCCCTGCTCAAGGTGTCGGTTGACCTGTCGGCCGAGGTCAAGGCCAAGGTCCTGCCAGGCGACAGCGTGTTTATCTTCGCCCGTGCCGTTTCCGGCCCGCCGGCCCCGCTGGCAGCCAAGCGCTTGACCGTTGCCGACCTGCCGGTGACCGTGGAACTGGGTGACGCGGATGCAATGATGCCGCAGTTGAAACTGTCGAACTTCCCTGAAGTCCAACTGGTTGCACGGGTATCCCGTGCCGGTCAGCCGACTGCGGGCGAGTGGGTCGGGCGCAGCCAGCCAATGGCCAGCAGCACCACCGCGCCGCAATCGTTGACCATCGACAGCCCGGACCAATAATCAGGAAACGCCGCTATGACCGTACTCGCTCGAATTACCCTGCTCAGCCTGGTTCTAGGGTTAAGCGCCTGTACGGTCCAGCAGCCCACTCCGGACACCAGCCCGCTACCGCCGATCCCGCCGTCGGGCCCGACCACCAAGCCCAAGCCTTCGACGGCACCCGGCAAGCCGGTGACGCCGAGCAAACCGGCCAAACCCCTGCCGCGGACCTCCGCCAGCTTCGCCCCACCCCCAGGCGGCAACAGCCACTGGGACGCGAAACTGGGGGTCTACGTCCTCGACGACCAGAGCAACGTCTTCTACCGCCAGCGCACCTACTACCGCTGGAACAACGGCTGGAGCCGCAGCATCAGCCCGCAAGGGCCGTGGGAAGAGACCGATATCCACGGTGTGCCTTCGGGGTTGGGCAGGCAGTTCGGGCAGTAAAAACACCAGCGCCTTGGGCTTGATCGGTGAGTTTCCGAATGTTGCAGCCACTGGAACCCTGATGCCGGTTGATTTAGATTTCCCGGTCATTCCAGGGAGTCAGGAGTCTTCATGCACAAGTCGGTGTTAAATCCCTCCAGTGTTTTCAATTCGCTGCAGTACGGATTCAGCCAGGCGGTTGAGGTCAGTGGTGGGCGTCGTGTGCTGTTGTCCGGTCAGGTCGGTGTCGATGAGCATGAGCGCACGGTAGCGCCTGGCTTGCGCGAGCAGACCGACAAGGCGTTCGACAATATCGAGGCGATTCTGCGCGAGGCGGGCGGGGATCTCTCCCATGTGGTGGCGATGCGGATTTACATTGCCGAGGCCGCGCGCGATGAGCAAGAGCAGGTCACCCAGGTGTTGCTGGAGCGCTTCCCGGCCAATCCACCAGCGTCTTCGTGGCTGATTGTCAGTGGGCTTTCCTTGCCGCAGTGGCTGATCGAAGTGGAAGTGGAAGCGATGTTGCCCTAGAACGGGCAGCGACAAAAAAGGCGACCCGCAGGTCGCCTTTGTTCGTTTCAGCGCCGCTTACTGGCCGCTGTAGATCTTGTCGAAAATCCCGCCGTCGTTGAAGTGGGTCTTCTGCACGGTGCGCCAGTCACCGAAGGTTTTTTCCACCGACAGGAAATCGACTTTCGGGAAGCGGTCGGTGTACTTGGCCAGCACGGCCGGGTCACGTGGGCGCAGGTAGTTGGCGGCTGCGATTTCCTGACCTTCCGGGGACCACAGGTACTTCAGGTATTCCTCGGCCGCGGCACGGCTGCCTTTCCTGTCGACGACTTTGTCGACCACGCTGACCGGTGGCTCGGCTTCGGCGGAGACGCTTGGGTAGATCACCTCGAACTGGTCGCGACCGAATTCGCGGGCAATCATTTCTGCTTCGTTCTCGAAGGTCACCAGCACGTCGCCGATCTGGTTGGTCATGAAGGTGGTGGTGGCCGCACGGCCGCCGGTGTCGAGCACAGGGGCTTGTTTGAACAGTTTGCCAACGAAGTCCTTGGCCTTGTTCTCATCGCCGCCGTTCTTCAGCACGTAGCCCCAGGCAGACAGGTAGGTGTAGCGGCCGTTACCCGAGGTTTTAGGGTTGGGCACAATCACCTGTACGCCGTCCTTGAGCAGGTCGGGCCAGTCTTTCAGGGCCTTGGGGTTGCCCTTGCGGACGATGAACACGGTGGCCGAGGTGAACGGTGCGCTGTTGTTCGGCAGGCGGGTGACCCAGTTGTCCGGGATCAGTTTGCCGTTGTCGGCCAGGGCATTGATATCGGTGGCCATGTTCATGGTAATGACGTCAGCCGGCAGGCCGTCGATTACTGAACGTGCCTGTTTGCTGGAACCGCCGAAAGACATCTGCAGGGTGATGGTTTCGTTGTGCTCGGCTTGCCAGTGTTTCTGGAAGGCAGTGTTGTAGTCCTTGTAGAAATCGCGCATCACGTCGTAGGAAACGTTAAGCAGGGTCGGTGCGGCTTGAGCCACGCTAGCGAGGGTCAGGCCTGCGGCCAGGAGTGAGGCGCCAAAGATCTTTTTCACTGCACATTCCTTTTGTTCGAGAGAGTGAAGGCATTTTGCCGTCGACTATAGCCGGGCCTCTATAGCTCTTTAAAGATTAAAAAGTACTTTGCTTATTCGATTTTCTTAAATAGCGCATTGCCGCAGCGTGAGCAGAATGCTGCGCCGTGCTCGTGGCTGTTTTTCTTGCACACCGGGCAGTCGTGTTGCAGCTGCTCACCGCGCATGGCGTTGGCCAGTTCCGCGGTGAAGATGCCCGTCGGCACTGCGATGATCGAGTAACCGGTGATCATCACCAGCGATGAAACCACCTGGCCCAGGGGGGTCTTGGGCACGATGTCGCCGAAGCCCACGGTGGTCAGGGTGACGATCGCCCAGTAAATGCCCTTGGGAATGCTGGTGAAGCCGTTCTGCGGGCCTTCGATCACGTACATCAGGGTGCCGAACACAGTCACCAGGGTGCACACGCTGACCAGGAACACCACGATCTTCTGCTTGCTGCCGCGCAGCGCCGACATCAGGTAGTTGGCTTGCTTGAGGTAGGGGCTGAGCTTGAGCACGCGAAAGATGCGCAGCATACGGATGATGCGGATGATCAGCAGGTATTGGGCGTCGCTGTAGTACAGGGCGAGTATTCCCGGCACGATCGCCAGCAGGTCGACCAATCCATAGAAGCTGAAGGCATAGCGCAACGGCTTGGGCGAGCAGTACAGGCGCAACCCGTATTCGATGGCGAAGATGAAGGTGAAACCCCACTCGATGTAGGCCAGCACGTCGGCATAGTCGCGGTGAATGCTGTTGATGCTGTCGAGCATCACGATCACCAGGCTGGCGAGGATGATCAACAGCAGGATGCCATCGAAGCGCCGTCCGGCCTGGGTGTCGCTCTGGAATACGATGACGTGAAGTTCTTCACGCCAGTTTTTGCTGCTGTCCATGGAAAACGCCTGAATCAATGATCAGCGCAGCCTAGGTTGATTCTCCTCCAGAGTGCAAGGTGTATGGCTGACAGTGGCCTTCACGAACATTTGCACGGTGCTGCGTACCAGCCAGCAGGCGAGAATGAACGGTGCGGTCAGCGTGGGCAGGCCGATGGCGGCAAACAGCGGCGTCAGCAACAGTGCCAGGGTGATGCCTACCAGCGGCAGCCACGGTTGCTGGCGTTGCGCGCTGAGGGCGAGGGCGGCGAGCACGGCGTTGTAGCCACCGAGGCCGAGCAATGCGCTGTAGAAGTCGTGATGCAGCATGCTCCAGCCCATGCCCGCGACCGAGGCCAGCAACGCCCAGCAGAAGGCGCGGCGGTCGGCGATCAGCAGTCCGCCGGCAATCATCGCACCGGCCAGCGGATGCCCCAGGAACATGACCTGGCCGATACCTTTGAGGGGCGCGGCGAGCATGTTCAGTGTGCTGACTTCGATCAAATGCGCGGTTGTCGGGGGCGTGGCGAAACACAACAGCAGCCAGCTCAGCACGACGAAGGGGGTGGTGTAGGCCGGCAGGTATTGGCTGACCCGCGCGCGTTTGAGCCACTGTTGCGTGATCATTGCGCTCAGGCCGCCGGCGGCCAGGATCAGCGGTGGCAGCAGCGCCGACCAGGGGAAATACAGGCTCAGCAGCAAGCCGAGCAGGACGCCGTTGTAGCTGAAAAGCCCAGCCTGGCGATCGGCCTTGGCATAGTTGCGGCGTTGCGCGGTGAGCAGCCCCGCGACACCGCCCAGCAGCGCGCCGCCCAGCAAGGCAGGCGCGGTAAACAAGATGGCACACAGGCACAGCAGGCCGCACAGCGGGTTACGCTGGAGGAAGATCTGGCTGAAGCCGTTGAGCAGGGCAGTCGCCCAGTCGGGGCAGTGGGTGTTGAAGTGGTTGGCAGGCATGGCAGTTCTGAAAGGGCAAAGGGAGCGAGTCGGTCGAGCGCGACCCCGGCTGATCGCCAGCAGGCTGGCTGCCACACTGAATCTCTGTTCAGTCGGGATTGTGTGATCAACACAGAACCCCTGTGGGAGCGAGCCGGCTCGCGATGAGGCCGGTATGGGCGCTCTAGATCAACGTCTCGATGCGCAACGAGTTAGTCGATCCCGGCTGGCCGAAAGGCACACCGGCGGTGATCAGCAAGGTGTCGCCGCGCTGGGCCATGCCTTGGGCCTGGGCAATTTCCAGGGCGGTAGAGCAGACCTCGTCGACCTGGCGCAAGCGGTCGTTGACCACCGAGTGCACGCCCCAGGCCACGCTCAGGCGTCGCGCAGTCGAGAGGTTCGGGGTCAGGTTGAGGATCGGCACCGCCGGTCGCTCCCGCGCCGCACGCAAGCTCGAGCTGCCTGACTCGCTGTAGTTGACCAGGACCGCCACCGGCAGGATGTTGCTGATGCGGCGGATTGCACAACTGATGGCGTCGGAGGTGGTGGCTTCGGCTTTCGGTCGGCTGACGTCGAGTTGCGCCTGATAGTCCGGGCCGCTTTCGACCTGGCGGATGATCTTGCTCATCATCTGCACGGCTTCGAGCGGGTATTCACCGGAGGCGGTTTCCGCCGACAGCATCACCGCGTCGGTGCCTTCGGCCACGGCGGTGGCGACATCGGTGACCTCGGCGCGGGTCGGTGCCGGGGAGAAGCGCATGGACTCGAGCATCTGGGTCGCCACTACCACCGGCTTGCCCAGTTGGCGGCAGGTGCTGATGATGTCTTTCTGGATCTGCGGCACGCTTTCGGCCGGCACTTCCACCCCCAAGTCGCCCCGGGCCACCATGATCGCGTCACTCAGCTCGGCGATTTCGCGCAGTTGCTCGACTGCCGAAGGCTTCTCGATTTTCGCCATCAGGAACGCCTTGTCGCCGATCAGGGCGCGGGCTTCGCGGATGTCCTCGGGACGCTGGACAAACGACAGGGCCACCCAGTCCACCCCCAGTTCCAGGCCGAAGCTCAGGTCACGGCGGTCCTTGGCGGTCAGCGGACTGAGATCGAGCACCGCTTGCGGCACGTTGACGCCTTTGCGATCCGACAGCTCGCCGCCATTGAGCACCGTGGTGTCGATGGCGTCGGCATATTTGCTGACTACCCGCAGGCGCAGCTTGCCGTCGTCCAGCAGCAGGTCCATGCCCGGTTCCAGCGCCGCGATGATTTCGGGGTGGGGCAGGTTGACCCGGCGTGCGTCGCCCGGCGTGGGGTCGAGGTCCAGGCGCAGGGCCTGGCCGCGCACCAGTTGCACCTTGCCTTCGGCGAACTTGCCGACCCGCAGCTTCGGCCCTTGCAGGTCCATCAGAATCCCCAGCGGGTAATTGAGCTGGCGCTCGACTTCGCGGATCCACTGGTAGCGCTGGGCGTGATCGGCATGATCGCCGTGGCTGAAGTTCAGGCGAAAGATGTTGACCCCGGCCTGCACCAGTTCGCGGATGTCTTCGATGCCGTCGGTGGCAGGCCCCAGGGTGGCGAGGATTTTGACCTTTTTGTCAGGCGTCATGTTTTGGGCTCTCGAGGATCAGGATGGCGCGGAAGTCGTTGACGTTGGTGCGCGTCGGTTCGGTGACGATCAGGGCGTCGAGCGCTGCGAAGTAACCGTAGCCATTGTTGTTGTCCAGCTCGTCGCTGGCGCTCAGGCCCAGGGCGGTGGCGCGGGCGTAGCTGTCCGGGGTCATCAGGGCGCCGGCGTTGTCTTCGGAGCCGTCGATGCCGTCGGTATCACCGGCCAGCGCGTAGACGCCTGGCAGGCCCTTGAGGCTGTCGGTCAGGCTCAGCAGGAACTCGGCGTTGCGTCCGCCACGGCCATTGCCGCGCACGGTCACGGTGGTTTCGCCACCGGACAGGATCACGCAGGGCGCGGCCAGCGGCTGGCCATGCAGCACCACTTGGCGGGCGATGCCGGCGTGGACCTTTGCCACCTCGCGGGATTCGCCTTCCAGGTCCCCCAGGATCAGTGGGCTGAAACCGGCCTGGCGGGCTTTCACTGCCGCGGCTTCCAGGGATTGCTGGGGACGGGCGATCAGTTGGAAATGGCTGCGGGCCAAGCTCGGATCACCGGGTTTTACCGTTTCCGATTCGGGGCTTTGCAGCCAGTTGCGCACCGAAGCCGGAACTTCGATGGCGTACCGCTTGAGAATGTCCAGGGCCTGGCCCGACGTGCTCGGGTCGGCCACGGTCGGGCCGGAGGCGATCACGGTGGCGAGGTCGCCCGGCACATCGGAAATGGCATAGGTGTACACCGTGGCCGGCCAGCAGGCTTTGCCCAGGCGGCCGCCCTTGATGGCGGAGAGGTGCTTGCGCACGCAGTTCATCTCGCCGATGGTCGCGCCGGACTTGAGCAGGGCCTTGTTGATCGCCTGCTTGTCGGCCAGGGTGATGCCGGCTGCGGGCAAGGCCAGCAAGGCCGAGCCGCCACCGGAGAGCAGGAAGATCACTCGGTCGTCTTCATTGAGGTTGCTGACCAGTTCGAGTACGCGCTTGGCCACGGCCAGGCCGGCGGCGTCGGGTACCGGGTGGGCGGCTTCGACCACTTCGATTTTTTCGCAGGGTGCGCCGTGACCGTAGCGGGTGACGACCAGCCCGGACACTTCACCCTGCCAGCAGCGTTCGACCACCTGGGCCATGGCGGCCGCGGCCTTGCCGGCGCCGATGACGATGACCCGACCGCTGCGGTCTTTGGGTAGATGGGCTTCGAGGACCTGTTGCGGATGGGCCGCGTCGATGGCGGTGGCGAACAGGTCGCGCAGGAATTGTTGCGGATCGACCGACATGGCGGGCTCCCGGAATTCTTGTTATTGGGATAGAGCGAACACTTGCGGGCAGCTCGGGCTCTTGTGGGAGCTGGCTTGCCTGCGATTCAGACGACGCGATTTATCAGGTACACCGCGGCGATTCCATCGCGGGCAAGCCCGCTCCCACAGGGAGAGCGGGTGGCCCCAAAGATTTACTTATCGCGAATCGAGAAATTCGCCATGTGCTCCAGGCCCTTGATCAGCGCCGAGTGGTCCCAGTTGCTGCCACCGATGGCCGCGCAGGTGCTGAACACTTGCTGGGTATTGGCGGTGTTGGGCAGGTTGATGTTCAGTTCCTTGGCGCCTTGCAGGGCCAGGTTCAGGTCCTTCTGGTGCAGGCTGATGCGGAAGCCAGGATCGAAGGTGCCCTTGATCATGCGCTCGCCGTGGACTTCCAGGATCTTCGAGGAGGCAAAGCCGCCCATCAGTGCTTCACGCACCTTGGCCGGGTCGGCGCCGTTTTTCGAGGCGAACAGCAGGGCTTCGGCCACCGCCTGGATGTTCAGCGCCACGATGATCTGGTTCGCTACCTTGGCGGTTTGACCGTCGCCATTGCCACCCACCAGGGTGATGTTCTTGCCCATGGCCTGGAACAGCGCCAGGGCGCGTTCGAAGGCATCGGCATCGCCGCCGACCATGATGCTCAGGGTTGCCGCCTTGGCGCCCACTTCACCGCCGGACACCGGGGCGTCGAGGTACTGCGCGCCTTTTTCGTTGATCCGGGCGGCGAAGGCTTTGGTCGCGGTTGGCGAGATCGAGCTCATGTCGATCACGACCTTGCCTTTGCCAACGCCGGCGGCAACGCCATCGGCGCGGAACAGCACGTCCTCGACCTGGGGGGTATCGGGGACCATGACGATGATGAATTCGGCTTCCTGGGCGACTTCCTTCGGGTTCGCCAGGGCGACGGCGCCAGCGGCGATCAGATCGGCAGGGGCAGCGTCGTGGTGTTGCGAAAGGAACAGGCTGTGCCCGGCTTTCTGCAGGTTTGCCGCCATTGGGTGGCCCATGATGCCGGTGCCGATAAATCCGATTTTAGCCATGAGAAGATCCTCTTGTTTTTATTGCTGCTTCAAGCAAATGGGCAACTGCTGCTTTTAGGTGGGAGCGAACTGGCTCGCGATAGCGGTGTGCCAGGCAGCATCGATGTGCGATGAGCCGGCGTCATCGCGAGCAAGCCGCAAGCGGGCACTCGCTCCTACATGGGGGGCAGCGTTAGATTGCGTTGTGGGTTTTCAGCCAACCCAGGCCTGCTTCAGTGGTGGTCAGCGGCTTGTATTCACAGCCAACCCAACCCTGGTAGCCGATGCGGTCCAGGTGTTCGAACAGGAAGCGGTAGTTGATCTCGCCGGTGCCCGGCTCGTTGCGGCCCGGGTTGTCGGCCAGCTGGATGTGGTTGATCTCGCCCAGGTGCGCCGCCATGGTGCGGGCCAGGTCGCCCTCCATGATTTGCATGTGGTAGATGTCGTATTGCAGGAACAGGTTGGCACTGCCCACTTGTTCGCGAATCGACAGCGCCTGCGCGGTGTTGTTCAGGTAGAAACCCGGGATGTCGCGGGTGTTGATGGCTTCCATCACCAGCTTGAGGCCGGCTGCTTGCAGCTTGTCGGCGGCGAACTTGAGGTTGGCGACGAAGGTTGCTTGCACCGTGGCATCGTCGACGCCTTGTGGGCGAATGCCGGCCAGGCAGTTGACCTGAGTGTTGCCCAGCACTTTGGCGTAGGCGATGGCCAGGTCGACACCGGCGCGGAACTCTTCCACGCGATCGGGGTGGCAGGCGATCCCGCGTTCACCCTTGGCCCAGTCACCGGCCGGCAGGTTGAACAGTACTTGGGTCAGGCCGTGGGCCTCCAGCTGGGCCTTGATTTCGGCGGAGCTGAAGTCGTACGGGAACAGGTATTCGACGCCACTGAAACCGGCCTTGGCGGCCGCTTCGAAGCGGGCAAGAAAATCCTGTTCGGTGAACAGCATGGACAGGTTGGCTGCAAAACGCGGCATGGTGGACTCCTGTAAATCTCTGGTGAGCGTTCCCGGATCCCGCAGGATGCGAGAACGCTCCTACAAATTAATCGAGCATCGAAATCGCGGTTGGCGCGTCGTTGCCGACCAGCGCCAGGTCTTCGAATTCGTTGACCGCGTTGATCTCGGTGCCCATGGATATGTTGGTCACGCGTTCCAGGATAATCTCGACGATCACCGGTACCTTGAACTCTTCGATCAGCTCCTGGGCCTTGCGCAGGGCAGGGGCGATTTCGGCCGGTTCGAAGACCCGCAGGGCCTTGCAACCCAGGCCTTCGGCAACCGCGACGTGGTCCACGCCGTAGCCGTTGAGCTCCGGTGCGTTGAGGTTGTCGAAGGACAGCTGCACGCAGTAGTCCATGTCGAAGCCGCGCTGCGCCTGACGGATCAGGCCCAGGTACGAGTTGTTCACTACCACGTGGATGTACGGCAGCTTGAACTGCGCGCCCACCGCCAGCTCTTCGATCATGAACTGGAAGTCGTAGTCGCCCGAGAGTGCCACAACCTTGCGGCTCGGGTCAGCCTTGACCACCCCCAGTGCGGCCGGAATGGTCCAACCCAGTGGGCCGGCCTGGCCGCAGTTGATCCAGTGGCGCGGTTTGTAGACGTGCAGGAACTGCGCGCCGGCGATCTGCGACAGGCCAATGGTGCTGACGTAGCAGGTGTCTTTGCCGAACACCTGGTTCATCTCTTCGTAGACGCGCTGTGGCTTGACCGGCACGTTGTCGAAGTGAGTCTTGCGGTGCAGGCTGGCCTTGCGCTGCTGGCAGTCCTGCAGCCAGGCGCTGCGGTTTTTCAGTTTGCCGGCTGCGTGCCACTCGCGAGCAACCTCGATGAACACGGTCAGCGCGGCGGCGGCGTCGGAGACGATGCCCAGGTCCGGGGTGAACACACGGCCGATCTGGGTCGGTTCGATGTCGACGTGAATGAACTTGCGACCTTCGGTGTACACGTCGACCGAACCGGTGTGGCGGTTGGCCCAACGGTTACCGACGCCCAGCACCATGTCGGACTTGAGCAGG
>Ga0067045_1029737_pt1 | contig 18682 bp, 20 predicted proteins | sample TerdegcTABiofilm_FD_59184 | JGI IMG/M metagenome (GOLD analysis project Ga0067045, IMG submission 59184) | Combined Assembly of (Gp0054472, Gp0054536) Wastewater bioreactor microbial communities from Singapore -Terephthalate degrading... | reverse complement strand
GCTGGCGGCGGCGCTGGCAGCCTGGCCTGCCGCCGCTCGGGCCGGCGTGGTCGAAGGGTACGTAGTCGACGGCGCCACGGGTCAGCTTCAGGGAGGGGTTCCCCTCGTGCTGAGAGCCGAGCGTCTGTCCGGAGTGGGGCCCGAGCTGGCGCGGACCCAGACCGACGCCCAGGGCCGCTTCGCCCTGGCCAGCGCGCGCCTCCGGGCCGGGCTGATCTTCTCCTTGACGGCCACGTATCGTGGCGTGCCGCACCCGAGCTCCTTCCTGCAGGTGGGCGCCCAGGACAAGGTGATCGTCGAGGTCTACCCGCCCACCGGCGAGGCGGCCGGGGTTCGCGTGGCCGCACACACGTTGTTCTTGGTGGCCGACGCGCGCCGCCTCGATGTGGCGGTGATGGCACACGTCGACAACGAGCTGCCCGCGGTGTACGTCGGCGCGGACTCCAGCCATCCCACTCACGTCACGCCATTCTGGGTGCCGGCGCCGGCGTACCGCCTGGAAGAACATGTGGGAACGCTGGTGGCTGCTCGGAGCGACACGGTGTACGATGCGCGACCGCTGCTGCCTGGGACCACGGACGTGGCCTTCTCGTTTCTGATCGACCTGGACGACCTGGGCGGCTGCTACCAGCACCGGGTGTTGCTGCCCACCGACGTGCTGGAGATCTTCGTGCACCCCAGCAGCATCCCGCTGCCGGACGGGTTCGATGATCTGGGGCGAGTCGACTTCGAAGGCGTGGAGTACCGCCAAGGCCGCCGCATGGGTCTTTCTCCGGGCGAGCGGGTCTGCATCCGCCTGGGCGGCAGCCGAGACTGGGCCAGCACTGGGCGCTGGGTGGCGCTCTGGCTGGCGCTGGGGGCCGTCGGCATGGCCGCATGGATCAGCGCTCGGCTCGGCCGCGGTGACCGCTGTCTCGAAATGCACCTGGCCGGCGATCGCCAGAGCCTACGCCGGTACCGCCAACAACTGATCGCGCGCATCGCGGCGTTGGACGAGCAGGCAGCGACCGTAGCCGGCCGCGACCAAGCTGGCGGCGAACGCTCGCAATTGATGCGCCAGGCGGTGGCCCTCACCGCAATCCTCGACGATATGCATGAACAGCCGTGAAGCTGTCACCGCCACGGGGCTGGGCAAGAGCTACGGCCGAGTCCGCGCCCTGCAGCAGGTGGACCTGGCGATCGAGGCCGGGGCGTTCGTGCTGGTCACCGGCCCCAACGGGGCTGGCAAGTCCACGCTGCTGCGGCTCATCGCTGGCCTGGCATGCCCATGCACGGGGCAGGTTCGGGTCTTCGGTGGCGACCCGCGCCGCGAGCCGGCCGTTCGCCGCCGCATCGGCATGATGGCCGAACAGCCCATGCTCTACGGGGAGCTGTCAGCGGCGGAGAACCTGCGGTTCTTTGCCCGCTTGTACGGTCTGCCGGCTGCCGACGTCGAGGTGCGGGTTCGGACCGTGCTGGAGCAGGTCGGACTTGGCGCGCGTGCCGACGCCTTGGTGCGAACGCTGTCGCGCGGGATGCGCCAGCGGTTGGCTTGGGCGCGGGCCTGGGTGCACCATCCCGATGTGTGGGTGCTGGACGAACCGTTCAGCGGTCTGGACCAGCAGGGCCGCGAACAGCTGCGGGCCCATCTGCGCTCCGAACGAACGCGAGGCGCCACATGTCTGGTCGTCACCCATCGACCCGACGAACTGCTCGGCTTGGCCACCTGTGGCGTGATGCTGGCGGACGGACGGATCGTGGCCCAGCAGGATGCCCGCCAGCTTCGGGGGCACGCGGCCAACGGCGCATCGTGCAGCCAAGGAAGCACGGGGCGATGACCGGCTGGTGGTCCACCGTGATGGCGATCCTCGCCCGTGACGTGCTGTCCGAGTGGCGCACCAGGGAACGACTCGGGCCGATGGCCTTCCTCGTGCTGCTCACCCTGTTGGTGTTCAGCTTCGCCTTCGGGGGGGAGGGCGGCGCCGGCACGCACACCGGTCCGGGCGTGCTCTGGTCGAGTTTCGTGCTGGCCAGCCTGTTCGGGTTCGCCTGGTCATTCGTGGAGGAACGCGAGAACGGATGCCTGGAGGCCTTGCTGCTGGCACCCATCGACCGCGGGGCGCTGTATGTAGCCAAGATGTTGGGGAACCTGCTCTTCCTGGTGGGGGTCCAGGTCTTGGCCCTGCCGGTGTTCGCAGTGCTGTTCAATGTCGAACCTGGGTGGCACCTGCTGCTGTTGGTGCCGGTGTGCGCGTTGGGCGCGGCACCGCTGTCGGCCGTGGGGACGCTCTTCGCCGCTTTGGCCAGCGATCAGCGTGCCCGCGAGCTGGTACTGCCGTTGCTACTGCTGCCGCTGATGATGCCGGTGCTCATCACGGCCGTAGCAGCGACCAGAGCCGTTCTCGGCGCCGGCGAGGTTCGCGACTGCGCGCACCTGCTGGCCATGTTGGCGGTCTTCTGGCTGGTGTTCGCTGCGGTATCGCTCATGCTGATCGATGTGGTGTTCGACCGATGAGCCGGCACGGTGCGCCCGCGGTTCGGTGCGTGGCGGCGCTGCGACTGTCGGCGCCGACGGACGGGATGGCGCCTCGATGAGGACTGCTGACGAACGGGTGTGGGCCGGCGTGCTGTGGGCCTCGGTCTTTCTCGGTCTGGCGGCGGTGTGGATGGCCCTGCAATATGCCCCTGGCGAACCGCACATGGGCCTGGCGCAGCGGATCCTGTACGTGCACGTGCCTGCGGCGGTGGCAGCGCTGCTGGCGTTTGCCACGGTATTCCTGGCGAGCATTGCCTACCTGCGCGCAGGACGGCCGTGCTGGGATCACCTAGCTGCCGCGGCGGCCGAGCTGGGCATCGTGTTCAGCGCCGTGGTATTGGTCACCGGTCCCATCTGGGCCAGACCCATCTGGGGCGCCTTCTGGCGCTGGGAACCCCGGCTGACGTCCATGCTGTTGCTGTTCGCGACGTACGTTGCCTACCTGATGATCCGCCGGTACGGCTCCCATCCGAGCCAGATGCGGCGCACCGCAGCGGTGTTCGGCATCGTGGCGTTCGCGAACATCCCGCTGGTGTACTACTCGGTTCGTCTGTGGGCCGCAGGCCAGCAGCTGCATCCCCAGCGCGTGGATCTATGTCAGCAGATGCGCGTGGCTTTGGGGGTGGCCACCGCGGCCTTCGTGCTGCTGTTCTTCCTTCTGCTCCACCTGGACGTACGGCTGCGCCTGTTCGACGATGCGCTGGCGGAACTGGAGGACGACAGCAGCCTGAACCAGACAACAAAGGTCGAACCTGGCGATGGAATCTAGTTCGTGTCAGTACCTCGATTACTTGGTGGCCGCGGGCGCGGGCGCCTGGCTGGTCCTGGCTGGCTTCGTGTGGATTCTGGGACGGCGCCAGCATCGGCTCGCCCGCCGGGTGGAGAAGCTGTGTGGCAGCTCCACGCCAACCCAGACCGAGCCCCCCAAACCCGGCGAGGGCGCCCGGTGGCGGTAAGTTGACACTGCTTTTCGAGCCATATTATATTCGCGATGTCTCCGAGCCAGAATCTGCGCCAAATGGCTCTGACCGCTCGTTGCGTCCGGTGGCAGTCACATGGTTCGCATGGAAGTCAGCGGGGTGTGCAGCAGCAGCAAGTCTGCGTACCCGCAGGTCGTACTCAAGCAGGTGGACGGCTGCGCCTATCTGCCGATCGTGATCGGTCGCTTCGAGGCTGCGGCCATCTCGATGGCGCATGCCGCGCGGCAGCCGGCCAGACCGATCAGCTATGACTTGGCACAGGCAATTCTCCAGGCGGTAGGCGCCACCATCGAGAGGGTCGAGATCACCGATCTCCACGAGGGCACATACTACGCGGAGGTGCACCTTCGCAGTGCCTCCGGCGCGCTGGCCGTGGTCGACTCGCGCCCCAGCGACGCGATCGCGCTGGCGTTGCGGGTCGGGGCGCCAATCTACGCCTCGCGGGAGGTACTCAGGGAGGCTGGGTACGTGCGTCCCGAGGAGACGCCGGAAGAGACTGCGACGGCCAGCAGCCAGCCCACCCCGCGGCCGGCTCCCGCCAAGAGAAGCCCGCCGAAGAACTCAGGGGGACCGGCGATGTCCCCCCTGGCGGGGAAACGGCGCGAGACCGCCACGGTGCCGGCGTCGTTGGAATCGCTCCGGTGGCGGTTGGACCAAGCCGTGGCTCGCGAGGAGTACGAAGAGGCCGCCCGCCTACGAGATCAGATTCGCCGGTTGGAGCTCGAGAAAGGTCGGTGACCGGGTGGCCATCGGCCCGCTTCGGTCGGTCGCGGAGGGGTGAGGGGAACGCGTCATGGATGAGAGTGGACTCGTCGAGGTGGTCGTGGTACGGGTCAGTCCCTACCTGCGCGAGGATCAGCCCCTGCTCTGGCTGGGGGAAAAGGAGGCGGAGGTGCCGCGCCTGCTGCCCATCGCCATCGGTGAGTTCGAGGCCGCGGCTGTCCGGATGCCGCTGGAGGGCGAAGAACCCGTCCGTCCCATCTCGTACGACCTGCTGGCCACCATGCTCCGGCGCCTCGGTGTCTCGGTGAAGCGGGTGGTGATCGAGGGCGTGCGCAGATCCGTGTTCTATGCCAAGGTCATCGTCCAAGATGGCGATGGCCCATCGCGGGCGCTCGATTCGCGCCCCAGCGACGCGGTGGCGTTGGCCTTGCGGACCGATGCCCCGATCTACGTCACCCAGGCGCTGCTCGACGAAGCGGGGCTGGTGCCAGGCAGCACCCGTGGCGATCTGGAGCGCTTCCTGGAGAGATTCCACGAGATGGAGCCGCAGATTACCGCTCAGCCCTCGTCGGCCCAAGCGGCCGCGGGCGCTGCCCCGAGCGAGGGCGAGGCTGGAGGAGGCGCTCCGGCGGACCTGCTGGCCGAACTGCAGAGCCGCCTCCAGCGCGCGGTGATCTGCGAGGAGTACGAAGAGGCCGCCAGAATCCGCGATGAGATCGAGTCGCTCGAGGGATCGCGCCACGACTGAAGCGGACCATTCACAGCGAGCAAGACCGTGTCGGCGGGGGCGAAGGCGAATCTCTTCGCCCCCGTTTTTTGGGTGCCATGGCTTGGAACACGACGATGACCGGCAACCCGGGGGACAGCATGGCAATCGAACGAACTGGCGTCTGGATCGGGTTGGCCACAGCCCTGTTCGTCGGGGCTGTCCTGGGAGGACTGGCCTGCGGCCACCGGCAGGATCCGCGCTTCGCCAGTCCGGCAGCCACATTTCGCACATACCAGGAAGCCATCCGGACGAACGATCGGGACCTGCTGTGGGCGTGCTACAGCCAGAGCTTCCAGCAGCATGTTGCGGGCGGGCGCGAGGCGTGGGAAGCGCAATGGAACGCGCGGCCTGCGGCAGCGATCAGTGCCGAACTGGAGCGCGAGATCGTCGAGGAGAAGGAGATCAACGGGGAGATCGGGTACTTGCTGTTCGCCGAGAGCACCCTGCCTTCCTCAGGCGAGTCGCCGTTCTTCTACTTCATCCACCAGGACAACGGCTGGTTCATCACCTCGCATCTGGACGCGCTGTTCCACCAGAAGCTCGAAAAGGCGATCGCGGCGGGGGCCCTCAAGCTGGGCAACGACTGACCGCCCGCCGCGCCGGGAGGCTGCCGGCGAATCCTTGTTCCGCGTTGGACAGCCGACGCGGGAACAAGCCTCAGTAGGGGACGCCGGCCACGCGCGCTTGGGCGTAGCGAGAGTGCACTACCGCAGAAGAGATGGTCGCAGTCCGCCAATAGGCACCGCGGCCGCTGGCAGGTCCCGCAGTCCAGACGTGCGCATGGTGCGCCCAGATCGAGGGCGAACGGGGCACCGAGGACGACCGCCCTTCGGGCCGACCGAGCTGCGGGCACAGGAGAATGGCCGTGGTCACTGCCAAGGTCGCAGCGAGGGCCACAGAGCGCACCCACGGCGAGGTTCGCTCCAGCCTCTCGCGAACAACCGCGGCGATGCGCAATTGGTAACCAGCGGGTGCGGCGTCGGCCGTCAGGCAGCGGAGGGCGATGCGCACCCTGCGCACCCCCTCGAGAGTCCGAGCGCAGTTGTGGCAGTGCTGCGCGTGCCGGACGAACTCGCTGGCCTCGGCCGCCGGCATCTCGCCTTCCAGGAACGCGGAGATCCGCTCTTCGAACTCCTCGCACCTCACTTCCGCAGGCACCCCCGCGCACGTGCTGGTCGGAGAACAGCGTCCTTCGTTTCCCAGACGACCTACGGCCGCCGCCGGTTCCCGCCAGTCTCTAAGGTCCGGCGTCACCACCGCCGCGGTTCGGGGGCGGGCAGGTGGGCCCGCCGCTGGCGGCAGACGGTGAAGCTGCCCCGCCCCAGATCAAGCGGAGTCGAGAGCCGCCAGCCCGCGTAGCGTCCGGCGAAGCTGCTCCCAGTCCGCTGCCGGAAGCATTGCCAGGGTATCCAGCACACTGCCAATTTGGTCCCACCGAACCAGCGCTGGCAGCCGCTCGAGCACTCCGCGCCAGGGGTCGGCCGCAAACAGCTCGATTGCAGCTCGGCTCAAGGCGAGCAGGTGCTCGCCCGACAGCAGGGCGGCAGTAGCGCCACTCGTCCCGCATCCGCCGGCAAGGGCATCCTCCAGCTGTGCGAAGAAGCGCCGTGCCTCCGGGGTATGCGCCCTGGCTCGGTGGGCCGCCAACAGCAGCCGCGAGGGATCCACGCGAAGGACCTCCGCAAGCCTCTGACAGGCTTCCTCGCCAGGGATCTTCGCACCGGTCTCGATCTGCCCCACGTACGTCGACCACATGCCACCAGGCCGCGCCGAGGTCACCAACAGACGTGCCAGCGCCGCTTGGCTGAGGCCAGCGCGGAGGCGAGCTTCCCTGACGATTGCCGACAGTTCCGTCCCAGGTCTCATCGGTTCCTGCCGTGCTGGTTGACCGCACCAAAGTAGGTCTGGAGACCCCCGACGCAAGAGACCTGACACTGTCTAGTGTAGGATCAGGCAGAGACGCCGCGGGTCAGACCCGGAGGCCCTCGGTTGACAACACCGATCAGTGTGTGTAGATTGGCCGCCGTGCGCGCGAGCGGTACGGCGGGACCGAAAGGGTGATGGCTGGCGTTCTGGAGAGCTGCCAGCACGCCTCGCAACGGTTCCCGTCCGTGTCCGCACGGTTCCCGCGTTGGGTGTGGCGGCCCGCTCCAGTCTGGCTTCCGCTCGAGCTGCAGGTCCGGACTCCCCTTTCTGGGCTGCCGGATCCCCAGGCTCCTCCCTGACGTCATCCGGTCTGGGGATCCTGCACGCGGCACAGAGACGGATGCGACGGCCGCCACACTCTTGTCGGCGGGCGTGCCGTCGTCCATCTGCGGCCGATGGGCGGTCTGCTTTCCCACTCTGTAGTCAACCTGGCTCATCGCGTCCTTTCGAGGGTCCAACCGTGCATATCTGCATGGTCGTCTTCACCGACATCCGCTACGACTACCGAGTGTTCCGCGAAGCCACGTCGCTGGCCCAAGCTGGCCATCGGGTTACCGTCATCTCCTCCGCCTTTGGGCCCAGTTCACCGGCGGGTTGGTCCGGGATCGATGTCCGTCTGCTGCCCGTGGACCGCGCGCGTTCGCTGCGCCTCCTCTACCCCCTGTTCTGGCGCGCAGCCAGTGCCGCTGCGGTGGCCGTGCACGCTGACGCGTACCATGCCCACGACTTGGACGCCCTGCTCCCGGCAGCTTGGGCGGCGCGTACGGTCCGAGCGCCCCTGGTCTACGACTCGCACGAGCTGTTCACCGAGCAGGCGTCGGTGGTGACCCGGCCGTGGGTGCGGGCGTTCTGGGTGCTGCTGGAGAGCCGTCTGATCCGGAGAGCACGTCGGGTTCTGACCGTGTGCGATTCGATTGCCCGGCACCTGGAGCGCAGGTACGGGCTGCGGCGCGTGGAGGTAGTTCGCAACACGCCGCTGTACCGCGCGCCCCTGACCAGCAGCCTCTTGCGTCACGAGCTCGGACTGACCTCTAGGCAGGACGTGGTGCTCTACCAGGGCGGCTTTCTCGCGGGCAACGGATTGGTCGAGCAGATCGAGGCCTCCGCAGCGTTCGGCGAGGCTGTCCTGGTCCTCATGGGCAGCGGCCCGCGCGAGGCGGAGCTGCGGCGGTTGGTGCGCGCGCGGGGGCTCGACGAGCGGGTGCGTTTCGTGCCGCGGGTGCCGTTCGAGAAATTGCACGCGTACACCTGCTCGGCGGACCTCGGACTGTGTCTGTTCAACCGGACGGGCTTGAGTTCCTATTACTCGCTGCCGAACAAGCTCTTCGAGTACCTGATGGCCGGATTGCCCGTGGTGGGCAGCGACTTTCCGGAGATTGCCGCGGTACTCCGTCAGGGCCCGTGCGGCGAGGTCGTGCCACCTGCAGACCCGCAGGCGTTGGCCCACACCGTCCGGCTGCTGCTGGCGGACACTGCCCGGCGACAGGCCTATCGGAACGCCGCATTGCAGCTCGCCCAGGAGTACAACTGGCAGAAGGAGGCCGTGCGGCTGCTGGCGATGTACGAGGAGCTGTAGCTGTGGCCGCCAACCCGGGGCTGCCGACCATCTCTGTCGTAGTGCCGACCTACGCGGAGCACCAGCGACTGCTGCGCCTGGTCACGAGTCTGGGCCAGCAGCAGTACCCGGGTTCCCTGGTCGAAGTCGTCATCGTCGACGACGGATCCCCCGAGCCAGTGCCTGCGGCCATCGCCCAGGCTGCCCCCTCGTTCGCGGTCGAGATCGTGCGGCACGAACGCAACGCGGGACGGGCGCTGGCGCGCAACACGGGTGTGGCACGCGCTCGGGGCGATCTCATCGTCTTCGTCGACAGCGACATGACCGTAGCTCCCGGCTTTCTGCCGGCGCACGCCGCGGCGCATCTGGGCAGCGACCACCGCGTGGCGATCGGCGATGTGCGCTTCGGTCCCGACGTCCGCCGGACCGCGTTGGCGCGCTATCTGGAAGGCCGGGGCGTCCGGCGCCTGCGGAGAGGCGCTCCGGTGCCGTTTCACTGCTTCGCTACCGGCAACGCCTCGCTGCCCCGGGCCCTGCTGCTGGCAGCCGGCTGCTTCGATCGGCGTTTCCGGCACTACGGCGGCGAAGATCTGGAGCTGGGGTACCGGTTGCACCGCCTCGGCGCCCGGTTCGTCTACGCGGAGGCCGCACAGACGCTCCATCATCGTTGCCGCAGCCTGGCCGCCATGTGCGATCTGATGCATGTGTACGGCGTCCACTCGCTGCCGCTGCTGCTGGAGCTGCACCCGGAGCTGGCTGGGTTGCTGCGGCTGGAGTCTCTGCATCGGCCGGTCGATTCGCGCGGAGCATTCCTGCGGGCGGCCCTGCTCGCGCCCGTGTACTGGCCTGTGCGGCTGGCCAGCTGCGCGTTGGAGCATGCCTGGCTTCCGGGCTTGGTCCTCGATTACCTCGTGTGGGCCAGCCGCACCAGGGGGTACCTGGCAGCCAGCCGCCAAGACGCCCGCCCATGAACGGCCTGCAGCCCGCGCGGGGGATGGCCGCGGCCGGGCGCGCGCCATGGTGCGCCAAGGCGAGCGCCCGGCCGCGCTCTGCCCGGCGGCGGCCACTGGTCGACGGCACGCGGGATCGCCCGAATCGGGCCCGCGACGCTGGATTAGAGTCCGTCCACACGAAGGGCGCGCTGCGGTCAGCGGCGCGCCCTTCTGTTGCATTGGTGCCGACAACGTCCCCGGCCGCTGGGACGCGGCGCCAGACAGGCCGATCACGCAGGCGTGTCGATCGACACGCACGTGCGACGCCGGCCGTGACGGTGGTAGCGCACCGTCCCAGCAGCGGCCGCAAAGAGCGTGTCATCGCCGCCCTTGAGCACATTCGCGCCAGGATGGATCCTCGTACCTCGCTGGCGAACGAGGATCGTGCCGGCTTCGACGTGCTGTCCTCCGAATCGCTTGACGCCAAGCCGCTGCGACCTGCTGTCGCGGCCGTTTCTCGAGCTGCCTACGCCCTTCTTGTGTGCCATGGTGCCCTTTCCTGTGCCGCGCGCACGTGGCTGACTGAATCCGGCGACCGCCTAATTCGGCAATACGATCTCGTCGATCGCGATCTCCGTGTAGTCCTGGCGGTGCCCAGCGTGTCGGCGGTAGCCCTTTCGCCGCTTCATCTTGAAGATGGTCACTTTGCGGCCGCGCCCGTGGCCGACGATGGTCGCCCTGACAACCGCTCCCGAGACGGTGGGCTGACCGACGTGGGTGTAACCCTCGTCCGTCGTCACCAGCAAGACGTCGGTGAACTCCTGACGCCCGCCCTCCTCGAGGGCGAGGCGCGGCACGCGCACTCGCGTCCCAGGCTCTGCGTGAACCTGCTGGCCGGCAATGCTGACCACTGCGTACATGACGGTCTCCTGGAGGTCTTCCCGAGCCACTTGAAGGCTGATGAAGATACAGGTCGGCTCTATGGCTGTCAAACCCTGAACTCGGAGGTCACATCCAGGCTTCTCTTCCACGAAAACACGCGGTAGTCCTGCGGTGACAGCGACTCGTCCTCGCACACGGACAGCCGCGCCTTGGTGGCCCGGCGCAGCGATCTGAGACGCTCCTTCCGTCTCTCGGTGATGTACCTGGCCACCTCGGGATGGACGTGGAGGACATAGCGTCTCTCTCTGGTGGCAGCGAACGAGCGCTGCAACCACCGCTCGATCCTGGTCAGCGTCGTGTCCGGGCCCATGACCCGCCCGGTCCCCCCACACGTGGGACATGGCTCGCTGTGTGTGTGCAGCAGGTTCGGGCGCACTCGCTGACGCGTCATCTCGACCAGGCCAAACTCGCTTATCTGCCCGCCGATGGTGATCTTCGCCCTGTCTTTTTTCGCCTCCTCGTTGAGGCACTCGAGGACCTTGCGGCGATTCCGCTCCTCGTTCATGTCGATGAAATCGATGACGATGATCCCGCCGATGTCGCGCAGCCGCAACTGCCGGCAGATCTCCCTGGCAGCCTCGAGGTTGGTGTTGAGATTGTTGATCTCCTGATCATCCGTGCCCACGAACCGGGCCGAGTTCACGTCGATGAACGTGCCCGCCTCCGCGTGATCGATGACGAGGGCGCCGCCACGAGGCATCCAGACCGTGCGGTTGTTCGCTTTCTCCAGTTCGTCCTCGATATCGTACGCGTCGAAAATCGGCCGGCGATCCCGGTAATATTCGACTCGGTCTCGCAGCTCGGGCGAGACCGAACGCACGTACGCGACTATCTCCCGGTAGCGCTCTTTGTCGTCCACCACCAGCCGCGCGACATTTTCGGTGAACAGATCGCGGATCACACTAGAGGTGATAGGCAGTTCCTTGTGGACCAGCGCCGGCGCAGGCAGCCTCTTCGCCAGCCGCAGCAGCCGTCCGTAGTTCTTCACGAGCTGCCGGAGGTCGCGCCGGAATTCCTTCTCCGACTGGTTGCGGCCCTCCGTGCGCACGATCACCGCGTGCCCCGGAGGCCGTAGCTGAAAGACCAGCTCCCGCAGCCGCCGACGTTCGCTCCAACTGGTGATCTTGCGCGAGACACCGATCCAGTCTCCGCCTGGCACCAGGACGACGAATCGTCCCGGCAGGGATAGCTGCGTGGTCACGCGAGCCCCCTTGGTGCCGATCGGCTCTTTGGATACCTGGACGAGGACTTCCTCTCCTTTCCTGATCAGAGTCTGGATAGGCGGGTACTGCCGACTCCGGCGGCCGTTGCGCCCGCCGTCGTCCTCGGCGTCATCCGCCTCGACCATGTCGCGGACCTGCAGGAATGCCGTGCGCTCGTGGCCAATGTCCAGGAAGGCCGCCTGCAGGCCGGGCAGAACCGCGGTGACGACGCCTTTGTAGATGTCGCCCACCATGCGCTCGTTTCCCGGCCGCTCTATCCAGACCTCCGCCAGTTGGCCATCTTCGACGATCGCAATCCGCGACTCGTGGATGCCCTCGTTGATGAAGATCTCAGTACGCATACCGCCTGTCCCATCGGTCCACGGAACCGCTGCGGGCTGGCCGCGCGCAGGGAGGTCCGCCCACTGCCGCGAGCCGGCAATCGTCCCCGACCGCCGGACTCGCCCAATCACCGCCTGCAAGAGTTCCCATTCCCCGGCAACCGTGCGGTCGGAGAGGCTGTCGCCTCACACGGATCGCGCAGCCCCGCAGGGGCCTGCTGCGAGCCGTGTGTCGCCGGGGCTTTTCCCCTTCGGCGCAGCGCGTTGCGCTGCAGCCCGCACTGCGGCAGCAGGCAGATCCACATCCCTTCCCTGCCGCAGCTCGCAGGATCTGGCGCACGTCGACCGAGCAGCGCGCGACAACCGCCGGACCCGGCCAACTAGAGGCGATCACCGGCCAGCGTTCGGCGGTAGGCCTCCCGATCCATCAGCAAGTCGACCGCCCGCTGGACATACGCGTCGCCGTCCAGCCAGGCGCGCAGCTCGGCTTCTCGCCCGTGAAGGCGAAGCGCCAGCTGTGGTCGCAGGTACCGCAGCAGCTGCTGGCGCAATGCCTCCGGCAGCTCCCCCGCCGCTGCTCGCTGCGCCACCGTCGCCTCGATCTCGGCCAGAGCGTCACTCACGTCGGGGAGCAGCCCCACGATCTCCAGGGATTGCCGCACGGCCTCCAACTCGCGCCGCAGGGCCTCGTCGAGGCGGGGCGCGTCTGGGCACCTCCTGAGGTACTCCGTGAACGCGGAGACCAACTCCTCGTCCAGCGCCGCCCCGTCCAGCGCTGCGATGTGCGCCGAGTCGCTTGCCACATGCTGCACGACGAACGCGAACAGAAACCCGCGCCGCTGCAGCTCCCCGATGTAGTCGGCCACGGGAGGCTCTTCGACGACCACGTCGGGTGTGATGCCTCCCCCCCCGTACACCTGCCGCCCGGCACGTGTAGCGTACTCAACGGGTTCCAGAGGCGCCGCCGAGTCGGGCACCGCCTGGCGCGGAGCAGCCCTCGAGAGCAAGTCATCCAGCGTCGAGGCCAGAATCCCGCTCGCCGCATCGCGCGTCAACTCGAAGCGCGCGATCAGGCGGTCGGCAGCGTCGGCAGCGTCGGTGGCATCGGCCACGGTCCGCAGCATCGCCTTCAGAGACAGACGCCGTTCGCCTACCTGGATGACCAGATCCTCCGGGCTGGGTTGGTCGCCGCCGTCCCGATGGATGCTGCGGCCACTCGGGGTGAAGTATCTCGCCGTGGTGAGTTTCAGGGCGCTGTGGCCTCCCCCGTGCAGCTCGAAGATAGTCTGCACCGAGCCCTTCCCGAACGAAGGCGTCCCGATGATGATTCCGCGGTCGTTGTCCTGTATCGCCCCGGCCACGATCTCCGCCGCGCTGGCACTGCCGCCATCGATCAGGACCGCCAGGGGGAGATCTCCGGCCACCGGTCGCTGCTGGGCCCGGCGGAGCTCCCCGCGGCGATCGTTGCGCTCGCGGACCGAGACGATGGGGGCACCGCGCGGCAGAAACAGCTCGGCGACTTGGGTGGCCTGGCTCAGCAACCCGCCCGGGTTTCCCCGCAGATCGAGTATGAGCGCCTGGACATTGGCAGCCAGCAGTTGCTGCAGCGCCGCGGTGACCTCGGCGGCGGTGGCCTCGGAGAATCGCGTTTGGCGCATCCCGATGTAGCCGACGCCGGGGGCCACCTGGGCCACCAGCACCACGCTCGGCACGCTGATTTCTTCGCGCCGGACAGTCAGGTCCCGTACCTGGGGCGGCTGCCCCGGATGGCGCACGGTGATGGTCACCTCGCTCCCCGGTTCGCCGCGCAGGACATCGACCACGGCGTCCAGCGGCATGCTCTTGGTGTCGCGCCCCTCTATCGCGATGATCTGGTCGCCTGTGGCCAGGCCTGCCTTGTCAGCGGGAGTGCCAGCCATCGGTGCCACCACGACTGGATAGCCGTCCATGCGGGAGATCGTGATCCCCAGGCCCGCGAAACGCCCAGCCGTGTCTTCACGTAGTTGCCGCAGTCCCGCTTCGTCGAAGAATTGGCTGTACGCATCGAGGCGCGACAGCATCCCCTCGATCGCCCCGAGCAGGAGGGTGTCAGGAGGAACCGCCGTGTAGTACTCCTGGACGATCCGGCCGTAGACTTCAGCGAACCGATCCCAGCTCCGATTGACGTCAACGTAGGGATCTCCCCCAGCGCCGTGGCTTGTTGCCACGGACACCGTCAGGACCGTGAGGGCAAGTACTGTGTGGAGGAATCTCACCCGGGTTGACATCGATCTCAACACTCGCAACTGGACTGTGCACCGGCCCGCCGAGACGCCGCATTGGCGATCTCGGGCCACCGGCTGCAGACATGCTGCCAGATGCGGTTGCTTATCTGCTGCGGAGCCAAGGTCCCATCGATGAGCAAGGCCGCAGAGCCGCGCTCCTGAGCCAGACGGCGGTAGGCGGCGGCCACGGCTGTCTGAAATGCTTCACCGGCCATCTCCAGACGGTCGAGCGCTTCGCCCCGCTGAAGCAGCCGCTCTCTGGCGACCGGAGGCGGTACGTCCAAGTACACCACCAGATCCGGCAGGCATTCGCCGACTGCTGGCTGGTTTACCGCACGCACGAGTTCGAGCCCCAGCCCTCTGCCGCATCCCTGATAAGCCAGTGACGAGTCGAGGAAGCGATCGGAAACGACGGTCAGGCCTCTGCGCAGTGCTGGCCGGATGACCTCCGCCACGTGCTGGGCGCGGCTGGCGGCGTACAGCAGCATCTCTGCGGTGTCGGCCAACGCCTGCGCCGGATCGAGGAGCAGCCGCCGGATGGTCTCCCCAACGAGTGTGCCGCCGGGCTCGCGGGTGCGGACCACCTGCAGGCCACAGGCCTCGAATCGCTGGGCCAGCAATGCGACTTGCGTAGTAGTGCCGCTACCGTCGATGCCTTCGAAGACGACGAAATGCGGCGTTTCCGCGCACCTAGCCATGGGCCCTCGCGGGAGCCGCGACTCCTGTGCTGCCAACGTCGGGCGAGCCAAGGGCCGGCGTGTGTCCGACCGGCAAGACGCGCATCACCAGCGACACCCTTCCCGAAAGGTCTCAACACCGGCTACGGTCATGCCGCGCACGACTGCTCGACAGCGCTATTCGTCGGGCAGCGGCCGCAGCCTGCGCATCCCTCTCCGACGACCCGCAGCCCGTCGGCGCGCGGCGTCCACTGTGTGGCAGGGGCAGTCTGCCTGCCCGCACGCCGGCTGCATGGACGGGAATGAACGGCCCGCGCCACGCAAGGGGCCGTAGCCAGGGATAGTTGCGCAGACCGCAGCCCCCAGCTCCCAGGCGCCGGGGTTGCCGATCCTGGCGGGTCTCGCCCCGCGGGAGGCCGGCTCAGGAGTTCTGCAGTGTGGTCGATCCCGGTCGGGACTTGAGCTTGGCGCGAACGTACGCGAGGCGTTCGAGAACCGTGAAATTGGTCGTCACCGCCAACAGGACAAGAACAAACAGCAGTGCGGGGGGGCCGACAAGGCCTCCGAAGGCCAAGGCCACAATTCGCTCCGGACGCTGCATGAATCCCACCTTGCACTCCTCCCCGAGGCCCTCCGCTCGAGCGCGCACATAGCTCACCATCAGCGATCCGCACAGCGCGAAGAACAGCACGCCGCAAGCCCCCCACTGACCGGTCCGAACGAAGTACGCGCCGATGCCGAAGTACAGGAAGATCTCCGAGTAGCGGTCGGTGGTGGAATCGAGGAGCGCCCCGAACTTCGTCTCCTTGCGGCCTTCGCGCGCCACCTGGCCATCGAGAATGTCGCACAGGCCGGCGCTCAGCATGATCGCTGCCCCCCACCGAAGCTGCGACATGGCGAAGGCCACGGCGGCCACCAAGTTCATCAGCAGCCCGGTGAGCGTCAGCAAGTCCGGTGAGAGGCCAAGACGGATGAACAGCCCGGCCACAGGACGGAGGATAGCCAGGACTGCGGGTTTCAGGTACTTGTCGAGCACGTCGGCGTCCTCGTGGAGAAACTCTGCACTACCGGACCCCAGCAGCGACCTCCGGCTGGGGGCGCCCAGTAGACCACGGGTGCGAGCGATCAGTGTCGCGCCGGCGGTCTGTATGCATCCTTGCTCGGCACCTCCGTCCGGATCGGCTTCCTCTAGCCAGAAGGACGCCGCAGAGGGCGCCCGTGGAGGGGCACAAAGGCGAAAGACAGCAGCCGAGGAGCGCCGGGAGTCGCCTTGTGCAACATATCAATCCGGCTGGCTGAATATACTGCGAGGACTTCTCGGGCGGCAAGCAGCTCCTTGCTGCGTGCTCGGACAGCGCCGCGGCCGTCACGTCTTGCAGAGGCTTTCGCCCCTCCGGTGCGAGGTGCACCCAACCGACCGCATGCGGACCGTGATCTGAGCGCCGCCTTCCACCTGCTGTGAAGTCCACAGCCAACCAGGACCTCCGGCGGGTCCGTGGCGAGCGCTTTCGTAACACAGCAGCATCCCGTACGGGGCCAGAACTCGACGGACTGCCTCGACGATCTCCGGGGACAGGAGCACGGCGCGAGAGATGATGCAGTCGACGGGTGTGCGCGGGGTCCAGTCCTCGATACGCGCGTGCACGACCTCGACATTGGGGATGGCCAGCGAGCGCACCACTTGACGCAGGAACGAGACACGTCGGCGCCTGCTGTCCAGCAGCGAAAAGAGGCTGTCGGGCAGCGCCAGCGACAGCGGGATTCCAGGCAGCCCGGCCCCAGTGCCGACATCGACGATATGGCGTCGGGGAATAGCCGCCAGAATCGGGTACGCGCGGAGCGCTGGAATCAGATGGCGGGTTGCCAGCTGGTCTTGGTCGCGCCGCGAGACCAAGCTCGTCTTCGCAGCCCACCGGCTCAGGAGCCCAGCGTAGGTTCGGAGAGGGCCCGCCAGCAGAGCCTTGTGCAGCGCCGCCTCCGGCCGCGTTCGAGCCTCAGCGAAGTCGCGCTCCAGGGCAGAATTCAGGTCCATACAGCCGCCGTTTCACGTGAAACGGCCACCACTCTGCACCAGCCCATGCTCCCGGCCCCTCCTGCAAGGTCAGTCTCCGCAACGGTGCCGTAGGCTTCAGCCTTACCGGTTCCTGCCCCCCCGGTATCCGGCCAACGGTTCGCAGGGCCTCGCGCGGACATCGCGCAGGCGTCTTCCCGCCCCCCCTCCTCATGTCCGAACCCGAGGCGCTCTCCGTTCTGGCCTGCGAACCCACCGCGCGCTCACGGACCGCTCCCTACAATGAGCAATCCGCTCCGCCTCGCCTTGCGGCCTTCCCGGGTGCTCCTCCGACCTTGGCCTGCTTTGGCTCCAACCCATCTGCCCACGTCTGCTCGAGTGCCAGGTCCCCGTGTGCTTCGAGCCCTTTGGGGGAGCTGCACCCCGCGCACGCGGCCGAGCACATCCTGTTGAGAATCTGCGCCGCGAGCCCCAACACAGGCGCGACGACGCACATGGCCCGCCAGAGCACCCCGCAGCCCATGGAGGAGTCATGACCTCACCCTACGAGCCGCTGGCGGGCATCGACTGGGCCACCCAGCAGCACCAGGTCTGCTGGCGGCTGACGGCAGCTAGCGGCAGGAGCACGTCAGCGAACGCATCGCCGCGGCGCCGCACGGCTTCCTCCACCGTTGGCTCGACCGCGTCGCGGGGCAGCCAGAACGGGTGACGGTAGCGGTCACGACCCCGCGCGGGGCTCCGGCCTGATGGAGCGGGGTCTGGAAGCGTATGCCCGCAACCCGCAGCAACCGGATCGCTTAAGCGGTCGGCACAGCGGCGCTAGCCAGGGACGACTACCTGCAAGGCTGCGTGCTGGCCGCTGCCCTGCGCACCGATCTGCCCAAGACCCGCCGGGTCCGGCTCGAGGACCTTTGGTCATCCAACTGCACGCCGTCCTGCGGCGATGAAGACCTGTGGGACGAGAGCAACCGCCCGGCCAATCGTCTGCGCGAACAGCGATATCCCTGTGCCGCACCCTCGCTGCAGTTGTCCCCGACCGCCGACGAATCTCGGCACTGGACCCTGGGAAAACGAGTCACGCCGGCGCAGCCGGACAAGCTGCTCCCGCTGCGTCACATCCGCCGCTGTGACGCCGACCAGGTGCTACAGGCGCTCCAGCAGCCCGCCGTGGCCACGGCCGCCCGCACCTCGCCCTGTTGTTGCCGCGCCGGCGCCTGGTCCACAGCGAACGGAACGGCAGCAACGCGGGGAGCACTCCAGCAGGTGCTCCACGAGTACGGAGGCGCAGAGGCGGCATCACACCCAGAGGGCAGCCCAGCCGACGCCGCCATCCCGGGCCGGGCCTCCGCAGCAGGGTCACCAACAGCCTGCCGGCCAGTGCCGCCCGGGCCGCGCAACGACATCCACTACCCCCCGCCCTGCGGGCCCACGGGGGCTTGGCACCGACCACCCGGCGCAACGGCGAGAGCCATACCGTCCGCATGCGCCATGCCTGCGACACCCGCCCGCGCAACGCCTTCAGCCACTGAAACCGCATCCGCATCCAGTGTGACCACGGCGCCCGCAGCTACTACTCCCGCCTGCGCAACGGCGGTTTAGCCATGCCGGGCCTTGCGCGGCGTCGCAGACCGTTGGCTGCGGATCCTTGGTGGCATGCTCGGAGCAGGCTGCCCATGCCCCCGAAGTACCGCTGCGGCATGCAGTCCCTGCGGTCGCCTGTGGCCCCGCCGCCCACCTACCGGGCGGCGCTCCACCCATCTCCCTATCTGCCACCAATGCCTCCGCGCCAGCGGCGCACCCGTCCAGCCCGCCCCTCTGCGACGCACCGGCTCCCCCCCCCCCCCC